>Ga0210408_10002349_pt1 | contig 18504 bp, 16 predicted proteins | sample IncBWH4MmetaG_FD_155471 | JGI IMG/M metagenome (GOLD analysis project Ga0210408, IMG submission 155471) | Forest soil microbial communities from Barre Woods Harvard Forest LTER site, Petersham, Massachusetts, United States - Inc-BW-H-4-M | ecosystem: Environmental > Terrestrial > Soil >...
CACAAGCTTTGGTATCAGCGGCCTGAACTTGTCCATCTGATCGACGGTAACGGTGAACACCCAGTACACCTGCTCGCTCCGCATCCCTGCCTCCATGGTACGGTGCCTCAAGGCTCACACGACGACAATCGGCGCAGCCGCCGGCCACTAAAACTGCGCAGCGAGTCTTCGCATGGGCCAATGTGACGTTCAAACAGGCCGCCGTCTTGAAGGCTGTTGTCGCGTCGGGAACGTTCTTGTCGTCTTCGTTTCGAGAACGCGCCCGTGTACCTTGAAGCAAACCCTCCAAGCGAAGCAAACCCTCCAAGCCCCGCGACCTTTATCGCACATGAGGTCTCCACGCGGCATCGTCGAGCCGGTGCTCATCCATCGCGCCGCGGCATTGGCGGCGGCGACGCCCGAATCGGGTGAGGTCAACCAGCTCCCGGTCGAGCGCGTGATGCTCGCTGTCCGCGCCTCGCGGACAGATACAGCCTGACCGGCTCGCCGCCCCCGCAATGGCGGAGGACTGACCGTGGCCCAGTTGCACGCGGCCAAGCAGCTTCTGACTGCCAACACCGACGAGACCGTGTTGATTGCAGACGTCGCGCGGGCCTACGGCTTGTCGCGGCAGTATTTCACAAAGGCCTTCAAGGCGGCGACCGGCGTGACGCCGCACCGATGGCTGCCGCGATATCGCGTCGAGACGGCCACGCAGCCGCTCGGCACGACGTCGCTGCCGATCGCCGAGATCGCGATCGAGTGCGGCTTTGCCGATCGAAGCCATTTTTACCCGCGTATTCACGCAGCTGGCAGGGAGCAGCCCGGGAAACTGGCGCAAGCAAGGCACGCGGCGCCGCGACAGGGAGCGCTTGTGAGTCATACGGTGCGTTGTCTTCCCGGTCGCCGCTGGCGACAGACAGAACAAAATTGCGGCACGTTTGTGCAAGATGCCCTCGTCCCTTCCAGGTAATGTCTGTCGAGGCGATGCCGTGATTTCCGTCGACCCGTCATGCAGGCGGACCTCATGACATGGCCGCCACTCTTAGCGAGCACATCAACACCGATCTTCAACCGCGCTCAGCCGCCAAGCGCGCGGGCGTGACCGCGCGCTTTGAACAGATGACGAATCGAAGCCGGAGCCACGATGTCGATCACCGTCAAGCCGCCCCTCGGAAGAGCTCTGCCCGGCGGAGCGAGGACCCCTTCGAGCTTCCCAGGAGAACTACCCGCATCGAAGGCCAAGCCGATCCCGACAAAAGGAGAGTGAAACATGTCGAAACTCGAGATGCTTACCCCCCAAAATAGCGCCATCGCCCTGATTGACTATCAGCCCGCGATGTACCAAGGCGTGCAATCGCACGACCGCTTGGTGGTACTCAACAACATCCAGATCCTGGCTAAGGCCGCCAAACTCTTCAAGATCCCCACCGTAATATCGACCGTCGCGAAGGATACGTTCTCCGGCCCCTTCATGCCGGAGGTGACCGAGCTGTTTCCGGACCACGAAATCATCGACCGGACGTCCATGAACTCATGGCTGGACGCGAACTTCCGCAAGGCGGTCGCCGCTACCGGGAAGAAGAAGTTCGTCATCACCGGTCTCTGGACGGAAGCCTGCGTCATGTTTCCAAGCCTCGACATGCTGAAGGAAGGATACGAAATCTACGTTCCTGCGGACGCATGCGGTGATCTTTCGATCGAAGCGCACAACCGCTCCATGGATCGCCTTGTCCAGGCCGGCGCCATTCCCATTACATCCTGCCAATATGTCTTCGAACTGCAGCAAGACTGGGCGCGCACCGAGACCTACAATGGCGTGATGGATATCCTCCGTGCCCATTCGCCCTACGGCCTGCAGGTCCGCTTCTCCAAGTGGGCGCTTGGAGAACATGCATCGGAGGCGGGCACCAAGGCTGCCTAGGAACGCTGGAAGGAGGACCCGTCATGAAGGTTTACGTATTGTCTCTGGCTGCGGGCCTCTTCGTCGGGGTGATCTACAACCTCCTCAACGTACGCTCCCCGGCGCCACCGCTAGTGGCGCTGGTCGGGCTTCTGGGAATCCTGGTGGGCGAGCAGATCATCCCGGTCACCAAGCTCCTTATAGGGGGCTCGAGCGTTTCCGAGGCATTCCGTCTCTCGAGCTGCGATTCCCACATCTTCGGCATGCTGCCCGGCCGAAGCACCGTCGGGCCCATTGATGGCCTCAAGAATCCGGAGAAGCAAACATGAGCAAGCAGGACCCCGACCTGATCCTCCATCACGGTCTGCTCACGACACTCGACCGCTCCAATCCGGCGGCGACCGCCGTGGCGATCAAGGATGGGCTGTTCACCGCCGTAGGCCATGACCGTGAGATCATGCCGCTCGCGGGTGCTTCGACTGAGATCATCGATCTCCGGGGCCGCCGCGCGCTGCCCGGGCTGATCGACAACCATCTGCACATCATCCGGGGCGGGTTGAACTTCAACATGGAGCTGCGCTGGGACGGCGTGCGCTCGCTCAGCGACGCCATGAACATGCTGAAGCGGCAGGTGGCGATCACGCCGCCGCCGCAATGGGTCCGCGTCGTCGGCGGCTTTACCGAGTACCAGTTCGAGGAAAAGCGACTGCCGACAATCGAGGAATTGAACGCGGTGGCGCCCGACACGCCGGTGTTCCTCCTCCACCTCTATGATCGCGCGATCCTCAATGGCGCGGCACTGCGCGCCGTCGGTTACACCAAGGATACTCCTGAGCCGCTCGGCGGCGAGATCGTGCGGGACGCGAGCGGCAATCCAACCGGCCTGCTGCTGGCAAAGCCCAACGCCAACATCCTCTACGCGACACTTGCCAAGGGCCCGAAACTGCCGTTCGACTACCAGGTCAATTCCACGCGCCATTTCATGCGTGAATTGAACCGGCTCGGCGTTACCGGCGCGATCGATGCCGGCGGCGGCTTCCAGAACTATCCAGAGGACTATGCCGTCGTTCAGAAGCTCAACGACGACGATCTCCTCACCATCCGCCTCGCCTATAATCTGTTCACGCAGAAGCCAAAGCGCGAGAAGGAGGATTTTCTGAACTGGACCAGGACTTCAAAATACCAGCAGGGCAACGACTACTTTCGGCATAATGGTGCCGGCGAGATGCTGGTGTTCTCGGCTGCCGACTTCGAGGATTTTCGGGTCGCGAGGCCGGACATGCCGGGCGAGATGGAGGGCGAGCTCGAGGCCGTCGTCCGCATCCTCGTCCAGAACAAATGGCCGTGGCGACTGCACGCCACCTACGACGAGACGATCTCGCGCGCGCTCGACGTGTTCGAGAAGGTCAACCAGGACATGCCGCTCGACGGGCTGCACTGGTTCTTCGACCATGCCGAGACCATCTCCGAGCGGTCGATCGACCGTGTCGCCGCACTTGGCGGCGGCATCGCGGTGCAGCATCGTATGGCCTATCAAGGCGAATATTTCGTCGAGCGCTACGGCACGGCCGCGGCCGAGGCGACGCCGCCGGTCGCAAGGATGCTCGCGAAGGGCGCCAGGACTTCCGCCGGTACGGACGCCACGCGCGTCGCCTCCTATAACCCTTGGGTCGCGCTGTCCTGGCTCGTCACGGGGCGCACTGTGGGTGGCCTGCGCATGACCCCGCAACGCAACTGCCTCGACCGTGAGACGGCGCTTCGGATGTGGACCGAGAACGTCACCTGGTTCTCCAACGAGGAGGGCAAGAAGGGCCGCATCGAGGTGGGGCAGCTCGCCGACCTGATCGTGCCCGACCGCGACTATTTTTCCTGCGCGGAGGCTGAGATCGCGGACACGACCAGCGACCTCACGATCGTCGGTGGCAAGGTCGTCTACGGGGCCAGCGAATTCAAATCGCTCGACCGGTCTCCGCCCCCGCCGGCGATGCCAGACTGGTCGCCCGTCCGCAGCTTTGGCGGCTATGGCGCTTGGAAGGAGAATAGCGCAAAGCCATCGCTCAAGATGCAGGCCATGCAGATGTGCGGCTGCGCCAATGGGTGCGCCGTACACGGCCACGATCATGCGCGGGCCTGGTCGAGCGGACTGCCGGTCTCGAGCCTGAAGGATTTTTGGGGCGCGCTCGGATGCGCCTGCTGGGCGGTCTGACATGTCGCCCAATGCCGATACTCCGCGTCCGATCGCGACCATCCTGGCCTTGCCATGGCTGTGGCCTGCGGTTCGGGCAACGCTGGTGTCTGCCTTCGTGATCGGCGGTTTCGCAAAGCTGCTCGATTTTGCAGGAGCCATCGCCGAGCAGGAGCATTTTGGCCTCCGCCCGGGCTGGCTGTGGGCGGCACTCGCGATCGGTGTCGAAATCGGCGGCTCGGCGCTCGTCATTGCCGGGCGCTGGGTTTGGTTCGGCGCAGGCGGCCTTGGCGTACTGACGGCGGTCGCGATGCTGGCCGCGAATAATTTCTGGGCGCTGAGCGGCAATGATCGCTTTATGGCGCTCAACGCCTTCTTCGAACATCTTGGCCTGATCGCGGGTCTCGTGCTGGTCTCCGTCTGTGCAACGGAGCGAGCCGACCGAACCTGAGCTTTGGCCTCACCACCCGTGGAGCGAAAACGATGGTCTCTTCAAAACGTCTGGCCGCCACTGCCCTGGTCTTCGCGCTGACTGCGCCAACGAGCGGCTGGAGCCGCGAAGCGAAAGTCCCGCTCGTCGGCGTCGCGGCCCAATACGACACCACCCACGTCTACGTGGCTGCAGAAGACGTCGACAAATTCGTGGCAAGCTTTCTGTCGACCTTCGGGGGTCAGAGCACAAAGCAGGTCGTCGCAACCGTCACACCGACGCCTAGCAGCACGACATCTCAGCTGCTTCAGACGCCTGTTGGCACTGTTTCTCTGTTCGGGTTCAAGACGCCGATCCCCTATCCCTTTGGTGGGGAGCGGACGGGTTATCTCGTCACCGACATGGACGAAGCGATCGAGGTCGCCAAGGAATCCGGAGCCGATATTCTGGTGGCCCCCTTTCCCGATCCCATCGGACGTGATGTCGTGATTCAGTGGCCGGGCGGCGTCAACATGCAGCTCTACTGGCACACGACGAAGCCGTCCTATGCGGCGTTCGAGACCATCCCCGAGAACCGCGTCTATGTGTCCCCCGAGCGGGCGGACGCTTTTGCCCGCAGCTTCCTCCGGTTTTCGCATGGCAAAGTCGTGTCCGACGATGCACATGCCGCAGGCGTCGAGATCGGCCGATCAAAAGATACGTTCAGGCGCATTCGCCTCGAATCGGTCTTCGGAAGGATGACCGTTTTCGTCACGGACGGTCATTTGCCGTACCCCTACGGGCGCGAGCTCACCGGGTACGAGGTCAAGGACCTGCAGGCAACGCTCGCGAAGGCAAAGTCCTCGGGCGCCGTCGTGCTTGTCGATCCGTACACGGCTGACGGACGGGCCGCGGCCATGATACAGTTCCCGGGCGGATACATCGCGGAGATTCACGCGGCCGCACCCAAATAGGAGTCGCGATGGCGGTCCCGTCGGTATTTAATTCGTCCATGCGACGGGGATGCGCGGCGGCTGTCCTTTGCTTGATTGCGGCGCCACAGCTGTCGCGGGCAGATGATCAGAGCGCACAGACCTCCACGCCGCAGCGGCCGGCCATCATGTTCAACCGATGGCAGGAGGACTGGTCGGTGCTCGCAGATCCACGCGTTCCGCGCCAGCCGTTCGACGAGTTCAAATACATTCCGCTGTCTGGCGTCGATCCCTACACGTACCTCTCGTTCGGCGCCGACACGCGCGAGCGGTTCGAGTCCAACGACGCCGCGAACTTTGGCACCGGTCCAAACCGCAGCCAGAATTACGTTCTCAGCCGAAACGAATTCCATGCCGACCTCCGCATCGCCAATCAGGTGCAGGCGTTCGTGCAGTTTCAGGCGGACTATGCGCCGTGGAAGACGATGTTGACGCCGGTTGATCGAGACAGGCTCGATCTCGAGCAGGGCTTCGTCGTGTTGACCGAGCCTGTCGGAGGCGGAACGCTGAAGCTGAGGGCCGGCCGCCAGCAATTTGCGTTCGACCTGCAGCGCTTCGTGTCCGTCCGCGACGGTCCCAACGTCCGACAATCCTATGACGCCGGCTGGGCGGACTACGAGAACGGCCCCTGGCGGTTCATCACCTTCTACAGCCTGCCGGTCCAGGTTCGGGACAACACGATATTCGATGATTATAGCAGCGTCACCAAGCAGACCTTCGGAATGGCGCGGGCGGAGTACAAGTTTTCCGAGCCCCTGTTCGTCGCTGGCTACTATGCCAACTTCACACAGGCAAACGTGCAGTTTCCAAATGCGTCCGGCGATGAGCGGAGGGACATCTTCGATGTCCATCTGAACGGCAACGCTCATCATTTCGATTTTGACTTCGAAGTGATGAACCAGACCGGGCGCATCGGCATCGAGCCGATCGAGGCCTGGGCTGTCGGCTCACTCGCTGGCTACACCTTCGCCGACCTGAACTGGAGTCCAAGGGTGGGTATCCAGTTCGACGCGGCGTCCGGTGACGGCAACACCAAACGAACCTTTTCAACATTCAATCCGCTGTTTCCCAACGGCTATTATTTTGCGCTTGCTGGCTACACCGGGTACGCCAATATCATTCACGTCAAGCCGTCCCTGACGCTGAGCCCGACCTCGTCTCTGAAGATCACGCTCGCAGCAGCGGCTCAATGGCGGCAAAATACGGCCGACGCCGTCTACACCCAGCCCGACGTGCCGGTCTCGAACACTGCGGGCAGGCCCGGCGCGTATACCGGCAGCTACGGCCAGTTGCGACTCGATTGGACGATCGACCGCGCAACGTCCTTCGCGGTCGAGGCGGTGCACTTTGCGATCGGCGATGCCCTGCGCAATGCCGGAGCTCACGACTCGAACTACCTCGGTGTTGAGATCAAGCGCGGCTGGTAGGGAGCGGAAATGTCCTTGCCCGCTGACATCCGTGTACCACTCCTCCTCAGTCTGAACGCAGGCTATGTCGATACGGCGGGCTTCCTCGCGCTTCAGGGGCTGTTCACCGCCCATGTCACCGGCAACTTCGTGACGCTCGGCGCCTCCATCGCGCTGGGCACCTCGGGAGCCGTGGCGAAGCTGCTGGCGCTGCCAGTCTTCTGCGTCGTGGTGATCGCGACGCGTCTCGTCGGAGCTCTGCTTTCGCGCCGTCGCAGGGCGGCGCTGGAGACGCTCCTCGCCATCAAGGTCCTGCTGTTGATCGCCGGAGCCGCCTTGGCCATAAGGCTCGGTCCTTTCCATGACGGCGATAGTTGGCGGGCCCTGCTGACCGGCATGACGCTGGTGGCCGCAATGGCAGTCCAGAACGCGGTCCATCGCATCCATCTCGGAAGTGTCCCGCCGTCGACGCTCATGACCGGGACCACGACCCAGATCATGATCGATCTGGCCGATCTGACCCATGCCGATCCGGCCACGCAATCGCGCTCGCCTTCGAAGCTCGGGCTGATGTCACTGAACGTGCTCCTGTTCGCCCTCGGCTGCGGGGCAGCGGCGCTCCTGTTCTTGAAGTTCGGAGTGTGGTGCTTTCTTTGGCCGCCCGTACTCGGAGCGCTGGCGCTCGTGCTTCGCCTCGCCGACCGGAACGAGGCGTCGGACGCGCGCAAATCATGATCGGACCATCAGACAAAGCATGACCCTCTCAGACAACAAACCTGCTGCGGCGGCCGGCGACGAACGCGCCTCCCCCTGGATCGCCTTTCGCCATACGACCTTCACGGTGGTGTGGACAGCGACTGTCGTCGCGAATATCGGCACCTGGATGTACAACGCGGCTTCCGGATGGCTGATGACGAGCCTCAATCCCGATCCGCTCACGGTCTCCCTCGTCCAGGTCGCGAGCAGCCTGCCAATGTTTCTGTTCGCGGTGCCCGCCGGCGCGCTGGCGGATATCGTGGACAAGCGTCGCTTTCTCGTAGCTTCGGAAATCGTGATCACGGCGGTAGCTGCGCTGAGCGCCGTTCTTGTCCGGCTCGACTTGATCAATCCATCGATCCTGCTCTTGTTCACGTTCCTGCTCGGCGCCGGCGCGGCATTCACCGCTCCTGCATGGCAATCGATCGTGCCGCAGCTCGTCCCGAAGCGGGACCTGGCAGCGGCCGTGGCAAGCAATGGCGTCGGAATTAATATCAGCAGGGCCATCGGGCCGGCGCTGGGCGGCGTCGTCATTGGTGCAGCGGGCATCGCGGCGCCGTTCTGGATCAACGCATTGAGCAATATTGGGGTGATCGGAGCCCTGCTCTGGTGGCGGCCGCCACCTTCGCAAGGGACCGGACTTCCACCAGAGCGTCTTACGGGTGCCATGGTGATCGGCTTCCGGCACGCGAGATACAATCTCAATTTGCGCGCAACTCTCATAAGAGCGGTCGCGTTCTTCTTCTTCGCAAGCGCGTATTGGGCGCTGCTTCCGCTCGTCGCGCGCGATCAGATCGCGGGCGGCCCCGAACTCTACGGCGTCTTGCTTGGTGCGATCGGCATCGGTGCCGTCGTCGGTGCCTTCACGCTGCCCTGGATCAAGGCGGCCCTGGGGCCCGACCGCCTTGTTGCGGCCGGTACGCTCGGTACGGCGCTCTGTCTGCTGCTGTTGGGCGTTGCGCGTCATTCCGCCCTGGGCCTGGCGGCTTGCGTCATCGCGGGCATCTCCTGGATCGCCGTTCTTGCGAGTCTCAACGTCTCGGTCCAGGTCTCGCTCCCCGATTGGGTGCGCGGCCGTGGACTGGCGATGTTTGTCACCGTGTTTTTCGGTGCGATGACTGCCGGAAGTGCGGTTTGGGGACAGCTTGCCTCTGGGCTGGGCTTGCCTATGGCGCATTTCAGCGCGGCTGTCGGCGCGATCCTTGGAATTGCACTGACCTGGCGTTGGAAGCTTCAGTCGGGTGCGGGCGTCGATCTCGCGCCTTCCATGCATTGGCCGGCGCCGGTCCTGACGATCGATGCGGAGCCTGATCGCGGGCCGGTTCTGGTCACCATCGAATACCGCATCGATCCCGAGAAAAGTGATGCTTTCCTGACCGCGATCCGGGATCTCGGCCAGCAGCGACGGCGGGACGGCGCCTTCGCCTGGGACATCTTCGAGGATGCAGCCGAGAAAGGACGTTTCCTGGAGACTTTCATGATCGCGTCCTGGCTCGAGCACCTCCGGCAGCACCAGCGCGTAACGAATGCGGATCGGATCGTCCAGGATGCCATCCGCCAGTTCGACGCTACGGCCGAACCCAAGGTCACGCACTTCATCGCTGCAACTCTCGGGCGCTCCGGCACTTCTTTCGAATAGGCAGGATTGTGGCGGCAGACGATCCCAACGACACCTTGGCAAATCGAAGCCAACTGCAAGTCGAGGTTGGAACATCAGCTGACGTGCTCGCCGTAGCGAACCCTTCGCAGAGCCGGACTTACTCACCGCAGCAAACGATCTCGCTCGATCTGTCCACCCGGGCGAGCAGCGGCGAGGCAGGGAGCGATTTGCGATGATCTCGCTTCCCAATTGCGTGACCAACCGCTGTGTCCGGAGCAGAGGATTCAATTTCAAACGGGTCGACATTGTTCTCCTGCAACGGCCTGACGAAGAAATCCGCATGTCGAGCCGCGATCGCGTCGTGCTCCCCGCTCTGGAGCAGCTTTTCCAAGGCATAGGCGCGGGTCGTATCGAGGAGCCTGTACGATGTTTCATGAGTGTCGAGCCCGGCTTCGACCATGGATTTGTCGACAAGACCTTCGATGGTTTCGGCTACATCGTTCTGACTCATCCCTTCTTCGTCCACGATTGCGACCGCGTTATCCAGTGTGAACGATCCACTGAAAATCGCCACGCGACGCAATACAAGCCGTTCGACCTCCGAGAGATAATCGTGGCTCCAATCCAGCGTGGCCCTGAGCGTCCGATGCCGTGGGTTTGCCGTGCGCCGACCGAACTTGAGCAAGTCAAGTCGGGCACCGAGACTTGCCGCGGCGTCTCTGAGACCAAAGATCGCGGCTCTCGTCGCGGCGAGCTCGATTGCAAGCGGTACTCCATCGAGCTTGCGGCAAATCTCGGCTACCAGCGACGCGCCATCGTCGCCAAGCTTGAAATCGGTTCCACGCGCACTGGCTCGCTCAACGAACAGCTGAACGGCCGGATATGAGAGGACTTGATCCGCCGCCAGCGCGGGCTGCTCGGGTGGACAGGCCAAAGGCGGAACGCGAAATACGCGTTCACCGATGATCTGCAGAGCCTGCCGGCTTGTTGCCAGGATTGCGATTTCGGGACAGCGCCGCAAGATGCAGCGGGCGATCGCTGATATTTCGTCGATGAGGTGCTCGCAACTGTCGAGAATGATGAGGCCCTTTCGACGGGCTAACACCTGGTGCAGCGCGTCTTCCGTATTCGCATGCCGCTCAGCTAGTCCCAACGCTGATGCAACAGCTCCAGAAAGCTGTTCTCGGTCTCCTACAGTCGACAGATCTACGAAGTAGACCGCTCCGTAAAAATCAGTGACCGCCGCGTGCCCGACAGCCAGCGCGACCGTGGTCTTGCCAATGCCACCAGTGCCAACGATCGTTATCAGCCGCTCCGTTCGAAGCAGCCGTTGGATCTCACGAACCCCCTCGTCCCGGCCAATCATGCGCCCCAGTGCGGCAGGCAGGCCAGATCGCCAGACAGACGTGTCGCGGATCTCGCTCTCCTGCGCTTGGCGCGTCACTGGTGCGACAAAGCGGTAACCTCGCCCCGGAACATTGGCTATGTATCTGTGGCCCACTTGCCGGTCACCTAGCGCTTTGCGCAGGGCCGACATATGAACACGCAGCGAACCTTCCTCGACGATGACATCGGGCCACACCTCCGCGATCAGTTCATTCTTGCCAACGGTCTCGCCGGACCGTTTGATGAGAGCCACAAGAAGGTCAAAGGCACGTCCGCCGAGCGGAACGGCCTCGCCTGCCTTCTTGAGGGAGCGCTCGAAGATGTTCAATTCGAAGGGCTTGAACAGAATCTTGATTGCGTTGGGTGAACGAAATTGATCGGGCGACATCGTTGGCCCCGCTCAAATATGAGGATCGTCTTCGTGCCCGTTTGACGTGAGACTACCAGCGAGCGGCTGCACTCGGTCATGACTGAACATCCACTCATGGCTTGAGGATTTGGCCACCGCCGACCTGCCGCGGCCAGTTAATCTCGGTTTGACACGGTAAATTGGTGTAGCGTCCGCCCAAGCGAGGGGCGCCAAGGCGGATGTTCGCTGCCCACCGAGGCTCGCGCGAACATCGGACCGCAGCAACCCAGCCGAGCAAGTGCGTCGATACGGGGCGCCCGCAAGAGCGCGGATCGGTGCCGGCCGAACGGTTGGGCTTCGCCCGGTCCTAATTGCTTTGCCTCAGTCAAGTAAAATTGGGTAAAAAAGGGTGGCCCTAACCCAAGGCCTCCTTCGATGAACGGACGCGCGATCTCGTTTGGCCCGTTCTTGCTCCTTGCCGAGCAGCGGCTTCTGCTTGAGCGCGACAGGCCCGTGCGGCTCGGCAGCCGCGCCTTCGACATCCTCCTCGTCCTGATCGAGCGCGCCGGCGAGGTGGTCGGCAAGGATGAATTGATCGCGCGCGCCTGGCCGCAAACCTTCGTCGAAGAAGCCAACCTGAAGATCCAGGTCAGTGCGTTGCGCCGAGCGCTCGGCGACGGCCAGGGCGGCAATCGTTACATCGTCACCGTTGTCGGTCGGGGCTACAATTTCGTCGCGCCGATCCGCATCGAGGGGCCATCGCGGGCCTCGCCGTCCCCGACGATTGCGCCGGCGGCGCCGCACAATCTGCCGTTTGCGACAACCCGGATGATCGACCGCGAGGAAAGCGCGGCAATACTTGTCTCACAACTCTCGCAGCGACGCCTCGTCACGATTGTCGGGCCCGGCGGCATCGGTAAGACCACGGTCGCCCTCGCCGTCGCCGAGCGGATGATCCGCACCTATGAACAGGGCGTCCGGCTGGTCGATCTGGCACCACTCCGCGACGCCAGCCTGGTACCGAGCGCGATAGCCGCCGTGCTCGGCCTGGAGATGAGCGCAGAGGATCCCCTTTCCGGTCTCGTCGCAGCCCTGAAAGACAGCCGGATGCTGCTGCTGCTCGACAGCTGTGAGCACGTCATTGATGCGGCGGCCCACCTGGCGGCGGCGTTACTCGGCGGAGTGGCAGGCCTCACTATTCTGGCAACCAGCAGAGAACCGTTCGGGGTACCCGGTGAGCGGGTGCACCGATTGGGACCGCTCCGCAGCCCCGAGCCGTCGCCTGAGCTGACAGCCACGGACGCCGCAGCGTTTCCCGCCTTGCAGCTCTTCGTCGAACGCGCAAGCGCAATCGTCGAGGACTTCGCGCTGACCGACGCCAACGCCCCGCTGGTCGCCGGGATCTGCCGGAAGCTCGACGGCCTGCCACTGGCGATCGAGTTCGCCGCACCCCGCGTAGAGGTGCTCGGCATTGAAGGCCTTGCCGCCCGCCTGGATGACAGCTTGCGGCTGTTGGAGGCACGGCGCCCCGCGGCCACGCCGCGGCACCAGACCATGCGAGCCGTCGTCGACTGGAGCTACAGCCTGCTCAGCGAGGACGAGCAACGATTCTTTCGCGCTCTCGGCGCATTCAGAGGCGCATTCACGATGGAGGCGGCAGCGGCTGTTGCGATGGATCCGGGCGTCCGCGCGATGGACCGCTTGGCCGATTTGGCGGCGAAATCGTTGGTCGTCGCCGATGTCGACGGCATGAAACCGCGGTTCCGATTACTCGACACGACCCGCGCTTATGCGCTGGAAATGCTTGACGCGAGCGGCGAGCGCCAACCGATCGCGCGCCGCCACGCTGCATACTATCGGCAGCTTTTCGAGCAGGCAGAAGCCGAAGCGCCGGCGCGAGCGACGGGCGACTGGCTGGCCGACTACGCCCAGGACATCGACAACCTGCGCGCGGTGCTCGACTGGGCGTTCGCAGCTGGCGGCGAGGCATCGACCGGTGTGGCCTTGACGGCCGCTGCACTCTCGCTCTGGATTCGCCTCTCGCTGCTCGAAGAGTGCCGCAGGCGAGCCCAGCAGGCGCTCGCAGTTGCATCGACCGAGAACCCGCGGGATGCCATGCGGTTGCTTGCCGCGCTGGGCGCCTCGACGCCTGAGGCTTCCGAGATGCTGGCAGCGTTCACCGGGCTACGTGACATGGCGAGGCGCCTGGCTGATGTCGATTACCAGCTGCGCGCCCTGTGGGGACTGTATTTCTACTACATCGCCATCGGCCGCTTTCGCGCGGCGCAACCCCTCGCGCTGGAATTCCACGCACTGTCCCTGCGTGGTTCGGATCAGGACGACCAGATGTTTGGCAAGAGCATGATCGCCGTCGCCGAGCACTATGTCGGCGATCAGGTGAGTGCGCGGAGCCAACTGGAGCACCTGCTGACGCAGGGTGCCCTCGGCGATCGCAGGTTGGATGTCGTCCGCTTTCGCGATGTCGTCCGCTTCGGCATGGATTTTCGTCTCCTGGTCAAAGTGTTCCTGGCGCGGGTGCTCTGGCTGCAGGGATTTGCCGACCAAGCCGTGCGGATGGCGGAGCAGAGCCTTCGGGAAGCTGACGCGACCGGCCATGCCATCTTACAGTGCTTTGTCCTTGCCATCGCCTCCTGTGCGATCGCGTTCTGGGTGGGCGACTGGGTTGCCGCAGCCCGGCACACGGCCAGGCTGGTTGAGCTGTCGCGACAGCGCGCCCTGCCCCATTGGGCCGCTTTCGGCGCGCGGTTTGAACGCGTCCTCGTCATCCGGGCTGGCGGGCTCGACGGCGGATCGCGGAAGCAAACGAGCGGACAGGACGAAATGGCTGCGCCCAACTTCAGCTTTCGCTCCTTGAGCGGACTGACGCAGCTGGCGGAGCCCTTGGCCAGGCAGGGCGGATCGCCGAAGGGCTGGCGGCGCTGGGGACCGGCGCCGAGCAGTTCGAAGACAGCTGCTTTTCGCCGGAGCTCATCCGCCTCAAGGGCGAACTGACCATGCAACAGAACATGCCCGGCGCTGCAGGATCAGCGGAGGCACTCTTGCGGCGAGCGCTTGATGGCGCGCGCGAGCAAGGAGCCCTGTCATGGGAATTGCGCGCGGCGACGAGCCTCGCCCGCTCGTTGCGCTTGCAAGGCCGCTCCTCAGACGCCATTACCTGCCTGCGGCCGATCTACGATCGCTTCACGGAGGGATTCGGCACCGCCGATCTCATCGCGGCGAAACAGCTACTGGATGACCTGGGCGATTCCAGAGGTCCCCAGTGAATCTTCTAGAGTGGTCGAACCATAGAGTGGTCGAACCAGGGCCTCCTTCGATGAGCGGACGCGCAATCTCGTTTGGGCCGTTCTTGCTCCTTGCGGAGCAGCGGCTTCTGTTCGAGGGCGACCGGCAGGTGCGGCTCGGCGGCCGCGCCCTCGATATTCTCGCCTTTCTGATCGAGCGCGCCGGCGAGGTGGTCGGCAAGGACGAATTGATCGCGCGCGTCTGGCCACAAACCTTCGTCGAAGAGGCCAACCTGAAGATCCAGGTCAGTGCCTTGCGCCGAGCGCTCGGCGACGGCCAGGGCGGCCATCGTTACATCGTCACCGTTGTCGGTCGGGGCTACAATTTCGTGGCGCCGATCCGCGTCGAGGAGCCATCGCAGATCCGACCGGCCGCGACAACCTCGACCACGAGGCACAACTTGCCACTTGCTGTGACGCGCATCATCGGTCGCGAGCAAGCCATGGCGACGCTGATCTCGCGACTGTCATTGCAGCGTCTGGTGACGGTGATCGGGCCGGGCGGTATCGGCAAAACGACGGTCGCCGTCGCCGTCGCCGAGCGATTGATCGCCGCATACGAACATGGCGTCTGGCTGGTCGATCTCGCATCTCTCGGAGATGCTCACCTGGTGCCGAGCGCGGTCGGGACCGCGCTTGGCCTTCAGATCCACAGCGAAGATCCGATCCGCGGCCTCGTCGCAGCCCTCAGAGACACGCGCATGCTCCTGCTGCTCGATAATTGCGAGCATGTCATCGACGAGGTGGCGAGCCTGGCGAGGGCGCTGCTCGGCGGAGCAAAGGATGTCGTCATTCTGGCAACCAGCAGGGAGCCGCTGCGGGTCACCGGTGAAAGCGAGTATCGCCTGGGATCGCTCGGCAGCCCGCAGGGCTCGTCCAAACTGACCGCCGCCGAAGCCGCAACTTTCCCGGTCGTGCAGCTTTTCGTCGAGCGTGTGGCCGCGATCGTCGAAGACTTCGCACTGAGCGACGAGAACGCCCCGCTTGTGGTCGAAGTTTGCCGCGGGCTCGACGGCCTGCCGCTGGCGATCGAGTTCGCCGCACCTGGGGTCGAGGTGCTTGGACTCACGGGGTTGTCCGCCCGCCTGAACGAGAGCTTGCCGCTCCTCGCGTCGCGGCGTCGTGGACGGGTCGCGCGGCACCGCACGATGCGGGCCGTGATCGATTGGAGCTACGATTCGCTGAAGCAGGACGAGCAACTTTTCTTCAGGGCGCTCGGCATATTTTCTGGCGGCTTCACGGTCGAGGCCGCTGCAGCCGTGGCCATCGATCCGGCCAAGGCAGGCATCGAGGCAATCGACCGCTTGGCCGATCTGGTGGCGAAGTCGCTGGTCGTCGCGGATGTCAGCGGCTCCAAACCGCGATTTCGGTTGCTTGAAACCATCCGAGCCTATGCGGTTGAGATCCTCGGCGCGCGCGACGAGCACGCTTCCGTAGCACGCCGTCACGCCGAATATTACCGCGAGTTTTTCGAACGCGCCGAAGCCGAATCGACGGCACGACCCGCGGACGATTGGCTGGCCGATTACGCCACCGAGATCGGCAATTTGCGCGCCGCCCTTGACTGGACCTCTTCGGCACGCGGGCATGAACCGACCGCGGGGGCGCTGACCGCCGCCGCGGTGCCGCTATGGATGCGCCTGTCGCTGCTGGAGGAATGCCGCAGTCGCACCCGGCGTGCGCTTGACGCGCTCGGTGGCGCGCCGCTGGACGCGGGCCTGGAAATGAGGCTCAATTCGGCACTCGGAGCATCCACGTCGGACGCCTCCGAGCTTGGAGCGGGGTTCACCAGGGCACTCGAGATTGCGCAACGCCTTGAGAATACCGAGTATCAGCTACGTGCTCTCCGCGGCCTGTTTTCCTATCACAATGCGAGTGGTCGATATCGTGCCGCGCTGCCGTTCGCGCAGCGGTTCCATGATCTGGCAGCCGCCGGAACGGCCGCGACGGATCGGCTGTTCGGCGAGCGAATGATGGGCGTGGCGAGGCATGTCGTCGGAGACCAGACCGTCGCGCGTCGCCATCTGGAGCGCGTTCTCACCTCGTTTGCGGCCAGCGATCTTCAATCGGACGCGGATCGCAGCCGGCGCGACTCGCACATTATTCGCTTTCACACCGACCTGCGCGTGTCGGCGCGCATGTACCATGCGCGCGTGCTCTGGCTTCAGGGATTTTCGGAACAGGCGGTGCGCGCCGCCGAACTGAGCATTGAAGAGGCTCAGGCAACCGGTCACGCCCTGTCGCTGTGTACGGCCCTGGCGTTGGCGGCATGCCCCATCGCGCTTTGGGTGGGAAATCTTGCCATGGCTGCGAAGTATGCACGCGAGCTGCTCGAGCATTCGAGAAGGCATTACTTGCCGCTCTGGAACGCCTATGGCTCGGGATTTCATAGCGTTGTCGCCATCAGAGCCGGCCATGGCGAAACCGGATCGCCCACGTCGGGCGTCACGCTCAGCGAGCTCCCCGCGCGGAACATCACGTTCCGGTTCTTGACCGGCCTGATCGAGCTCGCTGGCGCCCTGACGGATGCCGGGCGGATCGTCGAAGGACTCGCGGTTGTTGAGGCCGGAATCGAACAGTCCGAGCCGGGCTGGCTCACGCCCGAGCTGCTGCGCCTGAAAGGCGAGCTCTTGCTTATGCAGAACGGGTCTGCAGGTGCGGAAGCGGCTAAGAGCCTGTTCCAGCAAGCGCTGGACCAGGCGCACCGGCAAGAGATGATGTCTTGGGAGTTGCGTGCCGCAACGAGCCTCGCGCGCCTGCTGCGTCGTCAGGAGCATCCCGCCGATGCGATCGCTCACCTCCGGCCGGTCTACGATCGGTTCACGGAGGGATTCGGTACTGCCGATCTGATCGCGGCGAAACAACTATTGGATGAGTTGGGGGAGCGCAGGAAGCCGCCTCCTTGAGAGGTGGCTATTGTGATGCTTGTCGGTGGATAGGGCCGTACCAGTTTCTCGCAGCGGGGGTCGTAGCTTGAAGCCGATCGATCGCTTCCGCGAAAGCCTCTACCTTTATTCGCCGAAGGGCGCGCAATACACCGCTGATGGCCTGCGCACGACGGGCACCCGCAGCCCGTGCCCAGTACGAACTTCGGGCCGCGCTCCCACCACAGTGACTTCAAAGCCCGGCGTAAGCATTCCCGTCCATTGCGCGAGTGTGTTGGCCATTCCCAAGGCATCGAGCACCGTCGTAAGAGCGGTGTCGAATACCCCCTCAAGCGCGAGTACGGAAATTCGCATGGCCCGATCGGCACCAAAAATGTCAATCGCGCCACTATCTGCGGGATTAGGCCGTTTGTAAAGCGGGCGACGTAGAAGCCAAACCCCGGCGAAAATCCAAATGTCCGCACTACGACATAAGCTTGCCATTGCCCTCATGCTTGCCATCGGTGGAACGATGGTCCACGCCAACGAGCCAAAGGTGGCGGCAAAAGACGTTGTCATCGTCCATGGCGCGCTGGTTGATGGCTCAGGCTGGCGGGCTGTCTACGACATCCTGTCTAAGGACGGATTTCACGTGACCATCGTGCAAGAGCCGCTCTCTGGCCTCACAGAGGACATCGAGGCCACCAAGCGCGCCCTTGATCAGCAAACGGGCCCTGTTGTGCTGGTCGGTCATAGCTATGCCGGCTCCGTGATCACGGATGCAGGCGCCGACCCCAAGGTCAAAGCGCTCGTCTATGTAGCCGCACTCCAACCCGATGCAGGCGAAGCGAGCGGACAACTGTTGTCGAAATTCGCTCCGCCCAACGATGCCATGCGGGCGCCCCACAAATACTTCTTCATTCCGGTGGCCAGATTCCGTGAGACCTATGCCGCCGACGTTTCGCCATCAGATGCTCAATTCATGGCAGACTCACAGCAGCAACTCGCAGAGAAAGCCCTGGGAGCAGCTGTCTCTGTGGCGGCGTGGCGAACCAAGCCGAGCTACGCTATCCTGACCACCCAGGATCACGTGGTGAGCCCTCAGCTTCGGCGGCGCTGGATGTATCAACGTTCGAATGCCAAGGTTACCGAAGTCAACGCAAGCCATGCTGTTTTTATCTCTCAGCCAGCCATAGTCGCTCAAGTGATCGAGACGGCAGCAAATCAGACGAATTGATCGCTGATTGTGTCTGTCCGCTTGGAGCCCAGGCTGTTTGAACAGCCTGGATCCTCCGCGGACCAAAAAGGGCGCATTTATGTACTGCCTGCATTCACTGGCGTGCCAACTGCAACTATTACAGTAAATCCCCAGC
>Ga0210408_10002350_pt1 | contig 18499 bp, 19 predicted proteins | sample IncBWH4MmetaG_FD_155471 | JGI IMG/M metagenome (GOLD analysis project Ga0210408, IMG submission 155471) | Forest soil microbial communities from Barre Woods Harvard Forest LTER site, Petersham, Massachusetts, United States - Inc-BW-H-4-M | ecosystem: Environmental > Terrestrial > Soil >...
GCGCCGCGGCCCCGGCATGATGTGGGAGGCGGTCGCGGCGGAGGTGGAGAGCGGCGGCGGCTCCGTGCGTCTCGAGCGCGACGTGGTCCGGATCGAGCGCACCGGGCGCCGGGTCGACGCGGTGGTCACCGCGGGCCCCACCGGCGAGGAGTCGGTCACCGGGGCCGACTTCATCTCGAGCATGCCGGTCTCCGAGCTCGTGCTGAAGCTCTCCCCGCCCGCGCCGCCCGAGGTGGCCGAGGCCGCGCGCCGGCTCGGCTACCGCGACTTCCTCACCGTGTGCCTGATCGTCCGCAAGCGCGACCTCTTTCCCGACAACTGGATCTACGTGCACTCCGCCGAGGTGAAGGTCGGGCGCATCCAGAACTTCGCCAACTGGAGCCCGGACATGGTGCCGGACCCGACCCGGAGCAGCCTGGGGCTCGAGTACTTCTGCACCGAGGGCGACGAGCTGTGGAACACGCCCGACGCGGACCTGATCGCCCTGGGCACGCGCGAGCTCGGGGCCATCGGCCTGGCCGCCCCCGACGAGATCCTCGACGGGTGCGTCTTCCGGGTCCCCAAGGCGTATCCGATCTACGACGCCACGTACCGTGACCACCTGGCCAAGGTGCGGCAGTTCGTGGACGGGCTCGAGAACCTCCAGACCATCGGCCGCAACGGCCTGCACCGGTACAACAACCAGGACCACGCGATGCTGACCGGCATGCTCGCGGTCCGGAACCTCGTCCTCCACGAGCGGAACGACCTCTGGGAGGTCAACACCGAGGCCGAGTACCACGAGGAGATCACCGAGAAGGTCCTCGAGCCGCGCATCGCCGAGTTCTTCCCGCGCCTCGACCGGGTCGCGCTCGCCGGGGCGGTCGGCGCCACCACCGGCCTGTCTCTCTTCCTCGCCACCATGGCGCTCGTCCTCAAGGGCGGTATGGTGGTGGGTCCCACCCTCGGCTTGCTCGGCCAGTATTTCCCCGGCTACACTGTGACGCCGGCCGGGGCGCTGGTGGGATTGCTCTACGGTGTGGTCGCGGGCGGCGCGGTCGGCTGGAGCTTCGCATTCTTGCGGAACGCGACCCTCCTGTTCTACGTGGCGCTGGCCCGCCGGCGGGTCGAGCGCGGCTTGCTGCGCCGCTTCCTCGAGTTCGTGTAGGCCCGGCGCCCAATGGAGATCGGAATGGACGATCCGCGCACCATCGACAGTCTCCTGGTCGCCCGCATGGTGCGGCTCAACGCGACCGTGCACGGCATCGTGCTCGGGCTCGTCGTGGGGCTCGGGCTCTTCGTGGCGACCCTGTGGCTCGTCATCAAGGGCGGCCCGGTCGTCGGCCCGCACCTGGCGCTGCTCGGGCAGTTCTTCATCGGCTACCGGGTCACGCTGGTCGGCAGCTTCGTCGGCCTCGCCTACGGCTTCGTCACCGGCTTCCTGGTCGCCTTCATCGTGACCACGCTCTACAACTGGATCGCGGGCCTCCGGGAGCCACGGGTCAGCCGACCCTCCTGAGCAAGCCGGCCCGCCGCCGCGGGCTCGCTCCTCGCTCCATGCCAGCGCGCCCACGCCTAGCCCGGCTCCTCGTGGCCGCCCTGCTCCTGGCCGGCGTCGGGCTGCGCCTCGCCTTCCTGGACGCGGACCCCGACTACTACGCGTGGGTCGGCTACATCACCGACGAGGGGCGCTGGGTCGCCCACGCGCGGGAGATGGCGCTCTTCGGCCACCTCGGGCAGGGCGAGTGGCTCCTGCACCTCATCCTGGCCCCCCTCTTCCAGGCCGCCGCCTACGTCGCGTTCGAGCTGTTCGGGGTGAGCATCTGGGCGGCCCGCCTGCCGACGGCCCTGGCCGGCTGCCTGCTCCTCGTGTCCTTCTGGCTCCTGCTCCGCCGCGTGGTCGGCACCGAGGCCCTGCTGGTCGGCCTGACCCTGCTCGCCCTCGACGTCGACCTGATCGAGCTGAGCCGGGTCGCGGTGCCCGAGACCGCGGCGATGCTCGTCGAGCTCTGCGCCTACGCGCTGGTCGTGAGCGGTCGAGCGACACCGGTCCGCCTCGTCTCGGCCGGTCTCGTGGTGGCCGGTGCGGTGATGGTGAAGGCCACCAGCCTGCCCGCCGTCTTCATCGTGTCGGCCATCGTGCTCTTCCAGCCGCTGCCGGCCGGTCCGTCGCCCACTCGGTCCCGCAGCCTCACGCTCCTGTGGGCGGGATTCCTGGCGCCGCTGCTCGTGCCAGCCTTGCTCGCGCTCGTGGTCGCTCCGAGACGGGTCGGTGCCCTCGCGGGCAACCTCGACATGCTCGGCCACTTTCTCCTGCCCGCGCGGCCGTTCACGATCGCCAACTTCTTCCTGGACGCCCCGTTCGCACCCACGCTCAACATCTGGGCGGTCGGCGCGATCTTCTCGATGGCCGTCTTCCTGCTGAGCCGGGGCGCGGGAGCGCCCGCCGTGCGACGTCACTTCATCGCCTCCGCGATCTGGTACGGCCTCTACACCCCGCTCATGCTGAGCCTCGACTACTTCCCGGATCGCTACAAGGCGCACGTGCTGATCCCGCTGGCGATCAACCTGGCTGCCGGCTGGGCCATGATGCGGACCGGTGCGCCGGGCGCGCCCAGCCAGGGCAGGTTGCTGCCTGCGCTCCTGGCTCTGCCCACCGCGGCGCTGGCCGCGCCCTCGCTGGCCGGCCTCGCCATGGGCGCCGGCGCCGATCCGAGCCGCCTGCGGCTCCGGCTCGCGTGCATCGCGGTCAGCCTCGCGCTGACCGGATGGTTGGTCCATCGGGCCGTCCCGGCGCGCGGCCTGCCTCGCTTCATGTGGGTCTTCCCGGTCGTCGGGATCCTGGGCTGGGAGCTCTGCCTGCAGTCCGGCCTCGACGGCGGCAGCTTCTGGCCCACGGCGACGGGAGCACGCGCCGCGTGGTGGTCGCTGGGTGCCCCGGCCGCCGCCCTGGTCGCCGGCCTCGTGGCGCTGGCGGGCCGGCGCTGGACGTCCGAGCGATGGATGACGCTGGCCACCGCGGCGGTGCTGGCCTACGCGGCGCTGGCGGTCACGCGGATCGTCCCGTCGTACGTGACGCCGCAGTACACGATCCGGCAGGCGTCACGGGAGATCGGCCGCTCGCTCGCGGAGGTCCCCGGACCGGTCGCGACCTCGAAGGCGGAAGGCCTGTTCAACGGCAACGGCTTGCCCTACCGGACCGTGCTCACCGGGACCTGGCCCTCGGATCAGTCGACGGCCCTCGTCGTCGCCTTCGGCTTTCACGAGGAGGAGGCGCGGGCGGCCCACGGCTACCGGCTGGCCGCCACCTATCGGCTCTTCGTCTCGCCCGAGTACGCGCCGGGGCCGCCGGAGCCGATCCGGGTCTATCGGCGCGGCGAGCCGGGGGCGCCGTCGAAGCCCTGAACCGCCTCCGCGCGTCGCCCGCGCCCGGCCTGACCGATCGCGCGCCAGGTCTCGACGACCTGGCTCACCGCGAGCACGCGGGTCGCGAGCAGCAGGCCCAGGAAGCCCGCCAGTGAGGCGACGAAGAGCGCCGCGTTGAGGGGGATCGACGAGCGAAGCCAGATCAACGGCACGAAGAGAGCCCCCGCCAGCCCACACGCGCCCCACGAGCGCAGGGCGGGCGCCATCTGGGCTCGCATCATCCAACCGAGGTAGGCCGCCTGGACGATCTGGGCGAGCAGAACGGCGAGACAGGCCCCCAGGCTTCCGGTCCGCATCACCAGGAGCGGACCCACTCCCCAGAAAACGGCCAGCCGGAGGCCGGCCCCGAGGAGCAGCACCCCGGGGCGATCGTGGGTCACCGCCACCACGCTGGCCACGCTCGAGAGCGCGAGCGGCAGCAGCGCGAGCGTCATCGGGATCAGCGTGATCACCACCGGCTCGAACGACCGCCCGACGACGCGCGGGACCAGGTCGGGCCCGAGCAGCAGCACCCCGAGCACCGCCGCCACCGCGGCCGCCGTGGTCCAGCTCACCAGGCGCCGCAGCCCTTCGCGGAGGGCCGCGACCGCGTTCTGCTCACGGAGGGTGATGAGGAGCGCGGCGAAGGCGAGGCTCAGCTGCTGGATCGCCGCGACCGCCGAGAGGTGGATGGAGTTGGCGATCCCGAAGTAGCTGACCTCGGCGTAGTCGTGCGTGACCAGGCGCACGAGCGACTCGCCGCTCGCCTGGAACGCGATCAGGAACAGGTTGACGCCGAAGTAGGCGAGGCCGACCCGGAGGTACGGGCCCAGATGGCGCCCGTCGATGCGCAGCCGGGCGAGCGACAGCATCGAGCGCGTCCACACGAGCGCGATCGCCAGCGTCGCCACCTCGGTCAGCAGCAGGCCGACGCACGCTCCGCGAAAGCCACCGATGACGTACCCCGGGAGCACGAAGACGAGGAGCAGCGATCGGCTGAGCAGCTCGCCCGCTCCCCAGCGGGCCGCCTGGTTCAGCCCGAGGAAGAGCGAGAAGAGGAGGTGCGAGACCGCCCGCACGAAGATGGCCGCGGTGACCGCGAGCAGCGCGGGCGGGTCGAGATCGGGCAGCCAGCGGGTCGTGAGGCCCAGGAAGGCGGCGGCCACGAGCGCGCCCGCGATCAGCCGGATCGAGAGCAGCCCGCCCACCAGGCGATGGAGGTCTCGCGACTCCGGCCGGCGGCGCAGCTCGGGGAGGAAGCGTCCCGCCACCTCGGTGAAGCCGAGCGTGCTGCACATGACGAAGAGCGTGCTGAGCGACGAGACCAGCGCGAAGCGGCCGTAGGCTCCGGGCCCCATGATCCGGGGCACCAGGACCGCGAACAGCACGCCGGCGGCCAGGAGGCCGCCGCGCTGGATCACCAGGAAGCCGGCATTGCGCAGGGCGCTCTGCGCCTCGGCGGCCCGGGTCACGCCGGCGTCACCGGGCTGCTCGCTGACCGCGCCAGGACTCGAAGATCACCGCCTGGATCACCGAGAGGAGTGGCAGGTAGGCGTCGTTGAGGACGTACACCGAAACGAAGACCCGGAGGACCCCCCGGGCGAGGAAGACGGCAGCGAGACCGAGCGCCACGTTCAGGGCGAGGAACACGATGGCCATGCCCGCGAGCTGACACGTGGAGGCGATCGCGGCGCGGAGCCGGTCGGCGCGAAGGCCGAGGCGTCGAATCCCGACCGCGCAGGCCCCCATCGAGGTCAGCGCGACCACGACGAGCAGGAAGAGCGGCTTCATCGGCGGTGGGCGGGCCTAGAGGTAGCCGGCGAGGCGGTAGTACAGGCGCGCCACCGCCTCGATCACGACCCGCTTCATCACGCCCAGGCGCGCCTCCGGCGTGCCGCCCCACTCCAGGACGGGCGTGCCGTACGACGGGATGACGTCGAAGCCCGCCCGCTCGAAGAGGGCCATGGCCCGCGCCATCGCCTGCCCGTCCGTGACCAGGATGACCCGCCGGACGCCGAGCGGGCCCAAGATTCCCCGCGCGCCGAGCGCCTCGTCGTGCGTGGTCCGCGCGGAGGAGAGGGTGAGGACGGCCTGCCCCGGGATCCCGCATTCCCGGGAGACGTCCGCCCGGCGCTCCACCTCGGTTCCGTGCGCCCCGAAGGGCGAGCCGGAGACCAGCAGCAGCGGCGCGAGTCCGCGGCGGTAGAGATCCACGCCCTCCATGAGCCCGAGCAGCGAGGCCCCGTTGAGCTCGCCGCGATCGGTCACGCCGCCACGGCCCAGGACCACGATGGCTCCGGCAGGGCCGAGCGCCCGGGACGGGGCCATCCAATAGCTGACCACGTTCGCGAGCGGGCTGAAGCCGATCGCCAGCAGGAGCCCGATCCCGACCGCCCCGACGGCCCGCAGCGCGCGCTCTGCCATCCCTCGCCTTTCCGGTTTGCGGCGTATCATCGCACACGACGCTTGCGTTACTATACCCGCCCATGACTGCAGATCCGGCCGCGGAGCTCGTACGCTGGGTGAGGGACGGCGAGCATCTCTTCCGGCTGACGCTCCAGAGCCTACAGGGCGCCGCCGCGCTCGGGTCGAAGGTCGAGGAGCTGGCCGAGGAGACCCGCCGGCTGCGGGAGGAGAACGACGCCCTGCGTCGGGAGCTCGAGCTGCTGCGGGCCGAGCGCCTCGAGGTCGCGGACACCTTCAAGGTCTTCGCCGAGCACGTCACCCGCCTGGCGACCCTGGCCCTGCATCGCCTGGGCACCCCGGGCCTGCTCGTCGACGACGCCGCGCGCGGGCCCCGCCTCCCTTAGCTCCCTTAAGGCGCCCACCCGGGCTCAGCCGATCGCGGCCTCCGCCCTCGCGTCCTCGGGGGCCGCGCCGAATCGCACGGTGGTGTAGCCGAGCGCGTAGGAGATCCCCCGTGGCTGCCGGCGCTCCACCTGGCGGCGGTCGTCGCTGGCGCGCCGCTCGGACGCCCGCCGCTCCTGCTCACGGCGATCCATGATCACCTTCACCCCCCGGACCCCCAGGAAGGCCCGCTCGAGGTGGTCGTGCAGGGCGTCCTCGCCGCGCCGGACCACGACCAGGTAGGTGACGTCGGGGAAGGAGTGCGACGGCAGGCTGGCCAGGATGTACTGGAGGTGGCGGCGGCAGACCCCGTGCGTCTCGCTCTCGTCGTCGAACGGCTCCCGCTCCCCGAGAAACGAGGGGCCACCGTCTCGCTGACACCAGGCGCAGAAAGCTTTCAAGGTCGGGCGATAATAGCACGACCCGCGGCCGGGCCCGTCGCGTTGCCCCGTCGCGTTGCGTGGTCCCGGAGGGCGGGTGTAGAGTCGAATCGCGCGCTGCTCGCCTCTTTCGTGCGCGCTGGAGGTGACGATGACCCGCATCGTGAAGCTCGCGGTTGCCCTCGTGGCCGTGCTCGCGTCCACCGCATCGGCGCAGACGCCCACACCGACCCCCGCTCCGGCTCCGACGGCCGCGCCGACCGCCGCCAACGGCACGGTGCAGAACGGCTCCAACGTGAGCATCGAGTACACGCTGAAGGACGAGGGCGGGCAGGTCCTCGACACCAACAAGGGCAAGAGCCCCCTCACCTTCACCCAGGGTCAGCAGCAGATCATCCCCGGTCTCGAGCGGGAGCTGATCGGCATGCACGCGGGTGACGAGAAGAAGGTGGTGGTGAAGCCCGAGGACGCCTACGGGCCGATCGTGCCCAACGCCCAGACCGAGGTCCCGAAGGACGCGGTGCCGAAGGAAGGGCTCAAGGTCGGCACCGCCCTGATGGCGCGCAGCGGCTCGGGCGAGACCCGGCCGGTGGTGGTGAAGGAGATCAAGGAGAACACGGTCGTCCTCGACCTCAACCACCCGCTCGCCGGCAAGACCCTCTTCTTCGACGTCAAGGTCCTCGGCGTCGACGCGCCGAAGTAATCATATTTCGAGCGTAGTCGCAAAGTCGCGGGTGAAGGTGCCGGTGTAGACCTCCTCCACCGCGCCCTTGAGCCGGATCGACCAGTCGGGCCGCACGTCGATCGATAGCTCGCCCCCCGGCATCCGCACGCTGACGAGCCCGTGATCGCAGAGGCCGTTGCGCACCGCCGCGCAGGCCACCGCGCTCGACGATGACCCGGACGCCAGCGTCCATCCGGCCCCCCGCTCCCAGATGAGGATGTCGACCGCGGAGCGCGACACCACCCGGGCCCACTGCACGTTGATGCGATTGGGGAACGCGGGATGGTTCTCGACCTTGGGCCCGAGCCGCCGCACCAGCGCCTCGTCGAGCCGGTCGGTGAAGATCACGCAGTGCGGATTGCCCACCGACACCGCGGTGATGAGCAGGGTCTCCCCGTCGACCTGCAGCGGCACTGCCACGACCTCGCGCTCGGGCCCGTTCATGGGGATCTCGGGGGCCACGAAGGTGCAGCGCCCCATCTCCACCGTGACCAGGTTCATCCGCCCGTCCACCACGTGGCACGTGCACTCCACCCGCCCGCCCTTGGTCGCCACCGTGAACGTGGGCTTCTTGGCGTGCCCGTGGTCGTGGAGGTACTTGGCGAAGATGCGGAGCCCGTTGCCCGACTTCTCGGCCTCGCTGCCGTCCGGGTTCAAGATGCGAAGGCCGAAGTCCGCCCCGTCCCACGCCGCCGTCAGCAGGAGGATGCCGTCCGAGCCCACGCCCCAGTTGCGGTCGCAGATGCGCGTCACCTGGGTCGGGTGGAGCTCGCCCGGCAGGTGGGCCGCCTCGATGACGATGTAGTCGTTGCCGAGCCCGTGGCCCTTCGCGAAGGGGATCATGCGCGCGATGATACCGCCCGCGGCGCCCCCAGCCAATCGCGCAGACGCTCCGGCAGGCCGCGCACGTCGCACGGCAGCCGGTGGCGCCACTTGGCCGCGAAGCGCGCCAGCGCGGCCCGGCGCTGCGCGAGATCCTCCGGCGCGGCCACCGGCGCGCCCTCCCCGGTGCGCGTGCCGCCGCCCCGGTGCAGGAAGGGCGCGTCCACCACCACCGCCCGCCAGCCCGCCTCGCGCACCGCGAAGGAGAGATCGCGGTCGTAGCCATGGAAGAAGCCGTAGCCCTCGTCGAAGCCGCCCACCGCCTCGAGAATCTCGCGCGGGAGGAAGAGGCACACCCCGTCCACCGCCGCGACCTCGGTCACCGGGGCCCGCACCGTCGCCTGCCCGTCGAGAGCGTGCACGATGGTCCGGCCCACGTAGCGCCCGTCGCGACGCACGCGCCGCACCCCGTAGAGCCCGGCCAGCCCTACCCGCCCGGGTCCGTCCACCGCGGCCTCCAGACGCTCGAGCCACCGCGGCTCGCGCATCACGGTGTCGTTGTGGAGGAAGCAGAGGCGGTCGCCGCCGGCCAGGCCGGCGCCCTGGTTGAGCGCGCGGATGAGCCCCACGTTCTCCGCGTTGCGGTGGTACCGCAGCGGGATCGCGCCCGTGCCGTCGCGGAAGAAGGCCTCGGTGCCGTCGGACGAGGCGTTGTCGACCACGCACAGCTCGAACGGGCGGGTGGTCGGCCGGAGACTCTCGAGGCAAGCGCGCGTGAGCGCGAGCTGATTGTAGACGACGAGCACGATGCTGGTGCGCATCGTGCCCGGGCTACCGCGGCCGCCGGCTACCGCTCGGAGAGCGGGACGTACTTGAGGTCGATCGCGCCCGTGTAGTCGGAGCGCGGCCGGATCAGCCGGTTGTTGCCGTGCTGCTCGAGCACGTGCGCGGTCCAGCCCGCGATCCGGCTCATCGCGAAGATCGGGGTGAACTGGTCGGTGGAGATGCCCATCGCGGCGTAGGCCGCCCCCGAGTAGAGGTCCACGTTCGGGAAGATGTGCTTCTCCGCCCCCACCACCCGCACCACCGTGTCGAGGATCTGCACCTTGCTGGTGTCACCCACCTGCTGCCCGAGCTCCAGGGCGAGACGCTTCAGGTGCTTCGCGCGCGGATCCTCCACGCGGTAGACGCGATGCCCGAACCCCATGATGCGCGCTTTGTCGGCGAGCGCCTTGTGGATCCACGCGTCCGCCTTGGCCGGGTCCTTGATCTTCTCCACCATCAGCATGACCTGCTCGTTGGCTCCGCCGTGCAGCGGACCCTTGAGCGCGCTGATGCCGGCCACGACCGCGGAGTGCACGTCGGACAGGGTGGCCGCGGTGACGCGGGCCGCGAACGTGGAGGCGTTGAACTCGTGGTCGGCGTGGAGGATCAGGGCGATGTCGAAGGTCTTGGTCGCCAGCGGGGTCGGCTTCTTGCCGCTCATCATGTAGAGGAAGTTGCCGGCCAGGTTCAGGCGGGGATTCGGGGCCACCGGGGCCTTGCCGCGCCGGATCCGCTCCCACGCCGCCACCAGGGTGGGCAGCTGGGCGGTCAGGCGCAGCGACTTTCGCAGGGTCGCCTCGCGGCCGTTGTCCGCCGCGTCCGGATCGAAGGCGGAGAGCGCGGACACGCCGGTCCGCAGCACCTCCATCGGGGTCGTCTTCTTGGGGAGCATCTTGAGCATCGCGATCAGCTTCGGGGGGAGCTTCCGGTTCGCGGTCGACGCGAGCGCTTTCAGGTGCGCGTCGAGCTCCTTGCGCGACGGCAGTCGGCCCTGCCACAGGAGGAAGGTGACCTCCTCGAAGGTCGACTGCGCCACCAGATCGTCGACGTCGTAGCCCCGGTAGATGAGGCGGCCCTTGTGGCCATCGATGTAGCAGATCTCCGACGGGGAGACGACGACGTCCTCGAGACCGGCCTTCAGGGGGTTGACCGCGGCGTCCGTCATGGTGGTCCGGTTCTCCTTGGTGGCGGTGGAAACGACCTCTTCTACCATACGCCCCCCGTGACTTCAAGGCGACCGTCCCCTACACTGCCGGTCGTGCGCGAGCTCGCTCCCGACGTCGTGGATTTCTACGACCGCCACCCGATCAACGAGACGCAGGTGCTCGCCTTTGCCCGCGACGGGGCCGTCGCCCTGCGCGCCCTCCGGCCGGAAGATCTCTGGCAATGGGACCAGGATCACTACGGCGGCCTCCCCGCGGTCGAGGCGCTGGCGCGCCGCGCCGCGATCGCGCCCGGGATGGCGGTGCTGGACGTCTGCGCGGGGCTCGGCGGCCCCGCGCGCTTCCTGGCCCACCGCTTCGGCGCCCGGGTGACCGGCGTCGACCTCACCCACTCACGCTGCGCGGCGGGCGCGCGCCTCACCGCCCTCGTCCGCCTGGGCCCGCTGGTGCGCCACGTCCGCGGCGACGCGCAGGTGCTGCCCTTCCGCACCGGCGCCTTCGACGCCGCGGTCAGCCAGGAGGGTCTGCTACACGTTCCGGACAAGGGGGCGGTGCTCGCGGAGTGCGCCCGCGTGCTGAAGCCGAGAGCGCGCCTGGCCTTCAGTGACTGGGTCGCGCGGCCGCGCCTGGGCGACAACGAGCGCCGCCGCCTCTTCGAGTGGATGGCCGCGGTGAGCCTGCAGAGCCTCGACGGCTATCGCGGCCTGCTGGCCCGCGCCGGCTTCGACGGCATCCTCGCCGAGGATCTCTCCGGCGAATGGATCACGATCCTGCGAGCGCGCTTGCGGATGTACCGCGGTCTGCGGGAGCAGACGGTGGCCCGGCTCGGCCAGGCGCGCTACGACGAGTACAACCAGCTCTACGGCTTCTTCGTGGGCCTCGTGGAGGCGGGCAAGCTCGGCGGGGGTCGCTTCAGCGCAGCAAGCGGTCGAGGGCTTTCTTGAGGTCCTTCGGCTCCTTGAGCCGCACGTCGGTCGGCACGATCGAGAGGGCCCCCGGGCCGCCCGCGAGATGGGCCTTCACCCGGTTCGTCCCCTGGGTCACCGTCACGTCCATCGCGGTGCGGCCGTCCACCAGGCCGTAGGTGCCCGCGCCGGTCACGCGCACGTCGCGCGCCACGTAGACCAGGTCGTCGGTGCGCACCACCCCGTTGGTGATCGTGTAGGTGGCGGTGATCGAGTCGAAGTTGAGCGGGGACTTGGCCCGGCCCTTCGCCCCCGGAGTGAGCGTCGCGGCCACCAGGTCGGTCAGGGCGAGGGCCTGGCTCACCGCGTTCAGCAGATCGGCCCCAACTACACGCCCCGCCCCGATCGCGAGGCGGCCGGAGCCGTTCATGGTCGGCAGGAGCTCGGGCAGCCGCGCGCTCGCGTCACCGGTGAGGTCGAGCGGGCCGGTCACCGCGTTGCGCTGGCAGAGGTAGTCGACCAGCACCGGCTCGAGCTGGACTCCCTTCACCTGGATGTCTCTGAGGGTCGCGGTCTGGGGCAGGCCGAGCCCCACCAGGAGCCGGAAGGTCACCGTCCCCTTGGCGACCTTGCTCTGCACCTGCTGGCTCTCGAGCTGGGGCGGCGCGTAGAGCAGCGGCACCCGTACGTCGTCGAGCGTCAGCGTGCGCGACTTCGGCTCCGGGCAGCGCGGCTCGGTCTGGGTCACCGCGAGCCGGTCGAACGCGACCGCGCCGGTCGCGGTCAGGCGCATGACCGTCCCCGAGACCTGCAGCCGTCCCTTGATCGGGCCCGAGACCGCGGGCGTGGGCACGGCGAAACCCACCGCGCCGCGCACGTCGCGCCCCTCCACGTCCACCGTCGCCTTGACCTGCGCGTCGCTGACCGCGCGGCCGGGCGGGAGGCTCACCGTGCCCTCCGTGATGGTCAGCTTGAGGTCGCCCGGCCCGTGCGCGTCGCCGGTCACGCGCAGCGGCTCGCCCATCGCGCCCTGGGTCACCGTGACGTTGATCCGGTCGAGCGCGAGCGCGGCGGTCCGCTTGCCGGGGCCCTCGACCTTCTCGTACTCGACCGCCCCGTTGCTGATGCGCACCTTGGAGAGCAGCACCGCCCCCGTGCCCGCGGCCCCCGGGCGCCCTCCTCCGACCCGGGGCGGGACGCTCGGGCTCGGCGGACCGGAAGGGCCGAGCGTGGCCACGTTGAGCCGGCCGGCCGCGTCCTCGATGACGTGGATGCGCGGCTCGTCCAGCGTCAGGTCGGCCAGCTCCACGCGACCCTGCAGCAGCGGCCGGAGCCGGATGCGCATGCGGCCCTCGTTCACGGTCACGAAGGGCCCGGGGCCGAAGGCGGGATCCTCGGCCACCTGGAGCTGACGGAGCCGCACGCTCGGCAGCGGCAGCGCGGCGATGGAGAGCCCACCGAACTTCACCGGCCGGCCGAGCGCGTGGCTGGCCTGCTGCTGCACGTAGGTCTGCATCGCCGGGCTGTCGAGCAGCAGGGGTACCGCGAGCAGCGCCCCCACCACCAGCACGCCGACGGCGATGAGGCCGACCAGCAGCCACTTGATCATGACGCGAGCGTCGTGGCGGTCAGCCTCCCCCGGTCACGGGATCAGCAGGATCTTGCCGGTGGTCTTGCGCCCCTCGAGCTGGCGGTGGGCCTCCGGAGCCTGCTCGAGCGGGAACTGGTGCTCGACGCGCAGCTTGATCTTGCCGTCGCGGATCCAGCCGAGCAGCTCGGTGGAGCGCGACACCAGCTCGTCGCGGGTGGCGATGTGGTGGTTCAGGCTCGGCCGCGTCACGAAGAGCGAGCCGCCCGCGTTCAGGCGCTGCAGGTCGAGCGGCGGCACCGGGCCGCTCGACGCCCCGAAGAGGGCCATCAGGCCGCGGGGCCGCAGGCAGCTCAGCCCCTTGTCGAAGGTACTGGCCCCGACGCCGTCGTAGACCACGTCCACCCCGCGCCCGCCGGTGATGCGCTTCACCTCGGGCTCGAAGTCCTGCTTCGTGTAGAGGATCACGTGGTCGGCGCCCGCCGCCTTGGCGAGCGCGGCCTTCTCCTCGGTGGAGACGGTGCCGATCACCGAGGCGCCGCGCATCTTGGCCATCTGGCAGAGGAGCAGGCCCATCCCGCCCGCCGCGGCCTGCACCAGCGCGGTCTCGCCCTTCTTGAGCGGCCAGGTGGACGTGACCAGGTAGTGCGCGGTGAGCCCCTGCAGCATCGCGGCCGCGCCGTCCTTGAAGCTGAGCTGGCCGGGCAGCGCCACCAGCCGGTCGGTCGGCACCACGGCGCCCTGGGCGTACGAGCCGATGACGCCGGTCCACGCGACCCGATCCCCGACCTTCACGTCGGAGACGCCGGGCCCGACCGCGGTCACGGTGCCCGCGCCCTCCATCCCCGGGGTGAGCGGCAGCGGAGCCTTGTAGGCCCCGGTGCGGAAGTAGACGTCGATGTAGTTCACCCCGCAGGCTTCGAGCTTCACCTGGGCCTGGCCGGCGGCGGGGGCCGCGAGGGCGACGTCCTCCAGCTTCATGCTCTCCGGGCCGCCCGGAGCGTGGACACGGATCGACTTCATGGTGGGTCCTCCTCAGACCGTGAGCAGGGTGCGCATCTGGCCGACCACGTTCATCTTCGCCTCGATCATCCGGCCGACCTCGTTCATCTCCTCGTCGAAGACCGCGAACACCGGGATCGCGCGGAACTGCCCGCGCTTGAGGTACTGGTCCATCACGTCGGGATTCGCGTCGCGCAGGAAGAGGCGCATCTCGACGTGGGGCAGACCGTCGACCAGCCGGGCCAGCGCCGGGATGGTGCGGAGCGAGTCCGGGCACCAGTCCTCGGTGATCACCAGGATCTTGATCTTGCGCCCGAGCCCAGCCAGGGCGTCCCGGTCCTCGGGGCGGACCGGGGTCTCGGTGAGGAGCCGGGCGAAGACCTCGCGGTTGGTGCGCATCTGGGCCACGTACTCCGGCACGGTCATGCCCTGGGCGAAGCGCTCCGCGCTGACCATCAGCGCATGCTCGCGAGGTCGACCGTGAACTTCGCCACCGGCCGCTCCTCCACGTCCTTCACCACGAGGGTCACGCTGGACTTGGGGTCGACGCCCTCGGCCGGGAACACGTAGAGACAGCGGGCGGTGTACTGGCCGTCGTCGCCGCGCAGGGCGGTGCGCTCGTTCTGGGCGAACGAGGCCTTGACCTCCTGCTGATGGACCATCAGGGTCGGCGCGTAGTGCCGCGCGAAGTCGGCGCGCCCGCCCCGCAGCGTGGCCCACAGCACGAGCTTGCCCTCCTGGTCCTTCAGCGCGGCCTCCACGTCACGCGGCTTGAGCTCCCGGTCCTGGAAGGCGGAGTTGCGCGCCACCAGCGCCAGCCGATGGAACGGGGTCATCACGGTGAGCATCTGGCCCGCGCCCGCGTCGACCCGCCATTCCCGGCCCCAGCTCTCGTCGGTGATGCTGCGCCGTCCGGCCCGCACCGCCTCGTCGCGATCGCGGGGCGAGAGGGTGAACAGCAGGGCGTGGAGAGGAGACACCCAGGTGAGCGACAGGGCGACGGCCAGCATCGAGCACCACCACCGGCATGAGTGCGCCCGCCTCATGTGGAGCGCATTGTAGCACAGCGGTTGCGGGCTCCCGGAGCGGCGGGTATCGTGAGCGCATGCGCTGGCTCGGGCTCGCGCTCGCCGTGCTCCTGGGGGGCTGCGCCACCGCGTTCCCCAAGGAGGTCATGCAAACCGTCGACACCCACGTCACCGCCGACGAGCTGCGCCGCGACCCGGAGGCCTACAAGGGCGCGCGGGTGATCGTGGGCGGCGACATCCTGTCGACCCAGCCCAAGCCGGGCGAGACCGAGATCGAGATGCTGGCCCGCCGGCTCCGCGACGACGACTCCCCCGAGCGGAGCGACCGCTCGCCCGGGCGGATCCTGCTGCGCTCGGCCGACTTCCTCGACCCCGCGGTGTACGCGTCGGGCCGGCGCATCAGCGTCATCGGCACGGTGAGCGGCGTCGAGGAGCGCAAGGTGGGCGAGCTGCCGTATCGCTACCCGGTCGTCTCGGTGGAGCGCATCCGGCTCTGGCCTCAGGAGGTGGTCCAGTACGATCCGTTCTATCCGTGGTGGGGCGGCTGGCCCTACGGCCCCTACGACCCGTACTACTTCTGGCCGCGCTACCGCTCCCCGTACGGCTGGTGGTGGTGAGTTTGTGATGGTGAGCGGGCGCCGGGCCCCGGCTACTTCCCCACCATCACCGAGCTGAAGGTCGCGGGATCGAGGTACTTCACGGCCACCCGCTGGGCCTCCTCGACGGTCACACGTCCGATGCGCTCCTTGTAGCGCTCCGGGTAGTCGAGCCCGAGACCCGACTCCTCCACCGCGCCGAGGAAGCGGGCGAGCTTGCCGGAGGTGTCGAGGCGCAGCGGGAAGCTGCCGATCAGGTACGACTTGGCCAGCTCCAGCTCGCCGGGGGCCATGGGCTCCCGGCCCATGCGGGCCATCTCCTCGCGCACCAGCTTCACCGCCTCGGCCACCGCGTCGGTCCGGGTCTGGAGCGACACGAGGTAGGACGCCCCGTAGCGGGCGGGCTGCGCGCCCGCGTAGACCGAGTAGGCCAGGCCGCGCTCCTCACGCACCCGCGTGTAGAGCCGCGAGGCCGAGCCGCCCCCAAGGACGTACGTGGCGACCGCGAGCGGGAAGTAGTCGGGATCGTCCTGGCGGATGGACGGCCGCCCGAGCAGCACGGTGGTCTGGCTGAGATCGCGGGTGATCTGCCGGCTGCTCGCGGCGACCGTCGGGGCCGGCGGCGGCACCGGGGGTAGCGCCGCCGTGGGCGCGGTCCAGCCCGCGAGGCGCTGCATCAGGGCCCGACGGATCTCGGGCTCGGTCACGTCCCCGACCGCCACGATGTTGGCCCCGTCCGGCCGGTAGTGGAGGCGGTGGAAGGCCACCACCTGCTCGCGGGTCAGCTTGCCGACCGACTCGACGGTGCCGGCGGCGGGCTGACCGTAGGGATGGCCGGGGAAGATCAGCGGGCCGAGGGTCCGCGCGGCCACCGTCTCCGGGCTCTGCTCCGCTCGCCGCAGCGAGGCCTGGATGTCGGCGATCTTGCGCGCCACCTCGTCGGCGGGGAACGTGGGCTGGCGCAGCACCTCGGCGAGCAGGTCGAGGCCGAGCGCGAGGTCCTTCTTCAGCACCGAGAGGGTGACGATGGCGCTGTCGCGCCCGGCGTCCGCCTCCAGGCTGCCGCCCACGAACTCGATGGCCTGGTCGAGCTCCGGACCGCTGCGCCGCGTCGTCCCGCGGGTCAGGAGGTCGGCGGTGAGGTTCGCGAGCCCGAGGCCATCGGCCGGATCGCGCACCGCTCCGGCCGGCACCGAGACGCGGATCACCACGATGGGGAGGGTCGGACGCTCCGCCACCAGCAGCACCGCCCCGTTCGGCAGGACCTCGCGGCGCGCGAGCGGGGCCGCGGCCTGGCCCACGGCCGGAACCGACCCCGCCATCGTCGCGGTGAGCAGCAGCGCCCCCCCGAGCCGCGCGAGCCGGCTCATCGGGCGGCCGCCGTGGCCGGCTCGGCCGGCAGCAGGATCGAGACGTTCTTCCGGTCGACCGCGAAGTAGCGCTGGGCGACGCGCTGCAGATCGGCCGCGGTGACCGCGCGAACCTTCGGCAGGAAGTCGTCAAGCATGCGCCAGGAGCCGAGCATCTCGAAGCGGCCCAGGACGGAGGCCCGGGAGAAGACCGAGTCCTGCTCCCAGACGAACGAAGCCTCGATCTGGTTGCGCGCGCGCGTCAGCTCCTCGGCGGGCACCGGCTCCTTCTTGAGCTGCTCCACCTCGGCGAGCAGGGCCTGCTCGACCGCCTCCGGGCTCTGGCCGGGCAGGAGCGTGGCGAAGAACCAGAAGAGGGTTGGATCGAGCGAGGAGTACGAGTACTCCCCGCCCGCGCCCAGCGCCATGCGCTTGTCGTAGACCAGGTGCCGGTAGAGGCGCGAGGCGCGGCCCTCCGAGAGCAGCGTCGAGAGCAGCTCGAGCGCGGGGGCGTCCTCCGAGCGGAAGTTCGGCACGTGCCAGGCGATGTTGACCACCGGGAGCTGGGCCGCCTCTTTGCGCACGATCACCCGCCGCTCGTCGCTCTGATCCGGCTCGAGCGCGGTGACCGGCGCGGGGGTCGCGCCGCGCGGGATCGGACCGAAGTGGCGGCGCACCTGAGCGAGCGCGGCGGGGGCCTTCACGTCGCCCGCGATCACCAGGATCGCGTTGTTCGGCCGGTAGTACGTGTCGTAGAAGGCGCGCAGCTCACCGGGATTGATGCGCGCGATGTCCGACATCCACCCGATGATCGGCCAGCGGTACGGATGGGCCAGGAACGCGATCGAGCTCATGGCCTCGTACACCACGCCCTCCGGATCGTCGTCGATCCGGGTCCGCCGCTCCTCCATGACCACCTTGCGCTCCGAGTCGATCTCCGCGGGCGCGAGGAGGAGATTCCGCATCCGGTCGGCCTCGAGGCCCAGCACCAGGTCGAGCCGGTCCGCCGCGATGCTCACGTGGTAGCCGGTCATGTCCTTGGTGGTGAACGCGTTGTCCCGCCCGCCGTTCAGCTCGATCAGCCGGGAGATCTCCCCGCGCCCGTGCGTCGGGGTGCCCTTGAACATCATGTGCTCGAGGAAGTGGGCCAGTCCGGTGGCGCCCGGCAGCTCGTTGCGCGAGCCCACCCGGTAGAAGACCTGCACCGCCACGATCGGGTTGCGCGCATCCTCCTGGATGAGCACGCGTAGCCCATTGTCGAGCGTGGCCTCGGTGACCGGGAAGCGCGCGGGGCCGGAGGTGGCGGCCTGGGCCGACGCGGAGCCGACGAACGCAAGGCTCAGGAGGAGCGCGGAGAGCGAGAGAGCACGTGATGGGAGCATGCCGACCATGGTAACACCCCCCGGCGAAGGCGCCGCGGGCCTAGCGGTCGGCGAGCCGGCGGGCCTGCGCGAAGACCGCGCGGAGCATGGGGCGGGTCAGCTTGCCCGTGAACGTGTTCTGCTGGCTCGGGTGAAAGCTGCCGAGCAGGGTGACGCCGTCTCCCGGCATGAGCGCGCGCGCGCCGTGCCCGAAGCGGGGCAGCGGGCGCGGCAGCCCGAGGCCCAGCTCGCGCCGGGTGCGCAGGTAGGCGTCCCAGCCGATCTTGCCGAGCGCGACCACCACCCGCACGTGGGAGAGCAGGGCGAGCTCCTCGAGGAGGAACGGCCGGCAGCGCGCGGTCTCGTCCGGCCGCGGCTTGTTGGCGGGCGGCGCGCAGCGGATCGTGGCGGTGATGTACGCGCCGCGGAGGCGGAGCCCGTCGCCGGCGTGGGTCGACGTGGGCTGGTTGGCGAACCCCGCCTCGTGGAGCGCGCGGAAGAGCCAGTCCCCGCTCCGGTCCCCGG
>Ga0210408_10002351_pt1 | contig 18498 bp, 17 predicted proteins | sample IncBWH4MmetaG_FD_155471 | JGI IMG/M metagenome (GOLD analysis project Ga0210408, IMG submission 155471) | Forest soil microbial communities from Barre Woods Harvard Forest LTER site, Petersham, Massachusetts, United States - Inc-BW-H-4-M | ecosystem: Environmental > Terrestrial > Soil >...
GACTCGCCTTCGCCACTGGTGTTCCTCTCGATATCTACGCATTTCACTGCTACACCGAGAATTCCAGTCCCCCCTCCAACCCTCGAGCCAGGTAGTTTCCAATGCCATTTCGGAGTTGAGCTCCGAGATTTCACATCCGACTTACCTGACCACCTACGCACCCTTTACGCCCAGTGAATCCGAACAACGCTCGGGACCTCTGTATTACCGCGGCTGCTGGCACAGAGTTAGCCGTCCCTTCCTCTTCCGCTACTATCAGGCTGTCATCTTTTAAATAACAACGGTTGATCGCGAATGACAGGGGTTTACGGGCCGAAGCCATTCATCCCCCACGCGGCGTCGCTCCATCAGGCTTGCGCCCATTGTGAAAAATTCTCGACTGCTGCCACCCGTAGGTGTCTGGACCGTGTCTCAGTTCCAGTGTGGCTGGTCGTCCTCTCAGACCAGCTACCCGTCTTAGCCTTGGTGAGCCGTTACCTCACCAACTAGCTGATAGGCCGCGGGCTCATCGAGAAGCGCCAGGCCTTACGGTCCCCAGCTTTGACTATCGAGAGATGCCTCCCAACAGTCACATTCGGTATTAGCTCGCCTTTCAGCAAGTTATCCCGAACTTCATGGCAGATTACCCACGTGTTACGCACCCTTGCGCCGCTCCGACTCCGGAATATTGCTACCCCGAAATCAGCGCTCGACTTGCATGTCTTATCCACGCCGCCAGCGTTCGTTCTGAGCCAGAATCAAACTCTCCGTTAAAAAACGTTAGTTGATTCGACTGATTGTCCGGTTCGTAAAAACCGGACGGTCTATTATCTTTAAAACTCTTCAGGTCGTCCTACTAACAGGACGAGCCCAAAGGGGCTCTTAACTTATCGCACAATTCAATTTTCAATGAGCAGCGGGTGCTATCACCCGGAAAATCTTTTCCCAGTCGCGAATCACCGCGACCCTGAAGTGACTGGAGTAGCCGAAGCGAACTCAACCCTGAGCCAGGATTTTAACCTGGTTCCCCATCCGGGGGACAAAAAATCCGAGCGGCCGATTTACTTCCCTAACTCGGCCTCTCAGACCTTAGTTAAATTCGCAGTTAAACTACCGGTCAACTGCCCGACTGTCAACAGCTAAATTTTTGTTTTTCAGCCGGTGTTGCGCTCAGCAACGGGACCCAATCTAACAAGTTGGGAGCAGGGGTCAACAAATTTAATTTCTTTTCTGAAAGTTTCTTTCCGACTGCTCCGAACATCACAAAGAACGCGGGGGACACAATATGCGAAATGGGGGCGGACGCAAGAGGTTTCTTAAAAAAAAGATATCTTTTTGCAAATGGCTGCGGGATAAATACTTGGATTGATTATTGGCATCCGCACATGGCGCAGATCTTGGGATTTGAAAATTGAGATTCAAAACATTCCACAAAAGAAATGGGTTGAGAAGTTGCGATAGGTCGAGGGTAACAGACTTCAAGCGAGGATTCGCGCAAGCATTTTGGTGATCTCCTTTTCGATGGGTCTAATGGTTTTGACCGTGCCGCAGTTTAGACCGAGAAAGGGCAGAGAGAAAAGGGCTATGGGGGCGAGGAACTCTGAGAGGACGCGAGGATTTGATGCAGCGGAGGGGTCCTTTTTGCGGGGGTCCATCAAGATGACTTTGAGGGCCAGGCGAAGGGATGCGTGAGGCGCCATGCCTGACGCGTGACGCGAGGTGCGTGAAGCGCCGTGCCGGGTGGTTTGGAGGGCTTGGACGGTGAGGAGAGTTTGGTTGATGGTGCCGAGCTGGTTGCGGGAAACGACAATGACTTCGCTGCGCAGGTGGCGAATGAGATCGAGCGCAGTGAAATTTTCACCGAGGGGAGCGAGTAAGCCGCCGGCACCCTCAATGAGTATGTATTTGATTTTTGATTTTTGATTTTTGTTTTGGAGAGGACGATCGGTGATCGCTAACTGGCGGGAAGCGATGGTTTGAATGTGTTCCAGCACGTCGCCGAGTCGGATGCGACGGCGGCGTCTGCGGGCGGCGACGAGCGGGGCCAGCGGTTCGAGGAAGAAAAACGGATTGATTTCGTCGAGGGTCAGCTCGCCGTCTTGCAGGGCGTGGAGGAGTTTTGCGTCGGCACGTGAGCCTGAACAAAAGGGTTTAAGGGCCAGCGCATGGTGACCGGTCCGCCGCAGGTGAGTGAGCAGCAAGGAGGTGAGCAGGGTCTTGCCGACGCCGGTGTCGGTGCCGGTGATGAAAATGATTCTCAATCCTTCCAGTAGAAGTTGAGGACCTGGACGTCGCGTTGGTTGTTGCGGCCAAGGACGGCGATGAAGGTGCGATGGTAGCCGTTGATTTCAGCATCGACAGTGACCTGGAAGGTGCTGCTGCGGTCGGCGAACGAGCCCGCGACCTGCGGGATGGCAACCCGGGGCACTCCAGCGCTCAGCAGTGCGTCTTGAATATTCAGGGGGGCGGGTGTCCCATCCTCGTTGTCGGCGGAGCGATACGTGACAAGGTTTTGGGCGATGACGGGGTCGAGCCCCATAGCCTGGAAGACGTAAGGCGAGCACGTGCGCCAGTTGACGCGGCCAGTGGAGAGAGGAGTAAAGATGTCGGCCAAGCCAAAGGGGTAATTGGGCGGCTGGGTGGGCAGTCCGAAGCGGTTGAGTTGGGGGAGGATAGCGCCCATTTGGTGGCTGGCGGCAGCGGAGCCCCAATAAAGGTCGGGGGTGATGCCCTTGATGAGGAGCAGTTCGGAGAGGTCGTCGACGGGGCCGTTTTTGGCCTCATAGGAAGGGCTCAGGCCGGCGTAGTAGGGGGTTTCGGCGCCGCCGACGCGTTCGTCGTTATCGGGATCAATCCAGTCGAGGATAGAGTTGCAGAGAGGAGTGAGTTGGCCGGCATCGACGCCCATTGCCATAAAGGTCTGCTGAAGAACGATTTCGGTGGCCATGTTGATGTTAATCTTGCTTTCGAGGTCCACGATGGTCCATTTGGCGGTGCCATGGGGGAAGCGAACGGGATCTTGGACTTCGGCGATGGGGGCATTGGTCGGGCCGAGGAAGCCGTAGCCGGTGGCCCAAGGCTGGTCGGTGGAATCGTACTGTTTCATCGGGTCGAGCAGGGACATGGCCAGCACCCAGCGGCAGTATTCGACCGTGGAGCGGCCCATCCATTCGAGCTCGGTTTCGTTGCTCGAGTTGCGGGCCAGGCGGGTCTCGACCTTCATGGAGTAGGCAAAACCGCCCGCCAGAATGGTCAGAACGAAAATGCAAATCATGACAATGACGAGGGCGATGGCACGCTCGGAGTGCGGAGTGCGCAGTGCGTGGCGCGGCGTGGAGGCGCGAAGGCCGAAGGCCGAAGGCCGAAGGCCGAAAGAAGGCCGAAGCCCGAAATGCGAATAAGCTGCCCGGCCAGCCGTCACCGAACACGCCTTATTTTTGACAGGTGGAATCATTTAGGGGGAGGGGGCGGCGGCGGGACGGGCATTCCGCCGCGCTGGCCGTAGGGTTGCCAGCCAGGTTGGATCGTCATGCCAGGGATGCTGACGATACGGGTGACTTCTTCGCGCACGACGGAGGTATGGGTGTTGTCGGCGAGTTGGAGGGTGATCTTGACCATTTCGGGGAGCTCATTAGTGCGCGTCCACTCATCCACCCAAGGATCGAGCTTGTTATTGTTGCGGCTGTCCCAGCATTCGATCTTGAATCCTTTAACATTCTTGGCGAGCACGATGGGGTGTTCTCGTTCATCTTTGTCGAGGTCCATGAGCAAAGGGCGCTGGCGCAAGACCAGTTGACGGCCATGGTCGGGGCTGGGTTCGATCGAGAACATGACACGGCGGACATCGAAACCGCCAAATTTGCCACTGCGGGGGAAGGAAGTAGCGAGGCGCGAGGTGAACTCGAGGTAGGCCTCGCTGCCGTTCTCGAAGCTAAAGCTGTAATATTCAGGATGGCTCTGCTGGGTAATGGCGAAGGACTGGGCGGAAACCAGGGATTCTTCGATGGTGCGGCCGGCAATGCGAGCGCGCTGGACAGCGGCAGCGGCGTCTCGTCCGACTTTTGAGGCGCGCAGAATGGCGGTCCAGGTGGAATAAATGGAGGCCAGGACAAGGCTGAAGATCCCGAGGGCGACGAGGATCTCGACGAGGGTGAAGGCGGAGCACGGGTGAGGGGTGCGAAAACCGAAGGCCGAAACCCGAAGGCCGAAAGAAGGCCGAAATCCGAAATCCGATTGGTTGCGGGATGTGTGAGCAGTCAGTAGTGTGCAGTCAGTAGTCGGTAGTGGGTGCTCGCGTTTTTGAGGGGAAGGCCACTGACTACTGACTGACAACTGGCTACTGACTAGCTTCATAAATGTCCCCCCAGGGACCGTGAGCCGGGGCCGGTTTGGACGTTGGGCGACCAAACCAGGATGGAGATGAAATCGACCGGTTTTTGGCTGCCGTGGCGATTAAGGACAATGTCGGCTTCCAGCAGGCCATTGGTGTCGTAAGGACCCCATTGGGCGTCGAAAAAGTAATCGGGATAGGCGGTGCCGAAGTCGCCGGACATAGTGCCTTCGGAGAATTTATTGGTTTTGAGGGTTTGATAAACCATCGAGGCAGCAAGACCGATATCGACGTCATTGCGCTGGAGGCTGCGGGCGTTGCGCAGGGTGCCGGCGACCAGGGCCAGGATGCCGAAGGTGGCCATGAAGAAGATGCCGCTGGCGATCATGACCTCGAGAAGGGTGAACGCGCGACTGAAGTGACGTGTGACAGGTGACGGGTGGCGAGTGAAGGGACGCGATGCGTGATGCGTGAGACGTGAAACGTGAACACCGTCGAACAGTGGTTCTCCAGTCGCGTCACTCCACACTCGCCACTTGTCACTTGTTCTCATCGGAAATCCTCCACGTGAATGAGGCCGGTGGTGTATTCGGAGTAAATTTTTTTCCACTCGCGAGCATCGTGCAACACGAGGGTCATCTCATCGCAGGTGCCGCTGGGGAAAAAACGGACGTGGACCTCGTCGGCATCTTTATACTCGGTGAGGTTCACATCGAGCATGTCGATCATGATCTGGTTGGAGATTTGGGCAGAAAGACCGGAGCCGGAGGACGCCGGGGCAGCGGCTTGCGTCGCCCCGGCAACGAGGTCGGCGGCGGAAGCGGCCTGAGCGGCCCCGCGGCGGGAGACCGGCGCCGGAGAGGGAACGGCTGAACCACCGCCCACTGCGAGACGGCCGGCTCGAGGGTAAAAGATGACATCGACTTGATGGCCCTGGAGGATGGCCCGGGCCCGGGCATTGCTGCAGACCTCGGTGACGTCGCGGATGGCCTGGACCATGGGAGCACGGTGAAAGACTTTATAGACAATGGGCACACCCATGGTGAGGACGATGCCCATGATGCCGACGACGATCATTATTTCGATCAAGGTAAAAGCACGGCGCAGGCGGATGATGGACGATGGATGATGGATAGTGGCGGATGGCGAGTGATGCGCGATTCGCGATGCGTGAAACGTGAAACGTGAAACGTGAACATTGTTGAGCGAGGCAGGGCCGTCCGACGGTGGACTGTGGACTGTAAACTGTGGACAGATCATCACCGGGCAATATTAGCGGTCATGGCGAACATGGCGGAGAGGACACTCAGCAGGAGGAATCCAACGCCGAGAGCCATAACGACGATCATGACCGGTTCGATCATGTTCATCATGACTCTGAGGGCGATGCTTAGTTCGTTTTCGTAAGTGACGGCAATGTTCCTTAATGCGCCCGGCACGTCGCCGGTGTCTTCGCCAATCTTGACCAGGTCCACCATCAACTGAGGGAAGACTTTACTGCGGGCCAGGGGTTGGGCCAGGGTTTTGCCGTCGGTGACTTCTTCACGGGTTTTGGAGATAGCCTCTCTCAGGATGACGTTGGGCATGATCTGCTCGGTAATCTTGAGAGCGGTGAGCACAGGGACACCATTTTCAAGCAGGGTGGAGAGAGTGCTGGCGAACTGGCCGAAAAGGTTGAGTTTGATGACTTTGCCGAAGACAGGAGCGCTCATTTTCCATTGGTCGAGTTTGCGGCGGCCCTCGGTGCTGGCCTGGAAACGTTTGAAGAGGATGACGGCAATGGCGACGACAATGAGCATGAGCCACCAGTACCGGGCAAAGGCATGGCTGATGCCGATAAGGATTTGGGTCATGACGGGCATGGGAACGTTCATGCCCTCGAAGATGGTCATGAACTTGGGAAGCATGTAGGTCATGAAGAAGAACATGATGCCAATGCCGACGACGCCGACGAAAGCGGGATACACCAGGGCGGAGCTGAATTTGGATTGGACCTGGGCGAAGCGCTCGAAGTGGTCGGCCATACGGCGCAAGACTTCGACCAGGGCGCCGCTGGATTCGCCGGCGCGGACCATGTTGACGTAGAGGTCGGAGAAAATACGCGGCTGCTTGGCCATGGAATCGGAGAGGCTGCGGCCTTCCATGACGTCCTGCCGGAGATCGCGGCTGATATCGGCGGGGATGCCCTTGGACTCGAGGTGGGTCATGCTGTTGAGGGCCACGGTCAGGGGCATACCGGAGTTGAGGAGGTTGGCCAATTGCTGGGTGTAAGTGGCCAATTCCTGGAGTTTGGGTTTCCGCTTTTTGGACAGAGCGGCCTGGAGGGAAGGAGGCAGCAGGGCGCGGAAGTTGGTCTTGGCAGCAGCGGGACGCTCGCTTGCAGCGGCGGCGGCACTGCCTTTGGCGGCATCGACGAGGACAGGGAACAAGCCGAGGCGCTCGATATGGAGTAGGGCGGCCGAGCGGTCGGCGACGTCCAGGACGCCCTCGACGACTTCGCCGGTACGACGGCGGGCTTTGTACGAGAATTGTGGCATAAGACCGTAAGCTCTTTTACTTAAACAAGAAGTGTACCCAAAAGTTGCGGGAAACCAAGGGGCAATTTCGGGCGGAATGGCCTGATGGAGTGATGGGGGATGGGTGGATTAATGGATTGTTGGATTAATGCCTCGACCGACCCGCCGCATCTGGAGCTTACCCCTACAGCATCCTGTAACGCACCCCCCGCATCGGGGGCCCTCACGCCTTCGGCAGTTCGAGCCAGAAGCGACTGCCTTTGCCGAGTTCGGAATCGACACCAACGGCCCCGCCCATGCGCTCGACGGCTTTGCGGACGATGGCAAGGCCGATGCCGCTGCCCTGATATTGGCCGTTGGCGTTCGCGCGCTGAAAGATGTCGAAGACCTTTTGCTGGGCAGCTTTGTCAATGCCGATTCCGTTATCCTCGAACCAAAGCCGCACTTTGTCGCCGGTGAGTTCGCTGCGAATGACCACTTGAGGGATGGCGCCGGTGGGGACGAATTTGATGGCATTGTCGAGGAGGTTGGTGATGCACTGGGTCAGGGAGGCTTCGTCACCGCGGATAGGGGGCAAAGGGCTCTGAAGCTGAATCTGAGCGAAAGGCGGCTGCCAATCGGGCCGCTCGGAGGCGATCGTCTGAACCAGCTTTTCAACATCCACGGCATGGAGCTTCATCTCCTGGCGAGAGACGCGGCTGAAGGCCAGGACATCCTGAATGAGTTGGTCCATGCGTTGGGCAGCGGCAAGGACTCTTTCGAGCGTGACGGCGTGGGGACCGAGGTTCTCGCGAGCATCTTCGAGGGCAAACTGGGTAAAGTGACGAATGGAGCGCAGGGGCGCGCGAAGATCGTGCGAGAGGCTGTAGGAAAAGGCCTCCAACTCGGCATTGGTCTCGCGCAATTGGGCGGTGCGCTCGGCCACACGCTGTTCGAGTTGTTCTTTGGCGGCGGCGAGCTCCAACTCGGCACGCTTGCGATCGGTGAAATCCGCGTAAGCGCCAATCACCTTGCGAACTTGTCCGTTCTGATCGAAGACGGGGGCGATGCTGGCATAGAGAGTTTTGCGTGTGCCGTCGGGGAAAAGCAGTTCGTGTTCGAGGTTGGGCCAGGGTTTACCGGAGTGGGCGACCTGCTGCATCGGGGCTTTTTCAGGAGGCACTTCAGCGCCATCGACGAAGATGCGGATACCCGGAGGCACCTGGGGTTTGGAATGGGTGAGGGAAGCGTTAATGCCGGGATGGAGTCCCATCATGGCATAGGCGGCGGGATTGCCGAGGATTTCTGAACAGTCGGGGTTGCCGATCCAGATGCCGGTGGGCAGAATTTCCATAAGGGTGTTCAACTCGTCCAGCCGGGCTTGAGTCAGGGCATTGAGGCTTTGGATTTGCTGCTGGGCTTGGTCGTGAGCGGCGACGACCGCGGCCAGGAGCAAGGCGGTAAGAGTGAGTGTGCCGATGAAGGCCTGGGTCAGGAGCAGGGAGGAATTGGAATCGGGTTTGATGAAAGGCCCGATACGGTAGAGGGTGCCAACCAGGGCGATAGCGGACGTAAGGATGGCAGCGGTGATGGCGCCGCGTTGGCCAAACCGAAAGGCGGCCCAAATGAGCGGCAGCAAAGCGAGGTAGCCGATTGGGCTACTCCTATCAGGCAAGGGCAGTGCAACCGGAAAAACCACGGCGCCCACTAAAATGACCGTCAACAACAGAGCCAGGGCCTCAAGAAGCTGTCGACGGGTCAGCCTGGGGAAAGGCTGGGTCGCCCAAATGAGCAGCAGCGGGGCGACCGTAAGCGCGCTGATGGCGTCTCCAAGCCACCAGGTGAGCCAAATCGAGCGAAAATGGTTCCAGGAAGCGAAGTGGCCCAGGCAAAGGCTGGTGACGCCCACGGTTGGGCTGACGGCGGTGCTGAGGAGAGCAGCGAGCAGGACGAACCTGATAATGGTCCAGACTTTATCGAAAGCTCTGGGCCCGCCGGCAAAACGCTGGACAAGCCATGCGCCGAGCAGGGCCTCAAGGGAGTTTCCGGCGGCGATGGCCAGGCTGGTGGCTGCACTACCCTGAGTGGTCAGATTGACCAGGAAGGCTCCGACGAAAACGGCCGGCCAGAGACGATAGCGCGAGAGCAGGAGGGCGGCCAGGGCGAGACCGGTGGGCGGCCAGACCGGGGAGGCGCTGGCATTGAGGAAAGCGAGGGACAAACCGAATTTGCCAGAGAGGAAGTAGAGAGCGGTAAAGGCCACGAGCGCAGCGATTGCAGAACCGGCGCGATGAGTTTGAAGGGTGGGGCTTGCGGGAGCGGCGCAGGTATTCGACCGTTCTCGGAAACATTCAGTCGTTCTAACCTTTGCCATTCGGCGGTTTGAGCGCGTCATTGGTGCTGCCGCGGCGGTAGCCTTGCAGGTCCAGGGTGACATGAGCGTAGCCAATTTTTTTGAGGGCTTCGGCGACTTTAAATGAGAGACCTTTTTCCAGCAATCGAGACAGTTCGGTGGGGCCGACTTCGATGCGGGCCAGGTAAAGAGTTGAAGGTTGAAGGTTGAGGGTTGAGGGTTTTGCCGCAGTGCTTGAGGGGGGTGAACCTGCAATTTGCAACCGGGAAACCAATTCATGATGCCTCACCCGCACGTCGTAGAAGCCGAGATCCCGCAAAACATTTTCGGCCTGCTCGATCATTTGGAGTTTTTCGGGGGTGACAGCTTCGCCGTAAGGGATGCGGGAGCTCAGGCAGGCCATTTGGGGTTTGTCAGCCGTAGGCAAGCCGAGTTGGGCGGAGAGTTGCCGGATTTCGGATTTGGTCAGCCCTGCCTCTTTGAGCGGGGCGCGGACCTGGAACTCAGAAGCAGCCTGGGCACCGGGGCGAAAGTCGCCGACATCGCTCGCGTTTTCGCCATAAGCAATGACGGCGAAGCCCTCGGCTTTGGCCAACGGGGCGAGTTCGGTGAAGAGTTCGTGTTTACAAAAGTAGCAGCGATTGCCGGGGTTGGCGAGGTATTGGTCATTCTCGAATTCACGGGTGCGGACCACCCGCACGGGAAATTGGAACTGCTCGCCCAGAGCGAGGGCCTGTTCGAATTCGCGGCGGGGCAGACTGGGGGAATCAGCGATAGCAGCCAGGGATTTATTGCCCAGAACCTGGCGGGCGATATAGGCAAGAAAAACGGAGTCCACGCCGCCTGAGTAGGCGACCAGGCAGGAACCGCAGGAGCGCAGGAGCGCCCGGAGGTGGTCGTATTTCGCTGCTATCACGGTTTCAAGATGGCATTGTTGGAGGAAGGTGTCGAGCACGACTGGAGGGGGGACGGGGACGTGATACGTGATGCGTGGAACGCACGAAGGCTGGAAGACTCTCCAGCTAAAGCCTCCCAGGACACAATTAGTCTCTAGAAAGTGGCGGACAAAGTGCGGACGACAAAATGGGGGCGGTGCGCCAGTCACGGCGTTTTTGTCCGAATCGGGGCTTGACGGTTTGAGCGAATGTGGTTGCATAGCGCCATGAGAACGAAGATTTTTGCAGCATTATTGGGTGCAGTCCTGGTCGGGGCAGGCTGCGTCAGCACGGTCAACGAGAAAAGCACGGCGGGTGTGCCCTTCCTCAAAGACCGGATCGAGGGCCGTTACGATCGGCCGTTGGACCAGGTGTTCAAGGCGGCCAAGGACGTCGTGATGACGGATGGAGCGTTGCTTCATGAAGGGACGAGTTACAGCAGCCAGACGAACGCCTTTCAAACCATCGAGGGCAAAGTCAACCAGAGGAAGGTTTGGATTAGGGTCGAGGCGGTAAATCCGACGATAACTTCGGTTACGGTGCAGGCGCGAACAAAGGGCGGCGGGGCCGACGTTGAACTAGCCGCGCAACTCGACAAGGAAATTGCGTTGAGACTGGCGGGGAAGTGAGCGGCCGTAATCAGCAATCAAGTGAAACCGGTCACTGGTTGCTAAATACTGATTACTGGTTACTAACTATTCTCCCCGAGCACGCCTTGGCTTGAGCCCGATTTTCTGTTCGTAGGTGCCGAGTTTGATGGCAGCGAGGCTCTTTTCTTTTCCCTTCAGTTCGAGTTTGAGCAGGTCGAGGCGTTTGCGGGCGATTTCGGCGGCGGCGAGCTTGGGGTACGTGTCGATGATGCGCTGCAGGGTTTCTTTGACGGTGTCGAAATCGGCGCCGGAGCGGATTTGGAGGTCGGCCATAAGGTTGAGCCAGTGGACGATCAACCTGGCGGGCTGGTGAGGCTCGGCGATCATTTGCTCGAGTTGGTCGGCAGCGAGATCGAGGCGATGGTAGTGATCGGTATAAAGGATAGCGAGATTTTCGCGGACTTCGGTATCGAGCGGGTGAAATTTGAGGTGCCGCACATATTCACCGGCCTGCTCGCCGGGGTCCATTTCGACCGGCTTGATGTCGTCGCGAGGTTGGACGAGTCCGAGGTTGGGGAGAGCCTCAGGGACAGTATATTTCTTGCGATCGTGAGGCGAGAGTAGCATTTCAGCAGTGCCAAGGTGGGCGATGCGCTGGGCAGCGGTCAAAGCGAACTCGGTATCGGGGAGCACGTCGATAATTTTTTGGAGGCAGCGACGGGCGGCCTCGCGGTCCTGGCTAAAACGCAGGTACCAGTCGGCCATGGAGAACAGGGCGAATGTGATATTTTTGGGAGCGTGATGGGGTTGGTCGCAGAAGCGCTGGATGGTGAGTTCTGCACCCGGGAGGTCTTTGAGGTTTTCGGCCTGGATTTGGGCCAGGAGCATATGGCCTTCGAAGTCGGCGGGGAAGCGTTCGAGTTGTTTGCGGGTTTCAGCAACGGCCTGCAGGTAATCGCCTCGTTTTTGCCTCGCCCACGCGACCGAGTAAGCGGGGCGGTCTTCGGGCGGAAGATCACCGCCGTCAAACAGGCTGGTGAGCGGCTTGGCGAAGCCGGCGCCGATATGAGGCGTCCAGAGGGCCGAGAGGATAACCGCACAGAACACGATGACGAAAGGACCGAAGAAGGACAGCATAGGGATGGCGGCAAAAGCGAGGATGATCACGGGCCAGGTAATCACCCATTTGAAAGTCATTTTGGCAGGGTCTTCGGCATTTTTGATGGTGCGCAGCATGAGCCACAGCAGCAGGCCGACGACGACCAGAAAGGTCAGGACAGCGCTGATGATTTTAGGTAGCGCCAGGTGCATAGCCGCTAAAAACTCCAAATTCCAAACACCAAGCACCAAATTCCTTCCTGGCACCAACCACGCCCCCCCGAGGCAACGGCATGGATCTCCCGACGGAAGATTTTGGAATTTGGAGTTTGATGTTTCTCTGGAGCTTGGTGTTTGGGATTTGGAGCTTGGTGTGAAAACTATGCCTTCTGCCGCACGATGTGGTCGGGATGGCGGGCGCGGCTGAGGGCGGTGTCATAGGTGATGAGACACTTGCAGTAGAGATCGTAGAGGCAATTGTCCATGAGGTTCATCCCTTCCTTCCTGCCAGTTTGAATGGTATTCTCCAACTGATGGAGTTGGTTTTCCCGGATGAGATTGCGCACGGCATTGTTGGCGACGATCAATTCGTAAGCCAACACACGCCGGGTACGGTCGGCGGCGGGCAGCAATTCCTGAGCGATGATGCCTTGCAGCGCGTTGGAGAGCTGGAGGACGATCTGGCGCTGGGCGCTGCCTTCGAAGACGCCGACGATGCGTTCCAGGGCGTGGGAAACGTTGGGCGAGTGCATGGTCGCGAGGACGAGATGCCCGGTTTCGGCGCCGGTTAGCGCAGTCGAGATGGCTTCGTAGTCGCGCATTTCGCCAACGACGATGACGTCGGGGTCCTGGCGCAAGACGTGGATAAGGGCGCGGTTGAAGGAGCGGACATCGGTGAGAACTTCCTGCTGGACGACGATGGCGCGTTTGTTCTCGTGAACGAACTCGATGGGGTCTTCGATGGTGACGATTTTGCAACGGCGCTCGCTGTTGATGAGATCGACCATGTAGTTGAGCGTAGTGGTTTTACCGGCGCCGGTGGGGCCGGTCACCAGGACGAGACCATTGGGTTTGCGGGCCAGGTCGTCGATTTTTTCGGGCAGGCCGAGTTCTTCGCGTGTGGGGATGCGTTCGCCGCAAAAGCGCAGGCTCATTTCGGGATGGCCATTACGACGGTAAAAGGTGGCCCGGACGCGACCGGCGGAGCGGTGGAGCAGGGAGATGCAGAGTTCCCATTCCTGGTCGAATTTTGTTCTTTGTTGCTCGTTGAGCAGACCACACGCCATGCGTTCAACTTCGGCCTCGGTGAGGGCGTCTTCGTCAGCGATGATGATTTCGCCGTTGACCCGAAAGGCTGGGGGGACACCGGCGACGAGGTGGAGGTCGGAGGCGTCGTACTCAGCGGCGGCGGCGAGAAGGCGGTCAAGGCTTTCGGTGCTCATGGAGTGGGAATGACGGGAAGCATGGGGACCTATGAAAAGACCCTGCGGAACCAGCCGCGCAGGCGGCGTCCCAGACCGGTATGGGAGAGATTGACGAGGGCGCGGCGAGCGTCACTACACTGGGGATTAAGTTGGTGCGCTTGCGTAAAGGACGTGCGCGCCGACGTGACCAGACCCAAGGCTTGCTGACATTGGCCCAGTTCAAGCCAGAGCAGAGAATGCCCGGCATTCCACTCGAGGGCCTGCTGGAGGAGCTTCAGGGCGAGGGCGAACTGCTCGTGGTAGTAGCGAATCCGCGCGGCGAGCCAGGCGACGAACCAATCCCCGGGGGCCAGCAGGAAGGCTTTTTGGAAACAATAATCGGCCCGGGTTTCCGCGCGTGCGAGAAGGACATCGCCGCGAGCCAGCCAGACATAGGGGCTGTCACCGCGCTCCTCGATGGAGGCGTCAGAGAAGGAGAGCGCGCCCTGGTGGTCACCGTGGCGACCGAGTGCGACGGCCTTCGCGGCGAGCAGTTCCGGTTCGTGCGGAAAATGTTCGAGAGCTTTGTCGGCCCAAAGTTTGGCCTCGTGAGGTTCGCCCAACTCGATGAGCATGCGCACCTGACCGGTCCAGGCGCCAGGATTCTGGGGATTGAACTCAATCACTTTGCCGTACATGCGCAGAGCGAGTTCGAAGTTACCGTTTTCCCAGGCGGTCCGGGCCTCGGCAGAGTAATAGGCCTCGTCTTTGACCAGTGCCTTAGGTTGGTGCGACTGGTCCTCGGACTCGCCCCCCAGCTCGAGATTAACGAACCGGCTCATGCGCGGATAGTATCAGAACGGCTCACAAAAACCAGGATTTTTCGGGCATATATGACAATTAGACCGCAGAGGGCAGGAAAAGTCACGGGGCGGCAGGGGAGAAGCAGCAAGATCATGAGGGCCGGATCACAAAAACCATGATCTTGCCCCGCATGATCTTGCTCGTTTTTCGAGAGGTCACCCCAGGGGTTACCAGCAAAGTTTGCGGAAAGCGGTGCGTATTTGCCCTTAAGTTGCGGGGCGCAACGAGTGGGCGGCTAGCGGGGCCGGATCTGAAATCCGTGCAGGGGAGACCGCGTGGTGGTCTGGCAGTGGAGTTAATGGGCGAGCCGGAGTTCTGGGCGGCAGGATGCTGGCGTTGCGGGCGCGGCCTTCGGCCCAGGCGCGGAGTCGGCTGATTTGCTCATCCATGGTTTTGGCGAGCGGGACGGTCTGCCCGAGCGCGGCCAGGACGTATTCGGCGGTCAGTTGGTCTTTGGCGTAAAACGCATCGTAGAGGGCGCTGTTGATGGCTTCTTCGATCTCGGCGCCGCTGAAATCGCGGCTGGCCTCGGCCAGGGCGTCCAGCTCGAAAAGGGCCGCATCACGTCCGCGTTTATGCAAATGAATCCGGAAGACTTGACTGCGCTCCTCACGGGTGGGCAGATCGACGAAAAAGATTTCATCCAGGCGGCCTTTGCGCAGCAACTCGGGCGGTAGCTGGGAGATGTCGTTGGCGGTGGCGACGACAAAAACGGGCGCGGTTTTTTCCGAAAGCCAGGTGATGAACGTCCCGAAGACGCGGGCGGCAGTGCCGCCATCGGAGGCGCCGGAGGCCTGGGTGCCCGCGAAGGCCTTATCGATTTCATCCACCCAAAGAATGGTGGGGGCAACCGACTCGGCAACCGAGATGGCGCGGCGGACGTTTTCCTCGGAGGAGCCCACGAAACTGCCGAACATGCGGCCCATGTCGAAGCGCAAGAGAGGCAGTTGCCACTGATTGGAGACGGCCTTGGCGCAGAGGCTCTTGCCGCAACCCTGGACGCCGAGCATGAGGATGCCTTTGGGTGCGGGCAGACCGAAGTCGCGCGCTTGGCTGGAAAACGCCAGGGCGCGCTTGTTAAGCCAGTCTTTGAGGACAGCGAGGCCACCCACGTGCGCGAAACTTTCGGTGGTCGAGCAGTATTCAAGCAGGCCGCTCTTGCGGATGATTTGCTGTTTTTCGGCGAAGACTTCATTGACGTCATCGCCGCTGAGGCGTTCACCTTTGACGATGATTTTGGCGAAGACGTTTTCGGCTTCGCCGAGGGTGAGGCCCAGGGCGGCCTGCAACAGGCGCTCGCGGCCCGGCTCGTCGAGGTCGAGGTCCACCTGTTTGAACTCGCGGACATCGGCGATGATTTTGTCGAGCAGCCCGTTAAGGTCCTCACGATCGGGCAGGGGGAAGTTGAGCACGGTGACTTCCTTTTCCAGCTCGGTGGGAATCTCCATCAGCGGAGAGACTAGGATGATGGTTTTGAAGCTGTTTTTGAGGTGGAGGGCGATTTCTTTGAGCTTGCGAATGATGGCGACATTGGAACGTGTGAGAAAGGGGTGGAGATCTTTAAAGAGGAACAGGGCGGGTTCGACCTGGTCGATCACGAGGTCAAGGGCCATCAGAGGGTCTTTGGTGGCAGCGTGGCGATGTTTTTGAGATTGGATGGAGGAACCGGCGGGAACGATGCCGGTGCTGCAGCTCCATTCAAACACCTTTTTTTGGCGCTTACGGGCGATCTCGAGGACGAGTTCCTGGACGCGCATTTCCTCGCTGGTGATGATGTAGAGGATGGGATAGCGCGCCCGGATGAGAGTTTCGAGTTCGGTCTGAAAAGAGCAGGGCATAGTCAATATGGGATATAGGAGAGATAAGAGCTGCCGGCGGCATATCAGCCACCAAAAAGACGCCGCCACCAGGAACGGGAGGGCGGAGGCAAAGGGCCGAGCGACTCACGGAGTCGATGAGCGATGGAGGGTGGCACCGGAGTGTGGACGGCGTCGTGGCGGAGCATTTCTTCGACGCTGGCGAACTCGCGAAAGGCCGCCTGTTGGGTTTGTCCGAGACGGGCAGAGAGTTGTTCTTCGTCGGTGCGCTGTTGGGAAGCAAGTTTCTTGGGAGGATTCATAAAAAGCTCAAGCGGTTTTTTGGAAGAGGACGGCGAAGGCTTTGCGAGCACGGTGGAGTTTGCCGCGCACGGCATCGGCGGTCTGCTCGGTAAGGGCGCCGACCTGTTCATAGCTGAGTTGTTCATCGGCCACTAGCAGGAGCAGGAGCCGGTATTCGGCGGAGACGCCATCAAGGGCCTGTTGAATGCGCTGGCCCAACTCCTTGGTTTCAAGGACGCGGAAAGGCGAATCGGTTTGTGAGGGAGCGTTTTCGAAGACGCCGTCATCGGCATTGGAGAACATGTGCCGTTCATTCCAGGCCTGTTGCAGGTTGCGGCAATGGTTGATGGTGATGCGATAGAGCCAGGTGCGCCAGGAGGATTCACCACGGAACTGGTCCATTTTCCGGAAGGCCTTGAGGAAAACGTCGTGGGTGGCATCCTCGGCTTTTTGCGGATCGCTCAGGAAACGGAGGGCCAGATAGTAAATGGCGCGGCTGTGCTCGTTGTAGAGGTCGGCAAATTCAGAACGCGGCGGGGCGGATTGCGGGCCTGGGGTGCGCTGGACTTCGCCAGGCGTAGTAGCGGCCTGGCCATTGCGCCCTTGCCCGGAGGTTCGCGGCGCAGTCGAACTTGGCGGTTCTGTCAGCGGCTCGCTCACAATTGCGTTCACGGGGATTAGACATGAAGCGGTGGAAAAAGTCACGTGGAATGGCCACAAAAGAACCTCGCCACAAAAGAACACCAAGAACGCAAAGAAATACCAAAGCGATAAGGGAGACCAGACCGATGCGGGCCGCTTGTCGCATTGAGTCGGGGCGGTTTGCTTTTTCTTTGTGTTCTTTTGTGGCTGGATATTCCCCAATCACCGCTCCAGATTGAACTGAATGCGGGTGCGGGAGCCGGTTTGACGATTGCGGATTTCCATCTCCTCCAATTGCCAGACGCCATTGATTTTTTCGACTTTCCTTGGATTGAATTCCTTTAGCAGCTTGTTAGCCGAATCGTAGGCGTCGGCGTGGACGATTACAATGTCGTCCGGCCGATTGACCGCAATCCAGGAAACGACGCGGGCGTAGGCGCCGGGAGCCGGTTGGGGATTAGTGCTTTGCAACACGTCACAGAACAGGTCCTTGCGCATTTCCTTTTTCAGGACCCGTTGCTGCGGCCAATGCAGAAATTCGAGGCCCAGATCCACCAGCCAGAAGTCTGAGCCGGCAAAAGGAGCCATGAGCTGGCAGCCGGTCAGCCTCGCGGGCGGGGCGTTCGAAGGGGCCGCTCCGCCAAACGGCTGCATCCAGTACTGATCCTGCTGCGCATCGGTGTGAATGATGGTGAGCCGTTCACCAGGGGCATCCTTGGTGGGCTCGGCTGCGTAAGTATTAAGCCAGTTAGTCGGGGTGATGAGAATCCCGAACCGCACCGGAACCTCGCGTTCATGGCGGCCGGCGTCGCGGATTCTCAGGACACCGGTGTTGGTCATGTTCTGGTCCGGCTTCTGGGTGAGGAGATTCGCCAGCAGAGCACGGGCCTGACGCTCACCCTCAGCCGGGTCAAGGGGCAGAGGCGGAGGAGAAGGGTTCTTTGGCTGGGCGGAGCATAGGTAGGTTACAAAACCAAGGACCAGGGCGAGGGGTAACAACCTGAAACCCAAAATCCGAAATTCGAAAGTTCGAAAATCAAATCCTTTTCCCTGGCGAGGGGTTTTGGCTTTTGGTTTTTGGTTTAGGGAATTTGCTTCGGATTTCGGAATTCGGAATTCGGAATTGAAAATGCCAGCACCCGGGGGACTCATTTAACCCTTTTAACTTAGTTAACCCGTTTAACTACTTTGTATGCAGCGCGAGCGGCAGGAGCTCGGAAATGTGCCGGATGAAGTGAACTTTGAGCTTCTGGCGCACCTCGGCCGGCACCTCGGTCCAGTCCGAGCCGTTTTGCTCAGGTAGAATAACGTGTTTGAGGCCGAATCGCGCGGCCGCCAGGACTTTTTCCTTGATGCCCCCGACACGCATGACGCGCCCGCGCAAACTGATTTCGCCGGTCATCGCCATATCGGAACGAACGCGGTGACGGGTCAACAGAGAGGCGAGAGCGGCGACCAGGGCGACACCGGCGCTGGGGCCGTCTTTGGGAGTGGCGCCCGCCGGCACGTGGATGTGGATGTCGAATTTGCCGTAATCGGTCAGATCAATCTTGAGGGCATTGGATTGGCTGCGCAAATAGCTGACGGCGGTTTGGGCGCTTTCCTTCATCACTTCCCCCAAAGAACCGGTGAGCAGCAAGTTGCCTTTGCCCGGCATGCGCGTAGCTTCAATAAACATAACCTCGCCGCCGACCGGCGTCCAGCCCAGGC
>Ga0210408_10002352_pt1 | contig 18495 bp, 15 predicted proteins | sample IncBWH4MmetaG_FD_155471 | JGI IMG/M metagenome (GOLD analysis project Ga0210408, IMG submission 155471) | Forest soil microbial communities from Barre Woods Harvard Forest LTER site, Petersham, Massachusetts, United States - Inc-BW-H-4-M | ecosystem: Environmental > Terrestrial > Soil >...
AACCAATGCTCGCTAAGGTGCATAGCGCGCGGCCGGCATGTCAATCACAAGGCAAGGCTACGTGTTTGTACGGAATCATAAATTAACTCCCACTGAGGGCGGGAGTCGGTACAGTTGTGGCCTTACATACGCTCCCGATTCGCCACATTTATTTTTGGATACGAGAACGAGGTCGTTCTATGGATGCGTTAGCGCGGCAGTGCCCGGGCAAATCGCTCAATTTCAAGAAACCGATTTTGCGCATTCTTGTCATCGACGACGACGAATGCGTTGGCGCAGCGATCCAGGCAATTCTGGCACGGGGCAGACACGAGACAACGCTTGCATTACGCGCTTGCGACGGCATCAAGGCCCTTCAATCGCCGGGGTTCGATGCGGCGGTAGTCGACCTGTTCCTGCCCGGGATGAGCGGCCTCGATACCATCGCGCACATCCGGCAGCGATCGGCGATACCGATCGTCGCAATGTCAGGATTCAGGTTGCGAAACCCATCGAACGCCATCGATTATGTCAGCATGGCGATGCAACGCGGTGCGTCGACGTTCATTCGCAAGCCGTTCGCGTCCCAGCAACTGCTCGAGGCGATCGACCGGAGTGTCAACTGTGCATCCTCCATCGGAGGATCGACGCAATGACACGACGCAAAACCGACGACGCACAAGCCGACGAATATGAAATTGGTCATCCCTCCGCTGAGCGGGCCAGGGCGATGAACGAAGTGGCTGCCGCGATCTCGCATCAGTTGAACGGGCCGTTGACAGCGTTGCTGCTTTATGTCGGCGATCTCAGCCAAAACAGCGATCGCTTTCCTGCCGCAGACGGCACTGGTCAGTCCCTGAAGCAGGTCGCAGACAATGCGCTCCGTGAAGCGGAACGCATTTGCGCTCTGCTGCTGCGGATCGGCGACGCCTTGGAAGCGCCTCTGCAAGAGCAAACGGCAATGACGCACGGCCGCGAGGTCATTGCTTGGTGGTCGCGGGTCGGGAATGCGGATGGGGCAGGCTCGGAGGTCCAGGCAGCTCGCGCTGCCTGTGAACCCTTGACACCGCGCGAGCGCGAGGTGCTGCAGTTGATCATCGAGGGCTGCTCCAACAAGGAAGGCGCGGCGCGAATGCAAATCAGCCACAGGACCTTCGAATGCCACCGGGCGGAGGTGATGCGGAAATTCGCAGCCAAAAATGCTGCAGACCTGATTCGATTGTCGCTGCTGATCCCGAAGTCTCCGTCATCGTCGCTCTGGCGGGATACTCAATGACGGCCATCAGGCCATATCTTGCGACGCAAGATCTCACAGCGGAGATGTTTCGACTCGCGGTCGAGGCCTGCCCGAGCGGAATGTTGATGATCGATCACGACGGCAAGATGGTGATGGTCAACGCTGAAATCGAGAACCAGTTCGGCTATTCGCGCGGAGAACTGATCGGTCGGCCGGTGGAAATGCTGGTGCCGGAGCGGTTACGCACCCGGCATGTCCATCACCGTCACGATTTTACGCCAGCACCCGAGAGCCGGCGCATGGGCGCCGGCCGCGATCTGTTCGGCCGGCGCAAGGATGGAACCGAATTTCCGGTCGAGGTCGGCCTTAACCCGATCCCTGCCGGCGATCGGCTGCTGGTGCTGGCCGTGATCGTCGATATCAGTCAGCGCAAGCACATGGAGCGGCTGAAGGATGAATTCGTCGCGACCGTAAGTCACGAATTGCGCACGCCGTTGACGTCGATCTCCGGCTCGCTGGGCCTGCTGATCGGTCAGTGGTCCGACAGGCTGCCCGAATCCGCCACGCGCCTGGTCTCGATCGCGCACAAGAACGTCCAGCGGCTGGTTCGCCTGATCAACGATATTCTGGATATCGAGAAGATCGAGTCCGGGCGCGTCGTATTCAATTTCATTCGAGTCGAATTGCGCCAAGTTGCCGAGCAGGCGATCGAGGACACCCGCGGCCTTGCCGAGGAATTCAGCGTAAATATGCGGCTGGACGCCGCTTCGATCGAAACCGATGTCAACGCCGATCCGGATCGACTGGCCCAGGTCATCACCAACCTGCTCTCCAATGCGATTAAGTTCTCTTCTAAAGGAGGAGAAGTGCTGGTTACCGTGGAGAAACGGCACAACGCATGCCGGGTTTCGGTGCGCGATCATGGTTCGGGAATTCCGGAACAATTCAAGCCGCACATCTTCGAGAAATTCGCCCAGGCCGACGCGACCAACGCGCGGCGGAAGGGCGGAACGGGGCTGGGCCTTAGCATCGTCAAGCAGATCGTCGAGCGGCTGGGCGGACAGGTTGGCTTCGACGACGCGCCCGGTGGTGGAGCGATTTTTTATGTAGAACTACCGGCCTGGGACGGCAGCGCCGGCGGCGAGATCGATGTCGACGTGGAAGCGTCGCCGCCGCGGTTGTTGCTCTGCGACGACGATCCCGCCGTGTCGAAGGTCATCCGCATGCGGCTGCGCCCTGCAGGCTTTGCAGTGGACTTTGCTCATACGCCTGAGACCGCTATTATCCGCGCCGGCGCAACCCGCTATGCCGCGATTCTGGTTGACCTGCGGATTCGGGAGAGCGACGGCATCGATCTGATTTTGCGACTGCGCGCCCAACCGTATCATGGTGACACGCCGATCGTCGTGATTTCGGGAGAGCCCGATCGCGGGCGCGCGGATGTGCGCTCGCCGCGGCTCAAGATTTGGGAGTGGTTCGACAAGCCGATCGACTTCCCGCGGTTGACCAGAGTTCTCCTGTCCGCCATCTCGCCGACGCCCCACGCACGGCGTCGCATTCTTCACGTCGATGACGATGCTGAAGTCCTCGTTCTGGTCGCCCGCGAACTGGGAGCCATGGCCGAAGTGATGTCCGCGGACTGCGTTGAAGGCGCACTCCGGCTCCTCGCCAACCATCATATTGACCTTGTGGTGCTCGATATCGGTCTCGGCGAGAATTCCGGCCTCGACTTGCTGCCGGATCTTCGCGACCCTACCGGCAACCGGATACCCGTTATTATCTTCTCAACTCACGCCGCGGGCGTTCCATGTGACGACCAGGTCAATCCGTCACTGTCCAAAATGAACTCTTCACTCGAAAGTCTGGCGGCGACAGTCCGCGACCGGTTGGCGCTTCTGCCGGCGCAGACTGCGTAGGAGGTCTAAATGACCGCAATTCGTATTCTTCATATTGACGACGAAGCTGACCTTCGCGAGGTCATCGAAATATCGCTTGGTCTCGATCCGGGTTTCGTGATCCGGAGTTGCGAATCGGGTGCCGAAGGACTTGCGGTCGCCGCGGCATGGAATCCCGATATCATTCTTCTGGATGTCATGATGCCCACCATGGACGGACCCGCGACGTTGGCGGCGCTGCGGGAAAACCCCAAGACGTCAGGCATCCCGGTGATTTTTATGACGGCCCGCGCCCAGGCCCGCGAGCTCGATCGCTTTCGTTCGCTCGGCGCGCTGGGCGTGATCGCAAAGCCGTTCGATCCGCTAACGCTCGCAGCTTCGGTGCGCGACTATTTGCCTGCGGTCGCCGACCCCCTCGACGAGCTAAGGGCGGCCTTTCTGCAGCGGGTCAAGCGGGATATCGCCGCCCTATCGGAGGACCGCGCTGCGCTGAAGGACAAGGCCAAGCTGCCGAACACCCTCGACCGGATCATTCGTACCGCTCACGGCCTGTCGGGCGCAGGCGGCATTTACGGATTCTCGGAAATTAGCGACGCCGCGGCCGCACTGGAGGATGCAGCCATCGCGGAAATCGCCGGCACCGGTTCGGGCAAGATGCTTTCAGGCGCGCTCGATGAGCTCATCAGGATGGCGTCCACCGGCAAGCATCGGCGGATTGAGCTGGAGGACACAGCTACGCATTAGTACCGAGATAATATTTAGACCCGTATTAGCTTATTTCGGGTCTGATCGATGTCGAAATGCCGGACAACCTACGAATCCGGCAATCGGTAACAGGAGTAACGTCATGCGGCAATCTGCCCTCGAAATCCAACGACGGGACGTTGAAGACGGCATGCGCGCGATTGAATTTCGATCGTGCGATGAACCTCCCAGGATGCTTATTGCCGATGACGATCCGTCGATCGTGCGGCTGCTTGCGGATCACTGCGCGCGCATGGGCTTCGACGTCGATACCGCGCATAACGGAATCCAGGCGCTTCTCAAGGCAAGCCGAACCAAGCCGGATATCATCGTGATCGACGTCAACATGCCCGAAGTAGACGGCCTATCGGCCTGCGCGCACCTTCTGGGCCCGGACCGGGCGCCGGTCAATGTGATCGTGATCACCGGCAGCACGGACCCGGAGACGCTCGAGCGATGCGAAGGCTTTGGCGCCTACTACGCCCGCAAGGGACCCAACTTCTGGAATGATCTCGAAACGGCATTGGCGGAAATTCATCCCCGCATGGCCGGCAGGATTCAGCAATCGAGGATGGGTGAGTTGGCTCCGCAAATACGACGGCGTCCGCGCGTGCTGCTTGTCGATGACGACGCTGACGTCAACCGGCTTCTCAGCAGCCGGCTCGAAAAATGCGGGATTGACGTCACTTTTGCATCCGACGCGCCCCAAGGTTTCCGGTTAGCTTGCCGGGACGAACCTGCCGTCATCGTAACCGATTATTTCATGCCGAATGGCGATGCACAATATTTGCTGACAAGGCTGCGCACCACGGAGTCGACCGCAAATATTCCCGTCATTGTGTTGTCTGGACGGCGATTGAATGAGGCCACCGCAAAAAGCCTGCGGCGAGCTATTGGCGGCCACCCCGGCGCGGCGCATATCCTGAGAAAATCCGAGGATACTTCCGCGCTTTTCGAAACATTGAGAGAATTCTGCGGGTTCGAGCCGGGAAGTATCGCCGTGACCTAGAGCGAGATGACTTTTCTTCGAATCACCATCCCGCTCTATCCTTTTGTTTGAGCATGATCTTTTTCGGAAAACCGGTTTCCACTTTTCCGGATCATCCTTAGGTTTGGCCAGACAGGCCAGACGCGCCGCGGAATTCGATCAAGCATCGAGCGGCTTGCCCTGCACCTTCGGGCCGAAAGTGGTGACCACGACGATCACGAGCACCATCGCCGAGGTGATCAGGCCGAACACGCCGCTGACGCCGGCGACGCGCAGCATGTAGGCGACGATGAAGCCGGAGAACGTTGCGCTGATTCGGCTCATCGAATAGACGAGGCCAGCGGCTCGCGCGCGGATCGCGGTCGGGAACACCTCGCTCTGATAGGCGTGATAGGCGTAGGACATGATCGTGTTCGCGGCCGTCAACAAGACGCCGCTCAGGATCAAGGCCGCCGGGTCCGTGAACTGCGAAAACGCCATCCCGAACGCGATGATCGCCGCGCACGCGCCGCAGATGATCCATTTGCGTTCGAGCCGGTCGGCGAAGCTCGTGGCGAGCAGTGGTGCGATCGGATAGGCAAAGGCGACGATGAAGGAATATTGCAGGCTCTTGGTGACGGTGATGCCTTTCTCAACCAAAAGCGTCGGCACCCAATTGGCAAAACCGTAGAAGCCGAAAGCCTGGCAGAAATTGAATACCATGAAAAGAACGACCAGCGACAAATAGGGCGGCCTGAACAGCTCGGCAAAGCCCACCTTCATGGGCGCGCGGGCGGGCACCGTATCGGCGACGAATTTCGGACGCGCCGAGGCGGTCGCGGCGGATGCTTCGAGCATCGCCAGGATCTTCAGCGCCTCCTCGGTCCTGCCGTGGCGCGCGAGCCAGAGCGGGCTTTCGGGCAGGTAAAGCCGCAATACCCAGATCACCATGCTGGCGGCGGCGCCGATCAGCACGACCCAGCGCCAGCCGTCGATGCCGTAGGGCGACAGCGGCACCAGCCACCACGACAAGAACGCCACCACGGGTACCGAGATGAACATCGTGGCCTGATTGACGGCGAATGCGCGGCCGCGCATCCAGCTCGGCACCAGCTCGGTGATATAGGCGTCGATGGTGATGATCTCGACGCCGATGCCGACCCCGGCGATGAAGCGCCACAGCAGGAGGCCTTCGGACGTGGTCTGCCACGCCATGATGACCGACGCGGCGGAGTAGCCGAGCAGCGCGAAGGTGAAGATCGCCCGCCGTCCAAAGCGGTCGGCGAGGAAGCCCAGGAAGAAGGTGCCGGCGAACAATCCCGCAAAAGTCGCCGCGACGAACGCGCCGATCCCGGAAAAGCCGAAGAAGGCCTGGGTGGTGGTAGTCAACAGCCCGCTGCGGTTCAGCCCGGGCGCGATATAGCCGGTGAAGAACAGGTCGTAGATCTCGAAGCAGCCGCCGAGCGACAGCAGGATCACGAGCCGCCAGGCATAGGAGGAGGCCGGCAGGCTTTCGAGCCGCCGCGATATCTCGTCCGGCCCGGTCGATGCGGCCGCGAGATCGGTGGCAGCGTCGATGCCGATGGCGCTCATGCTCTTCCTCCCGTCGAACCGGCGATCGCTTGGAGCGGTGTCGCTTGAGCGGTCTTTTTTCTGTCTGGCTACATAGCAGCGTTGGCGGCCGTCCTCCACGCATTTGCGCTATGCGGGGGTGAAGACACCGTTCCACAGATTATGTTTTCCAGAGGGCGCCTGAAGGCATAGTCTGGCAGCTGAAGCGAAACGGGAGAAGCCGATGACCGGGACGGGACTGCCTCTCGACGGCGTGAGGGTTGTCGAGATGACCCACATGGTGATGGGGCCGACCTGCGGCATGATCCTGGCGCAATTGGGCGCCGAGGTCATCAAGGTCGAGCCGCCCGCGGGCGACAAGACCCGCAGCCTGGGCGGCATGGGCACATCGTTCTTCCCGCTGTTCAACCGCGGCAAACGCAGCGTCGTGCTCGACTTTGCCAAGCCCGAGGATTGCGAGACCATGGATCGGCTGCTCGCCAGCGCCGATGTATTCCTGGAAAATTTTCGCGATGGCCAGCTGGAGAAGCAGGGCCTCGGCACCGATGAACTGCACAAAAAGCATCCGCATCTGATCGTCGCCGGCCACAAGGGCTTTCTGTCCGGCCCCTACGAGCATCGTCCCGCGCTCGACGAGGTGGTGCAGATGATGTCGGGCTTGGCCGCCATGACCGGGACCGTCGCAAAACCGCAGCGGGTCGGCTCTTCCGCCAACGACATTATGGGCGGCATGTTCGGTGCGATCGCGATCCTGGCTGCGCTCTATCAGAAGCGCGGCGGCGTGACCTCCGGCGCCGACATCCGTATCGGCCTGTTCGAGAACTGTCTGTTTTTGGTGGCCCAGCACATGGTCGAATATGAGATGACCGGCAACAAGCCGCGCTCGATGCCCGAGCGCGAGCATGCCTGGCCGATCTACGACATTTTCGATACCGCCGGGGGAAATCGCATTTTCATCGGCGTCGTCACCGAAGGCCACTGGCAAAGCTTTTGCAAGGAATTCGGCTTGCAGGAACTTTTGGACGATCCGAGCTTGTGTACCACCACCGACCGTATCCTGGCGCGCACAAGGATCATTCCGAGGGTCGCGGAGGAAATCAAACGCTGGAACGTGACGGAGCTCTCGCAGAAGCTCGACGGGCTCAACATCTGCTTCTCGCCGATCAACCGCCCGGAAGACCTGTTGAGGGATCCGCACGTGCTTCGCCCGGGCGGCCTTGTCAACAACATCGATGCCGACGGCAAGGCGTTCCGCGTGCCTGCGCTGCCGATCGAATGGGACGGCGGCCATATCGGCGAAGGACTGAAGGTGCCGGTGCTCGGCGCCGACACGCCAGCCGTTCGTGCCGAGCTCGAGGGCATTGCTTCAACCGCCAAGACCGCAGGGAGGCGCGCATGAGCCGTGTTCAAGATATTTATCCCGACGATCGCGTCAGCTTGCGCGAAGTAGGTCTGCGCGACGGCCTGCAGCTGGTGAAATCGTTCCCGTCGACGTCCGCGAAGCAGCGCTGGATCCGTGACGAATACGCCGCCGGTGTGCGGCATTTCGAGGTCGGCTCGTTCCTGCCCGCCAAAACATTCCCGCAATTCGCCGACGTCCGCGACATCGTCAAGACCATTGCCGAACTTCCTGGTGCGCATGGCATCGCACTTGCGCTCAACGAACGCGGCGTCAACGAGGCGCTGGCGTCGGGCGTCGCCGAAATCGCCTCCGTGGTCTCGGCGACCGAAGAGCACAGCCGGGCCAATGCCAACCGTTCTCGTGAGTCGGCCATTGCCAATGTCAAACGGCTCTGCGATTTGCGCGACGCGAGTTCGCACAGGCCGATCGTCAACGCCGGGATCTCGATGGCGCTGGGCTGTTCGATCACCGGTCCGGTCGATCCGAACGAGGTGATGCGGCTGGTCGAGAAATGCCTTGAGGCCGGCGTCGATTTCATCGCCGTCGCCGATACCGTCGGTTATGCCGGTCCCAGACAGGTCGGCGAACTGACCAAAGCGGTGGTCAGGCTCGCCGGATCAAAGCCGGTCTGCGTGCATCTGCACGATACCAGGGGCATGGGCATTGCCAACGCGTCGGCGGCGCTGGACTCAGGCGCACGCGTTCTCGACGGCTCGCTCGGCGGTCTTGGCGGTTGCCCATTCGCGCCCGGCGCGACCGGCAATGTCGTGTTCGAGGATTTGGTGTTCCTCTGCGAAAGCAAGGGATTTTTAACCGGCATCGATATCGAAAGGCTGATCGCGGTGCGCGCGATCCTGCGCAGCGAGATGCCGGGCGAGGCGCTCTATGGAGGTCTCGCCCGCGCCGGCCTGCCATCCGGAACTTCGGCCAAGGCAGCCTGACTAAAGTTTTGTCACGCGCAACCGCAACGCGTTGCCGACCACGCTGACCGACGACAGCGCCATGGCGGCGGCGGCAATGATCGGCGACAGCAGGATGCCGAAACTGGGATAGAGGATGCCTGCGGCAATCGGGATACCGGCCGCATTGTAAATGAACGCGAAGAACAGGTTCTGGCGGATGTTTGCCATGGTGGCCTGCGAGAGCCGGCGGGCGCGAACGATGCCGGTAAGGTCGCCCTTCAACAGCGTGATGCCGGCGCTCTCCATCGCAACATCGGTGCCGGTTCCCATGGCGATGCCGACTTCGGCGGCGGCGAGTGCCGGGGCGTCGTTGACGCCGTCGCCGGCCATGGCGACGATCCGTCCGGCCTTATGCAGCTTCGCAACCACCGCGCTCTTCTGATCCGGCAGCACCTCTGCCTTGACATTGGATATCCCGAGCTTCCGTGCGACGGCACTCGCCGTGGTCCAGTTGTCCCCGGTCAGCATGATGACTTTGATGCCGTCGGCCGCCAGCGCCTTCAATGCATCCGGCGTCGAAGATTTCACCGGATCGGCGATCGCGAACAATCCTGCGAGCTCTCCGTTGATCGCGATGTTGATGACGGTGGCGCCGTCCCCGCGCAGACGCTCGCTCTCTGCTTCCAGCGATTGCACATCGATGCCGATCGAGGCGAGAAATTTCGAATTGCCGAGCGCGACGGATTTGCCGTCGACCTTGCCGGTGACGCCCTTGCCGGTCGGCGAATCGAATTCATCCACTTTGCCTAGATCGAGCTTGCGCTCGCTAGCCGATCGAACGATCGCGTCCGCGAGCGGATGTTCGCTGGCCCGCTCGACGCCGGCGGCAAGACGCAGGATCTCGTTTTCCCGAAATCCGGCGGCAGTCACGATGGCGACCACCTTCGGCTTGCCCTCCGTCAATGTGCCCGTCTTGTCGACCACCAGGGTGTCGATCTTTTCCATGCGCTCCAGCGCTTCGGCGTTCTTGATCAGCACGCCGGCCTGCGCGCCGCGTCCGACGCCGACCATGATCGACATCGGGGTGGCGAGACCGAGCGCGCACGGACAGGCGATGATGAGAACACTGACGGCCGCGACCAGGCCGAAGGCCAGCCGCGGCTCCGGCCCAAACCAGGCCCAGGCCGCGAACGCTGCAATCGCGACGACGATCACCGTCGGCACGAACCAGCTCGCTACCTGATCGGCCAGCCGCTGGATCGGCGCGCGCGAGCGCTGCGCGTCCGCGACCATCTGCACGATCTGCGACAGCAGCGTGTCGCGGCCGACCTTGTCGGCGCGCATGACGAAGCTGCCGGATTGATTGAGCGTGCCCGCGATGACCTTGCCGCCGGCCTCCTTGCTGACGGGCATGGATTCGCCCGTCACCAGGGACTCATCGAGCGATGAGCGGCCCTCGAGAATGATGCCATCGACCGGCACTTTCTCGCCCGGCCGCACCCGCAAGCGCTCGCCGACCTCCAGGTGATCGATCTCGATCTCGTGGTCGGCGCCGTCTTCGCCAACGCGACGCGCGGTTTTTGGCGCGAGCGCGAGCAGCGCCTTGATGGCGCCGGACGTCGCCGCGCGCGCGCGCAGTTCCAGCACTTGTCCGAGCAGAACCAGAACGGTGATGACGGCGGCCGCTTCGAAATAGACCGCAACTGCACCGCCATGTCCGCGAAAATTGGCTGGGAAGATGCCTGGCGCGACGGTGCCAATGAGGCTGTAGATGTAGGCCACGCCGGTACCCATCGCGATCAGCGTGAACATGTTGAGGTTGCGCGTCACCAGCGATTGCCAGCCGCGCACGAAGAACGGCCAGCCCGTCCAGATAACAGCAGGCGTCGCGAACACCAGCTGGATCCAGTTCGACAGCGTCTGGTCGACCCATCCGTGGCCGCCGACCAGGTGGCCGCCCATTTCCAGGACGACAGGCGGAAGGGACAGCACCGCGGCGATCCAGAAGCGCCGCGTCATGTCCGCAAGCTCGGGATTGGGCGGCGCATCAAGGGACGCCACCTCGGGCTCCAGCGCCATGCCGCAGATCGGGCAGTTTCCGGGGCCGAGCTGGCGGATCTGCGGATGCATCGGGCAGGTGTAGATCGTGCCTGCAGGCGGCTCGGCCTGAGGCTTTTGCTTGCCGAGATATTTCGCGGGATCGGCGGCAAATTTGCTGCGGCAACCGGCCGAGCAGAAATGAAAGGTCTCGCCGTGGTGGTCGAGGCGATGGTTTGAAGTTGCGGGATCGACACTCATGCCGCAAACCGGATCGCGCACCGGCGCCTTGACGTCAGCGTGACGGGGGTCACGGCCATGACCGGAATGATCGCCGCAGCTGGTCTTGGCCTCGCCGGCAGGCGCGTGTTCGGCGGTATCCATCAATCTCTCCATCCGGCCTTGAAACCCATACCCTGTTGGGGTATATAGGCGGCATGCGAAAAGACATCAAGGCTTCCTGTCAAAAACGCCTGAGCCGGATCGAGGGCCAGGTCCGCGGCCTCTCCAAGATGGTCGAAGAGGACCGTTACTGCATCGACATTGTCACGCAGATCGCGGCGGTGCGCGCCGCGCTGCGCCGCGTCGAGGAAGAAGTGTTGAGGGATCACGTGGCGCATTGTGTCGAAGGCGCGATCGCCAGCGGCAACAAGGCGGATCAGCGTCAGAAGATATCGGAACTGATAGACGTGATCGGCCGGTCGGACCGGTAACCACGGCGGAAACGCGTGTCGAATCCGACCCGCAGTGCCATTCCATCGCCAATATCTCCGCGCCCTCTCGCGGGCGGCCGGAAGTACCTGCGGAGCGTTCGATGGGCTTCTACAACGACATCATCCTGCCAAGGCTTTGCAGTTTCGCGATGCGCAACAAGCAGTTCTTGCCGTTTCGCGAGCGTGTGATTGGCGCGGCAGAGGGCAGGGTGCTGGAGATCGGCGTCGGCTCCGGAATGAACCTGCCATTCTATCGCCCGCCCGTGCGCGAGGTCCTCGCGCTCGAACCGGCGCAGCGGCTGGTGAGCATGGCGCGAGGTGTCGCGCGCAACATGCCTGTCAGTTTTCTCGAGGCTTCCGCCGAGGCTATCCCCCTCGATGCACATTGTGTCGATACGGTCGTCACGACCTGGACTTTGTGTTCGATCCCGCGTGGAGCCACGGCTCTTGCCGAGATTCGGCGCGTGTTGCGGCCGGGCGGCAAATTGCTGTTCGTCGAGCACGGCCTGGCGCCCGACGAGGGCGTGCGTTGGTGGCAGGACCGGCTGACGCCGGCCTGGCGGCGTTTCACCGGCGGTTGTCACCTCAACCGCCCGATCCGTTCGATGATCGAGGGCGCGGGCTTCCATATCGACAGGATCGAGACCGGCTATATGCCCGGGCTCAAGCCGATGACGTTCATGTATGAAGGCAGCGCACGGCCGAATTGATGAATGCCGGTGATGCGCGGCCGGGCGCGGCGCTCCTGCGGGCATGCTTCCGTTTATTCAACGACCATGCCGCGTTCGGTCACCGTGACGCGTTCGACCAGCGGCGCTGCTTCTTCGCGTACCACTACTTCTGCAGCCGGAACCGGCGCTTCCGCTTCAATCTCTTCAGGAACAAGCGGCGGCGAGAAGATCGTTTCTGGAAACACACCGAACTCGCCCGCTACCTCCTGGAGCGGCTTCTGTTTGTCGGCCCAGTGCAGGGCGGTGTAGTCGAAGCCGTGCACGATGGTGGGTTTGACGACTTCGAAATAGGGCGAGATGTCGAAGTCGCGCGGCATGTACAGCGACGAATCGCGGATATGGAGGATTTCGCGGCGCGCCTGTCGGGAGCCGGCGCGGGTGATCTTCGGCAGGATCGGATAGCGCACGGCATCGAACGCCTGCGCGATCAGCGCCGAACAGATGATCTTGGTGGGATCGCCGGAGCCGAACGCAATCATCCGCCGCCGCCAGCGCTGCGGGATCGGCAGCGGGATGAGGAATCGCATCAGGTCGAGGATGTTCTTGGTGTCATAACCGAAGCCGATCCGGTTGATGGCGTAACGGCACACCGTGTGGCGGTCTTCGAACGACAGGCCGACCGGCCGGCATAGTCTCGTGTGATAGGGGAAATATTTCGACAGTGGTGCCGAGGTGACGCCCTCGCCGATATAGGCTTCGATCAGGACATGCGGCTCGCCGTCCGCTTCCTGGGCGCCGCCGACCGGTCCGACATAGAGTGCGGCATGCGACCAGGTGGATTGCGTGAGATATTTGATGATACCGGAGATCCGGTTGTTGCCCTCGACCAGCAGCACGTCGCCGGGCTCGATGACGCCGCGCAAATGTTCCGGATCGCTCGGCGTGAACGGCTCATAGCCCGGCACCTCCTTCTGAAGGTAGTCGGCGATCAGCTTGCCGACCGTATCGAGCATAACGCCCATGATGCAGTTCCCCTCAAACAGCCCTTTCTGGCTGCTTTTCCCCTTCCTTATCATGGCCCAAAGCCGTTGCAATTTGGTTCATGCGGCCGCGTCGATCAATCATGATTGATTCACCATGAGTGTTGCCGGTCACGGCAAAGTTCGCTAGCTGTTCTATCCGTTTCAAGCGGCCGGAAACCATGACATGACAATGACGCGCCGCGGCTTTGTTTCGGCCACCGTGGCCTTTGCGGCAACGCCGATGCTGGGGGCGGGCGCCTCGGGGGCGGTCTTGCCGCGCGAGGCCGATATCGTCGTAATCGGCGCCGGTGCGGCGGGCATCGCTGCGGCGCGGCGTATCCTGGCGGCGAACCGCAAGGTGATCGTGGTGGAGGCGGCCGACCAGGTCGGCGGGCGTTGCCTCACCGACGTCTCGAGCTTCGATGTCCCCTTCGATCGCGGCGCGCGGTGGATGCATAATCCCGACAGCAATCCGATGATCAGGCTGGCGCGCGCCGCCGGGGTCGAGCTTGCTACTGCGCCGTCGGGTCAGAAAATCCGCATCGGCCGCCGCTACGCGCGAGCAGGCGAAATCGAGGATTTTCTTGCAACCCTGGTCCACACCAATCGCGCCTTCGATGACGCCTCGCGCAGGTTCGATGTTTCCTGCGCCGCCGCCTTGCCGAAAGAGCTCGGCGACTGGGCAGGCGCAATCGAATTCGCGCTTGGCGCCAATTTCGCGGGCAAGGATCTGAAAGACGTCTCCGTTGTCGACAAGGTTCGCGCGCAGGATCGCAGTTCCGTGATTGCTTGCCGGCAGGGTCTGGGGGCCCTGATCGCGAAGCTCGGCGAGCAGGTCCCGATTTCATTGTCGACGCCCGCGAACCGCATTTCCTGGGGCACCCGCGACGTCAGCGTGGAAACGCCGGCCGGCAAAATCGCCGCGCGTGCGGCAATCATCACGGTGTCGAGCAATGTATTGACGGCGGGCAATATCAAGTTCGCGCCCGACATTCCCAAGCGCTCGCTGGACGCGGCGGCGAAGCTGAGCCTCGGCAGCTACGATCACATCGCGCTTGAACTGCCGGGCAATCCGCTGGGCCTGTCCCGCGACGACGTCCTCATCGAACAAAGCAACTCGACGCGCACGGCGCTGTTGTTCGCCAATATCGGCGGCTCATCGCTGTGCTCGATCGATGTCGCGGGCGCGTTCGGCCGCGATCTTTCCGCGCAGGGCGAGCAGGCCATGGTCGCCTTCGCGATCGAGTGGCTCACCAAATTATTTGGCAGCGATGCCGCCGCGGCGGTGAAGAAATCGAGGGCGACCCGATGGAATGCCTCGCCTTATGTGCTCGGTGCGATGTCGGCGGCGGCACCCGGCGGACAGTCGTCGCGCAAGATTTTGACCGAGCCGATCGGCTCGATCTTCCTGGCAGGCGAAGCGACCCATGAAACGCTGTGGGGAACGGTCGATGGCGCCTGGGAGAGCGGCGAGCGTGCGGCGGAGGCGGCACTGCGAAGGATCGGGGCCCTGAAGGATACCCAACCGGTCGAGGCGCCGGCACGGGGACCGCGGCGCCGCACGGCGCCGGCTCGCAGAACTGCAACGCCGCGTTCCCCGATCAATTGACGTCGCACCCCGAAGGCCTGATCTCGCCGGGACGCCGGCTGGTCAATTCTGATCGCAACGCGCTACACCGGCAGTGTGAGCTCCTTTAAGTCTCTGGCGACGATAATCCGGCCCTTGAAATTCTTTTTCGCCTCGTTGGTCCAGTTCTCGTCGGTGACGTCCAGATCGCCCGGCACCAGATGGCTCATCACCAGCACCTTGACGCCGGCGGCGTCTGCAATGCGGCCGACGTCCTCGGCGGTGGTATGGCTCTCCAGCAAATGCTTCCTCAGCGTCGCGCCGTTCCTGGTCCTGGCCACCAAGCGATCGACCCAGGGTACATAAAGCGCTTCGTGCACTAGCACGTCGGCGCCTTTGGTGAACTCCGCGAGTTTCGGATTGTAGGCGGTATCGCCTGAGAACACGATGGTGCCGTCGGGCGTCTCGAACTTGTAGGCAAAGTTATCGACGATCGGCGGATGCGGCGTACGGAACGCGGTCACCTTCACGTCAGGCGTTTGCAGCACCACGCCGTCCTCGGTGATGTCCTTGGCGATCAGGAGCGGACGCAGATCGGGTCGGCCTTCGTCCGCGATGCGGGTTTCGATGTCGAACTTGTTCAGTTCCCAATAGGTCTTGGTCATGGCCTCAATACCCACCGGTCCGAAGGAATAGACCGGCGTCGAAAGGCCGGTGGCCCAGGCGTTGTAGACCAGATTGCCATATTCGAGGTTGTGGTCGGAATGGTGATGGCTGATGAAAATGTATTTCACCGAGGAGAGCGGCACGCCCGCCCTGACCAGTTGCCGGCTCACGCCCATGCCGCAATCGATGACGAAGGGAGCGTCGTTCACCATCACGAGGTTGGCAGGATTGGATGGGCCATTATCGACGCGCGGGCCGCCCTTGGTGCCCAGGAACACGATGCGCGTGCGGGGCTTTGCCGGTTGCGCCAATGCGACCGGGGCAGCGAGCGCGGCGGCGCCGGCGAGCGCCAGCCTCAAGGCCTCACGGCGATCAATCATAGGAAATCCTCCTCAATGATCTTCTTCGCTGACGCGAAGCTAGCGCCCGCGAAGCACGCCGTCGAGCGCTGGCAGGCCGATGACGACCGCCGCCGCGATCAGGACGTAGCAGATCGAGCGGAACACCGTTTCGCTGGCCTTGCCGAACAGCGCCGCGCCGAAGGCCACGCCAACCGCGTAGACCGGTCCGACCATGAAGCTGAACTTGATCGCGTCCGCCGTGATGAGGCCGCCCACGGAATAGCTCACGGCGGAAACGAAATCCGACGCGCCGAAGAACAGCAAGATATTGGCGCGCGCGATGGTGGAAGCAATCGGCCGGCCGAGCCAGTAACCGACGATCGGCGGGCCGCCGGTCTGCGCGAGCCCGCTGCAGAAGCCCGACAAGCCGCCGATGCCGATGGAAAGCGTGGCATGATCCCTGCCGCGATAGCGCCAGCCGGACAAAAGCAGCATCAGCAGGGCGAACACGAAACCGGAGATGATCCAGCGCGTCGTCACCGGATCGAGCCGGCTCAGGAAATAGGTTCCGATCGGTACGCCGATCAGCGCGCCGAACACGATGACCGCCGTTGCCTTGCGGTCGGCGTGGGTCCACGCATTCGGGATCAGCGGGGCCGCCGCCACGAAGTCGATGACGAGCAGGAGCGCTGCGACCAGGCGCGGCGCCGCCATGCTGCTTGCCAAGGGCATGAAGATCAGCGCCGAGCCGAAGCCGGAAAAGCCGCGCGCCGTTCCCGACACAAACGCGATCGCGCAGATCGCGATCGCGGCACTGCTGCTGACGTCTGGCGGGATGAGGCCCGGCAGGGTCATCCGCGTAAGATGCCGCCGGTCTTCTTGGTTACCTCGGCGACGATCCTGGCGCCGACCGCGTCGATCTCCTGATCGGTCATGGTCTTTTCGCGTGGTTGGATCGTCACCGCGATGGCGATCGACTTCTTGGTCTCGTCGATGCCCTTGCCTTCATAGACGTCGAACACGGTGACATCGGTGATCAACTTCTTGTCGACGCCTTGCGCGGCACGCACGATATCGCCGGCCCCTACATTGCGGTCGACGATGAAGGCGAAATCCCGCGCCACCGGCTGGAACGCGGAAAGCTCGAGCACCGGCTTGGCGCGGGTCGGCTTCTGCTTGGCCGTCGGAATCCGTTCGAGGATCATCTCGAACGCCATCAAGGGACCGTCGGCGCCGAGCAGCTCCAGCGTGCGCGGATGCAATTCGCCGAAATAGCCGAGCACGTTTTGCGGGCCGATCTGGATGGTGCCGGAACGGCCGGGGTGCAGCCAGTTCGCCCCGCCGGGCACGATCTGCAGCGCCTGCATCGGCGCGCCGGCGGCGGTGAGCACCGCAAGCGCATCGGCCTTGGCGTCAAGCGCGTCCGCCGTCTTCGAGCCGGACCAGTGCCGTCCGAGACCTTGCGAGGAGGCAAAGCCATGGCGCACGCCTGAGGCCGCGGTCAGTTGATCCTCCGGCTTGTCGCCCTTGAAGATCTGGCCGACTTCGAACAGCGCCGCATCCGGAAAGCCGCGGTCGCGATTGGACTGGACGGCCGCGACCAGGCCCGGCAACAGGCTCGGCCGCATGTCGGAGAGATCGGATGCGATGGGATTGGCGAGCGCAAGCTCGCTCGATCCGCCGCCGAACAACTCGGCCGCAGGTTTTGAAATGAACGACCAGGTCACCGCTTCCACCATGCCGCGCGCCGCAAGCCCGCGCTTGGCGCGGCGGGTGCGCAGTTGAATTGGGGTCAGCACCGGTTTGCGCGGCTCCTCGCCGCGCTCGAATGGCGTCATCGGCACCTTGTCGACGCCGACAATGCGCACGATCTCCTCGACGATATCGGCCTTGCCGTGGATGTCGGTGCGCCAGGAAGGGATCGCGATCTTCACCGCCGGGCCGCCGCCGGCCACCATGAAGCCGAGATGGGTGAGAATGCGCCGCATCTCGACGAGCGGCACGACCATGCCGGCGAGCCGCTTGACCTCGGTCAGCGGGAATTCGATCACGCGGTCGTCGCCGAAAGTCTTGCCGACCACGACGTTCTCCGACGGCGAGCCGCCGCAGACTTCCATCACCAGACGGGTCGCGAGCTCTAGTCCCGGTACCATGAAGGCGGGATCGACGCCGCGCTCGAAACGATAACGCGCGTCGGAATTGATGCCGAGCTTGCGCCCGGTTTGCGCGATGTTGATCTCGTTCCACAGCGCCGATTCGATCAAGACGTCGCTGGTGTTCTCGTCGCAGCCGGAGGCTTCGCCGCCCATGATGCCGGCGAGCGATTCGACGCCGTGATCGTCGGCGATCACGCACACGCCGGCATCGAGCGTGTAGCTGCGGCCGTCGAGCGCGAGCAGCGCTTCGCCGTCTCGCGCCCGGCGCACGGTGAGATTGCCCTTCACCTTGGCGGCGTCGAACACGTGCAGGGGACGGGCGCGGTCGTAGGTCATGAAGTTGGTGATATCGACCAGCGCGTTGATCGGCCGCAGGCCGATCGAGGTCAGCCGCCGTTGCAGCCATTTCGGCGACGCCCCATTCTTGACCCCGCGCACCAGCCGCAGCGCAAAGCCCGGGCACAGCGCCGCGTCTTCGACCGTTACCTTGACGGGGCAAGGAAATTCGCCCTTGACCGGCTTGATGCCGGGATCTTTGAACTTGCCCATGTCGGCGGCGGAAAGATCGCGGGCGATGCCATGCACGCCGGTGCAGTCCTGCCGGTTCGGCGTCAAATTGATCTC
>Ga0210408_10002353_pt1 | contig 18488 bp, 18 predicted proteins | sample IncBWH4MmetaG_FD_155471 | JGI IMG/M metagenome (GOLD analysis project Ga0210408, IMG submission 155471) | Forest soil microbial communities from Barre Woods Harvard Forest LTER site, Petersham, Massachusetts, United States - Inc-BW-H-4-M | ecosystem: Environmental > Terrestrial > Soil >...
GGCAATCTCCGCCAGCTTGCCCCACAGCACGATGCGGTGCCACTCGGTGCGCTTCTGCCGCTCGCCGGCGCGATCCTTGTACGATTCATCCGTGGCCAGCGTGAAATTCGCCACCGCCTGGCCGCCCCCGGTGTAACGCGTCTCCGGATCCCGCCCCAGCCGTCCCACCAATATCGCTTTATTGACCGACATTTTCGTGCCGCCTCTGCGTGGATTTCCTCAGTAAATGGGAGTATAGCCGAATTGCAGCGTCACGGAGTGCGAAACTCTGCGCATGCGCGGCCGGGGAGAGGAGCCAGGGAGCGGCGTCTCGAGCCCTGAGGCATCTTACAAATACTATTCGTTAGGGCACGGCTTTAGCCGTGCCGAAAAACAGCGTGAATTTAGGGGTTTCAACCCCTGAGGTACGAGTGATCGTCAGCCAGGGTATTTATGGGATAGGTTGCTGTCAGCGTTTTGTCGGCGGTGCAGAGGTAGCCGATGCGCCCATCTCCTTCAGCTTCGCCTGCGCCTGCTTGGCTTCATCCGCTCCGGGGAAACGCCGCACCACTTCGCGCAGGTCGCGCGTCCCGGAAGCCTTTTGCCCCAGCTTGATTTCCGCCTGGCCTTTTTTCAGCAGCGCTCCGGCCAGCTTAAAACTCTTCGGGTAGCTGTAGAGCACCATGTCGTATTGCGTCACGGCCTCGGCATAATTTCCCTGCGCGAAGGAGACTTCGCCGAGGTAGAACTGCGCGTTGCCGGCCAGCGGGTTGGTGGGGAAATTCTTCAGGTAGTCCGAGAATTCCTGCTTGGCCAGATCGTAGTTGCCGCCATTGTAATCGCGCAGCCCGTTTTGATAGAGCGTGTCCGCGGAAATCGGCGCCACTGCCGGCGGAGCCGTGCCGCCGCCATTGGCAGCCCCACCGCCACCGCTGTTCGCGGCCGCGCTGCCTGACCCGGACAGCTTGGCGTCAATGGTCTGCAGCAGCCCCTGCATGTCCGTCATTTGCTGTGAAAGCTTGGCCACGCGCGCCTGCATATCCTGCATGTTGTCGGAGAGCCCCTGCGTCTGCGTGGTCATGGTGTCAATGCGCGACCCGGTGTTGGCCTGCATCTCCTGCACCGTTTTTTCCACCACGCCCATCTTGTTGTTCAGCTGATTCACGGAGTCGAGCGACTGCTGCACCAGCGTCTTCAGCGTGGCATTCTGCGTGTCCATGGCGCTGCGCATGTCGCGCTGCGCTTGTGCCAATTGCTGCACCTGCTGCTGAGCTCGATCATTTCCTTCGATATCGCGCTGGCCGGCGGGGGAGCCAGTATCGCCCCGCCCAGCGCTCCCACCAGCAACACTCCCAGTCCAAGCATCATCCATCTGGTGCGCAAAGGGGTGCCTCCTTGGCGCGCGGCGCGGTGCTGCGCCTTACCCGCAGCACCCCCGCGCGGACAAATTACTCAAATCAATTCACCGATAAACCGGCTGGAAGGGCGGGGCTTAAGCCCCGCCGTCAGCGCGCTACCTGCTCAAGGGCTTCAGCCCCTGAAGCCACTCTCCCCGCGGTGCCATACTTTCGTCGGAGCCAAACTTATCGTGCCATTACGAAATGAGCCCGGCGGTTCTGCTGCCAGCAATTCTCGCTATGTTCGCCGCAGAACGGGCGCTCTTTGCCCCAGCTCACCGTGTCCATGCGGTCGGGCTTGATGCCCAGCGATGTGAGGTAATTCTTGGCCGCTTGAGCGCGACGCTCACCCAGGCCCAGGTTGTATTCGGTTGATCCGCGCTCGTCGCAATGTCCTTCCATGGTCACTTTCACTTCCGGGTAGGAGCGCAGGAACTCCGCCGTCTGCGTCAGCGCCTGGCGCGCATCCTCGCGGATGTCCGCCTTGTTGAAATCGTAGAAAGCGTCCTTTACGTTCTGCTCGAACAGCTCGGCAATCCCCGCGGGAACTTTCGTCGGCGCCGCGGCTCCCCCCGCGGCAATCGTCACCCGCACGCTGGCGTTGGCTGTGCCGCCTGCGCCCGTTGCCGTGATCACGTAGGTCGTTGAATCGGTTGGCTGCACCGGGGTTTTTCCATCCGGCGCCACTTTCCCGACGCCCGGCTGGATATCCAGATCTGTTGCGTTGGTCGAAGACCACGAAAGCGTCACGATGTCGCCCGCATTCGCCGTCGTCGGCGAGGCACTCAGCGTCACAGTGGGCGCCGCCGCCGGCGCCGGTGGAGCCGTCGTGGGTGCCTGCGTGGTCGTCTTTTTCGCGCAACCTGCTACCACCAGAACAATCGCAATACTCACAAAAAGTGCCGACCTCCAAGATGACCCTCTCATCATTTTTACCCCTCCTCCAAAGATTCGCCTCGAGCGGCGTGCCGGGGAACGCCCTTTCACCTCGGCGACCAATTCGGGGATTCGTTCTGTCCTTCGTAGGTTAGTTGTTTCGGTTGACTACCGTCCGCGAGCATCGTCCAAATCTGCCGGGTGCCCGTGCGCGTGGATTCGAATACGATGTGCCGCCCGTCCGGCGCCCAACTGGGTCGTTCGTTGCGCCCCGCATCGCGCGTCAATTCCACCAGCGCCCGGCTGACCACATCCATAATATAGATATCGAAATTGCCGCTCGGCCGTCGCCAGCTAAATGCCAGCAGTTGTCCATTCGGTGACCACGCCGGATCGATCACATAGCCCATGTCCGGCATGTCCAGCTTCTCCACGTTTGTCCCGTCCGAATTCGCCAGGTACAACACCGGCTCGCCGCCGCGGTCGCTGACGAACACAATCTGTTTGCCGGTCTTGGGATTCCACGCCGGCGAAGTGCTCACTCCCGCCGAAAAAGTCAGTTTGTGGATGTGGCTGCCGTCCGTGTCGCAGACGTAAATCTGCGGGTCACCGGCCTGGCTGGACATGAACGCGATCTGCGTTCCGTCCGGCGACCATGCCGGCGAACTGTTCGTGCCCTTGTATCGCGGAAACGCAATCAACCGGTCCGAAGAGACGGAATAAATGCAAATCTGCGGCGAGGTGATCCCGCGGAAGGGAACGTAGCAGGTGAAGGCGATGCGCGAAACGTCCGGAGACCACCGCGGCGTCAGCGAAATGGATTTCAAGTGCGTCACCTGGTGCTGATTCGAACCGTCGTAGTCCATCACCCAGATTTCTTTGTTGCTGCTCCTCGCGCTCACATAGGCGATCTGCGTCTGGGCAATTCCCGGCAACCCGCCGCTAAGCCGCGAAATAATGTCATCCGCAAACTGGTGCGCCAACCGCCGCGCGTCAGCGTCGGTTGCCGCGCCGCGATAAATCTTCTGCAGCGCAATCGGCGAACTGGCATTGTGTACGTCGGACAAAAATCCCGATGCCGCCAGGCCGGCCGCGTCCACATTCAAATTTCCGTAAGCAACCATGTACGCGTTGGCCGGAGCATCGCTCCACTCGTTGGCATGCAACTCGCTCGGCTGCGTCGGCGCCTTCGTCGGATAAAAGCTAGGGCTTACGAGTTCGAGAATCCCGGAGTATTCCAAATCGTTCCACAGCGCATCGTGAAACGTTTTCTCCAGTGGCTCTGCGGCTGTAACGCGAGCCCCCAGCTCCGGTACCGCCAAGCGCGCCTTGGAAACCCCAAGACCCGTCCCGGTCTTGAACCAATCCTGCGCCGCCGCCGGCCGAGCTGAACCGAGCGCAAGCATTGCAACAATCAAAATTAGAATTGCATTTGTTCGTCTCATAAGTTTTTGTTCGTCAATCCAAGTGCCCGCCACAGCAGGGAACCCGCCCCGCCTTTCGTCTTTGACTCTCATCTGAAATTTCAAATTTGAAATTGCCGTGAATCCCTCTCCGCCTCACCTCTTGAAATCAAACCAAAACTCCACGCTCACCTTCGACCCATTGTATTCCCCGGGCAGCGGCCCCAGCGGGCTCGAATCGCGAATCGCCCGCACCGCCGACGTATCCACCGACGAATTTCCGCTCGACCGCGTCACCTGCACATTCGTCACCGCGCCGGTTCGCAGCACATCGAACGTCACCACGACCCGCGGCGCAAACCGAATTCCCGGATCCACCGTCGATTGCAGCCAGGCCCCGCTCACCCGCCGCTGCACCGCTTCCACGTACCACGGAAACATCGAGCCGAAGTTTCCTCCGCCCGCGCCGCTGAACCCGAGGCCACCCTGCGTTCCCGCGCCCATCGAAAACGAAGTGTACGGCACCGTCGGCGCACCGCCTCCGCCGTACGGTACGGCGTTCGCCGGTGGCGTCGTCGGATTCTCCAGAACCTTCGACGGCCGCGTGTTGTACTTCGGCGGCTTGTTGCGCTCGAATTTCGGAATCGGCGTCGCGTCCACCGGCGGCTGCGCCTTCGGTTGCGGCTCGGACTTGTACAGCCCCTTCGATTCATCCACCACGCGGTTCGGCGTCTCCACTTCCGGCCGCGGCATGGGCACGCCCGGAACGCTGCCCACGATTCCCACGCTGATCGCTCCGCCCGGCCCGCCCCACGAATCGCCGCGATGCGAATAAAATCCCGAGGTCACCAACAGCGTCAGCAACCCGCCATGAAACAGCAGCGAAAACGTTAGCGGCCTGCTTAAGCCCGCTTCCTCAATTCGAGTTGTGGACACCGTCGCCATCAAATTGACTCTCAATTAGGGGGTCGGAGCTTTCCCGCCTTTTGCGTCCCGATGCCTTGTATCGGGAAGCTCCGACATAACCAGCACCCGTTATTCGGGCTTCAGCCCCTGAGGAAAGAATTTCATCTTATTGAGCAGTCGCCCGCTGGCTCAGCGGCTGTGTCACCACGCTGATATTCTGTATCCCCGCCTGCCGCAGCGCATCCACCACCGTGGCCCAGCTTCCGAACGGCACGGTCTCATCCGCGCGCACATACACGGCCTGCTGCTTCAGGTTGTGCGTTTGCTCCAGGACCATCTTGCCCAGGTCATGGATGTTCACCGCCTTGTCATTCAGATACACGCGCTGCGACCGGTCTATCGTCACCACCATGCGCACTTCGGTCAGCTCTTTCACCGTCTTCGTTTTCGGCACATCCACTTCGATGCCGGATTGCAGGATCGGCGCGGTGATCATGAAAATGATCAGCAGCACTAGCACCACGTCAATAAACGGCACCATGTTGATATCTGAAAGCGTCGTCGCGGTTTCGCGCTGCGTTTGTGGCATGGCGGTTACCTAGGAGTTGTACATCGTCTCGATTTTCGCGACGAACTCGGCCGCGAATCCGTCCATCCGCGCGGCCAGCGCCCGAATAGAGGAGAGATAGTGGTTGTAAGCAATCACCGCAGGGATCGCGGCAAAAAGTCCCGCGGCCGTGGTGATCAACGCCTCGGCGATTCCCGGCGCCACCGCGCGCAGGCTCGCCGTTCCCGCATCGCCCAGCCCGGCAAACGCGTCCATCACGCCCCACACCGTGCCGAACAATCCCACGAACGGTGAAATCGATCCCGTCGTCGCCAGCCAGGACATTCCTTTTTCCAGGCGCCGCACTTCTTCGCCCGCGGCCACCTGCATTCCCACGCCAACGGCAGTCGCATTCTTCAATTTCGTGGCCACGGCTGTGCCGCCGGGATTTCCGCGCCCGCCCCCGCCGCCCAGTTGCGCTTCCAGTTCGCGGTAACCCGCCTGGTACACGGCGACCAGCGGCGTGTCGCCGGCGCCCACGCGCAGCGTGTTGGGATCCGGCAGCGCCCGTCCGGCGCGAAACATTTGCAGAAATTTCTTCGTTTGTGGTTCGATGCGTCCAAACTGGCTCGATTTTTGGAAAATAATCGCCCAGGAAAAAATGGAGAGGATCAGCAGGATGCCAAGGACAATGCGAGCCACCCAGCCCGTCTGCTCTATCAGCGTTCCGAGCCGGCCGGCAAAGAGAACCAACGCCAAGCCAGTAATAATGTCCCCCAGAAAAAGTTAAATGACTGGACCGTTTCAACCGTAGCACACGCCCCCAGCACGGTCAATCGCCTCAATCACTTACAAAATAATTCCTGCTGCCTATCTGGACACAATTCTGGCCCATCATTTTTCCTGCCCTAGACTTTTCTCCGTAGGGGCACGGCACGCCGTGCCCCTACGCCGCCGCCAATCTAGGTCAGCCTCAGCCCATCCACTCTCGTGCTACGATGTCCCGCATCATGGTCCTCACAAAAGACGAACTCATCTCGCTGCTCAAACACGAAGTCCGCATCCTCCTCCACCTCGCCGGCAAAGTGGACAAATCCAAACTCGACTACCGCCCCACCCCCAAGCAGCGCAGCACCCTCGAACTCCTCCAATACCTCGCCATCATGGGCCCCACGCAAATCACTGTCATCAAAGCCGGCGTCTTCAATCGTCAAGCCCTCAGCGCCGCCTGGGCACCACCCGAAACCGCTGCGGCTAAAATGAATTTCGACCAGGCCGTCGCCGCCATTCGCAAACAAGCGGGCGACTACTCGCAAATCTTGGGCGCCTGGACCGACGCGGATTTCCGCACCGAAGTGGACATGTTCGGCAACAAAACCACGCGCGGCTCGTTGCTCGTCAGCCTGGTCCTCAACGGCCACGCCGCCTATCGCACGCAACTTTTCTGCTACCTCAAATACTGCGGCCGCGAAGAACTCAGCACCATGGACCTATGGGCGGGAATCGACAGCGCGTCCACTGCCGCCTAGCCGCCGCCTCGCCGATCCAAATCCGGCACAATCAGTTCGCGCACCTCCAGCCGCCCAACTGTCAACTCCTCGATCTCCACGCGCTTGAATCTTGCCTTCCCGACCGCCAACCTGCGAATCACCAGCCGCCCAATCGCCAGCGCCCCAATCGCAAACGCGCCAATGGCCAGCGCTCCCAGCGCATTGGCCCCAATCGCCACGCTCCCGGCACTGAATTTCCGAAGGCTCTTTGTGTCTCTCATTCTTCCACTCCTCCTCGCCTAGCATATCCGCTCTTAGTCTTGGTAGCACAGGCTTCCCTGTGGTGAGCGCAGCCGAACCAAGCCTGTCGGGTGGCACACGCACTCCTGTCTGTGGTCTTTTGAGCTACGTTCGCCCCATCGCCAAACACAAAATTCGGACCCTATCGTATGCCCGCGCCCTATTCGTAGTCGGCGTCTCCGTCGCAGATCCCGAGCCCAGCCGAGGGGCGGTGAATCGTTTTTCTTCACCACTGAATTCTGAAATTCCCAATTTGAAATTCCGATCTAACCTCACCTCTCTAACATCTAACCTATCCGTTTTCGTACTACGTACTCCCCGCATCCCCGCTCCGTAGTGCGGTCAATCACATCGCAGCGCCCCCAATTTGTCAATTTCGCCCAAAATTATCGGTATTCATCCGAATAGACAGCGCTCTTGCCAACTGCTAGCGTCAGTCGGGGCACTTTTCTCGCCCCCCAAAGAGCGAACATGAACAAAGGTACCCGGGCTCTGCTCAGCGCCACCGAGCACCCCGTCGATCCCTCGCGCCACGCAAGACTCTGCACTATCTGCTCCCACCCCGACCGTGAATCCATCGAGGAAGCCTTCCTGCAATGGCGCAGCCCCCACCATCTGCTCAATGAATTCAAAATCCCCAACCGCACCATCATCTACCGCCATGCCAACGCCCTGGGCCTGTTTGAAGAGCGCCGCCGCAACCTCCGCGCCGCCCTCGAGAACATCCTCGAGGAATCGGAAACCGTCCACCCTACCGGGACCGAAATCATCGCTGCCGTGCGCGCCATGACCTGCTTGAAGGATTCCGGTGAATGGATCGAGCCGCCCACCACTCACCGGGTCCTCGCCGGTGCCGCACTCGGCCACGCTGTGGCGGCGGCCATCTCCGTCTCATCAGACCTGGCCTTGCAGGCTCCAGAATCCCGAAATCTAATCGATACACCGCTGCAAGCTGAAAATCTAATAGGTACACCGTGCGAATAGAAATCGCCGCAACTCCATCAAAACAAACGACCGGGCGACTTTCTACTCGATACAAAAAGCCACCCCCCGGGGGGAGTACTAACTTGCAAACAGGAGGCTCCCCTCCGCCGCCAATTGTCGCTCCTCCCGGCGCTGGCCGCCGCAGCGGCAACTCTCCTCCACCCAAACATGCGTATATAATCGGGCGCGAGGCCATGCCCATGGAAAACAAGGAAGTCGCGAAAATCCTGCGCGAAACGGCGCACCTGCTCGAAATTGACGGCGCCATCATCGGCCGCTACCGCAGCTACGAAAGGGTGGCAGAGCTCCTCGAAGGACTGCCCGAGCGCATCGAAGTGCTGGCCCAGGACGACGCCAAACTGAAGGCCCTCCCGGGCGTGGGCGACGGTATGGCCGAACACATCCGCGAAATCCTGAAGACCAGCGATTACAGCCTGCGGCAGAAGCTGCTGAAGAAATATCCCTCGACCATCCTGAACCTGCTCGAGCTGCAATCCCTGGGACCCAAGAAAGTCGCCTTCCTGTGGAAGAAGTTCAAGGTTGGCACGGTTGAAGGCGTTGAAAAGCTTGCCCGCGAAGGCAAACTCCGCGACCTCGAGGGCTTCGGCGAAAAAAGCGAGCAGAACATCTTGAAGGCCACGGACCTGTTCAAACGCTCCTCCGGCCGCTTCCTCATCAATGCCGCCGACGAGGAGGCCCAGCGCCTCTCCGCCTACATTGCCGAAGCGGGCAAAGCCGTCGAATCGGTCACGCCTGCGGGCTCACTGCGCCGCGGCAAGGAAACCGTCGGTGACCTGGACCTGCTGGTCACCATGCGACCGGGACACGACAAGCAGAAAGATGTGGACGCCGTGGCCGCGCGCATCTTGAAATATCCGTCCATCCAGCAAACCCTCGCTCACGGCGAAAACAAAGTCAGCATGCTGCTCGAAAGCGGCATGCAGGTGGACGTGCGCCTGCTCGACAAGGAAAGCTTCGGCGCGGCGCTGCTCTATTTCACCGGCTCAAAGGAACACAACGTGGCGCTGCGCGGCCGCGCCAACGAAATGGGCTGGACCCTCAACGAATACGCCCTGACCACTCTCAAGGGCGGGAAAATCATCGCCCGCAAAACCGAGGCGGAAATCTACAGCAAGCTCAAACTCGAATACATCGAGCCCGAGCTGCGCGAAATGACCGGCGAGATCGAGGCCGCCGAAAAACGCAACCTGCCGAAACTCGTCACTCTCGATGACATTCGCGGTGACCTGCAGATGCACACCACCGCTTCCGACGGCCGCAACACCATCGAAGAGATGGGCGCGGCGGCCAAAAAACTGGGCTACGAATACATCGCACTAACCGACCATTCCAAGGCTGTCACCGTGGCGAACGGAATGGACGAAAAGCGCACCCTCGAGCAGATCAAGAAAATTCACGCAGCCCGCGAGCGCGTCCCGGGCATTCGCCTACTGGCCGGCATCGAAGTGGACATCCTGAAAGACGGCTCGCTCGATCTCGACGACGAAGTGCTGGCGCAGCTCGACGTCGTGGTGGCCTCGGTGCACTCCTACATGAATCTTGAAAGCGCGGAAATGACCGAGCGCATCCTGGCGGCCATCGAGAACCCTTACACGCAGATCATCGCCCATCCCACGGGACGCCTGGTGCTGCGCCGCGATCCCTTCCATTACGACATGGAAAAAGTTCTCGACGCCGCCAAAAAACACGGCGTGGCCATGGAATCGAACGCCTATCCCGATCGCCTGGACCTGAAGGACGTGCACCTGCGCATGGCCAAGGAGCGCGGCGTGAAAATCGTAATCTCGACCGACTCGCATACGACAGCCAATCTCGGATACATGAAATACGGTGTGGAGACCGCCCGGCGCGGCTGGATCGAAAAAAAAGAAGTCATCAATACATTGCCGCTCGACGAATTTCTCGCCGCGCTGCGCCCCAAGCCGCATGCGGCGAAATCGAAGGCGGCCAAGAGAAAGTCAGCCTAGAAGTAATGAAGTCAGCTTCATAGATGCTTGTACGGAAGGGCGGGGCTTTAGCCCCTGAAGCCAAGTTTGCGGGAGGTGGTCGCAAATTCATCAAATGGATTCTAGTAAGCGCCCGCGTGGAACATTTCGGCGCGTCACCGCGTATCTTCAAGTGAACGCAAGCACAGCGGCCCCGAGATCGCTGGCGCGAAAGCAGCAAGATTGAAAGCAGGCGCGCACGCCGCGCCGCAAGAGGCAAAAGACATGAAACAAGGAATTTTGGCAGGCGCCGCACTTGCGGCAATGATTCTGGGCGCGGCAGCCGCACCGGCTGCCCGCGCGGATGAATGGTCGAAATCCTACCCGATCCAGGGGCGCGCTTCGCTGCGCATCGGCACCGACGATGGCGATGTCACGGTCACCGCCGCGGACCAGAAGTCGATTGACGCGCGCGTGGTCACCGAACGCTACAAGATCGGCCCAAGTGACGTGCGCATCGAGGAATCGCAGTCGGGCGACAGCGTGACCCTGAACGTCCACCTGCCGCACATGAACTGGAACATGTGGGGCGGGCATCACCGCTCGGTGCGCGTGGAGGTGCGCGTCCCGCGCGAACTGGATCTGGACATTCATACCGGTGATGGCAATGTCTCCGCCGACCACGTGGCCGGCAAGATTCGCATTGACACCGGCGACGGAAATGTAAATGCCGATGGACTGAAGGGCGATCTGAGCATGCACTCCGGCGACGGGCACATTACTGGAATGCATCTCGAGGGCACGCTCGATATCAATACCGGCGACGGGCACATCACTGTGGATGGTCGCTTTGACTCGCTGAACTTGAAGACCGGCGACGGCAACATCGAAGCGCACGTGGCGGGCGGCTCGAAAGTCACGAATAACTGGCGCCTGCACTCCGGCGATGGCCACATCAACGTCTGGCTGCCGGGCGATTTGAGCGCCGATTTGGACGCGCACACCGGCGACGGTCATATCACGCTCGATTTCCCCGTCAGCGTCTCGGGCTCGCTGAGCAAGAATTCGATTCACGGCAAATTGAACGGCGGGGGCGGTTCGATCGCCATCAGCTCCGGGGACGGCTCCATTCATGTTCAAAAGCTCTAGGGTCCCGCAAACGCAGAACTGCAAGAAATTTCCACTCGGGTGTCTGGTAGGGGAGGCAATGTGTCCCGCCGGCCCCGATTTGGGGGAAAGGCAGAATTGTCAAGTCTTGTGGAATGAGTAGGTTACGTGCAGGGTCCGGTTGGCAATCGGCTTGCACTGATTGGCTTGTCTGAGGGGATGCGAGGGAACGAATGGTCGCTTATGTGATGCTCGGGGTTCTTGCCGTACTCGGGTTTCTGTGCGTCTCTGGCGGAATCGTCAACGCGTTAAAACGTCGGTAGTCGCTCGCCAGCTGCTCCTCGGAATCTGCAACGCAATCTTCCGCTCCACTGGATTGACCCCCACGAAGTGCTGCGCCGCAACCGTCAGCCTCTGTTGCAAAAATCCGCGCGATGCCGCATGATTGCTTTTCTGCAATCCAACCGGTGCGCGGCGCAGGGCGTGCCATGGAGCCTCTCTGGGGAAGGCTCTCCGGTTCAAGCCGCGAACACTTCTTCGACAAAATTCAGGGGGACTAAAGAATGCGCAGGCCTGTGAATATTGCTCCGCCAAAGGGGAAGCTGGGCATTCTCACGCCCGGCATGGGCGCGGTCAGCACCACCTTCATGGCGGGTGTGGAGCTGGTTCGCCGTGGTGAGGCCGTGCCGGTCGGCTCGCTTACGCAGATGGGCACCATTCGACTGGGGAAGCGCACCGAGAATAAGGTCCCGGCGATCAAGGAATTTGTGCCGCTCGCGAAGCTGAGCGATCTGGTTTTTGGTGGCTGGGACGTTTTTCCCGACGACGCCTACGTGGCCGCATCCAAGGCCGGGGTGCTCGAGGCCAAACACCTGGATAGCGCGCAGAAATTTCTGAAGAACATCAAACCCATGAAGGCGGCCTTCGACCAGAGCTACGTCAAGAACCTTCAGGGCACGCACATCAAGAAGGGCAAAACCAAATTCGATCTCGCCGAGCAGATTCGCCAGGACATTCGCGAGTTCAAGAAAAAGAGCAAGGCCGACCGCCTGGTGATGGTGTGGTGCGGCTCGACGGAAGTGTTTCTCAAGCCCGAGGACGTGCACCGCGACTTGCAAACTTTCGAGAAGGGCATGAAGACGAATCATCCCTCGATCGCGCCCTCGATGCTCTATGCCTACGCGGCCATCAGCGAAGGCGTGCCCTTCGCCAACGGCGCACCCAACCTGACCGTGGATATTCCCGCGCTCGAAGATTTCGCTAAAACGAAAAATGTGCCCATCGGTGGCAAGGATTTCAAAACCGGCCAGACGCTGATGAAGACCGTGCTCGCGCCCGGATTCAAAGCGCGCATGCTGGGAATGAACGGCTGGTTTTCGACAAACATTCTGGGCAACCGCGACGGTGAAGTGCTGGACGATCCGGCGTCTTTCAAGACCAAGGAAGAATCAAAGCTGGGAGTGCTGGAATACATTTTGCAGCCCAAGCTCTACCCGCAGCTTTACGGCAAGATTCACCATAAGGTGCGCATCAATTATTATCCGCCGCGCGGCGACAACAAAGAGGGCTGGGACAATATTGATATCTTCGGCTGGCTCGGATACCCCATGCAGATCAAGGTGGATTTCCTGTGCCGCGATTCCATCCTTGCGGCGCCGATCGTCCTCGACCTGGCGCTTTTTTTTGATCTTGCCCAGCGCGCCGGGATGCGCGGTATCCAGGAATGGCTCAGTTTTTATTTCAAGTCGCCCATGTGTGCGCGGGAGCTTTATCCGGAGCACGATCTGTTCATTCAGTTGATGAAGCTGAAAAATACGCTGCGCTGGATCATGGGCGAAGATTTGATCACGCACCTGGGCGCTGAATATTACGACTGATTATTCGCCGGGCGGCGAGACGGGCGGTGGTTCGGCCAGAGCACTTTTGCCGGAAATGGCGGCAATGATCTGCCGGCCGTGAAAGCGGCCATTTTCGATGAAAATTTCACCGGTATGTTTTCCACCGAGAATGACACCGGCGAGGTGAATTCCCGGCACATTGCTCTCGAGCGTTTCCGGGTTGCATTGCGGCTTGCGCGACTTCGGATCCAGGCGAATTCCTTGTTGCTCGAGAAATTCGAAATCCGGGTGATAGCCTGTCATGGCGAACACGTGCGTCGCCGGCACCGCCGTTTCGTCCGCGCCATTTTTCGCGCACACCTGGCGCGATTCGATGCGCGTCACCTCCGCGCTCATCAGGGCGCGAATTTCGCCAGCGCGGATGCGGTTTTCGATATCGGGCCGGACCCAGAATTTCAGATTCCTGCCGAGCTCCGCTTGACGATGGATCAGCGTCACGCGTGCTCCGCCGCGGAATAAATCGAGCGCCGCTTCCGCGGCTGAGTTCTTTCCGCCAATCACCACGACATTCTGATTCCAGTACGGGTGCGCTTCGGTGAAGTAGTGCGAGACGTGCTGCATCTCTTCACCGGGGATTTCCATCCGATTCGGGAGGTCGTAGTAACCCGTCGCGAGGATTACCTTCTTGGTGCGGTACTCCATTACTGCGCCGACGTCGTCACGGGTCTGCACGATAAAAGCACCGTTATGTCCGTAGATTGACTCCACCTTCTCGTATTGCCGGACCTCGAGCTCGTAGTGCTCTGCGGCGCGGCGGTAATACTTCAGCGCCTCGGCTCGGTTGGGCTTCGAGGCGGTGGTGACCATGGGCAGGTCACCGATTTCCATGCGCTCCGGCGTGGTGAAGAAAACCAGGTTCGTTGGATAGTGGAACAACGAATTGCAGAGGCAGCCTTTGTCGATCACCAGCGGGCGCATACCGGCGCGTTTGGCCTCGATGGCGCAGGCCAAACCCGTGGGCCCTGCGCCGATGCAAACGACATCGTAGGAGTTCGACATGATTGTTCAGTTTGCGCTGAGGCGCGGCTGAGATTCAACTCCGCGACGCTAGGTGACGAAAAGCAGTCCTCCTGACAACTCCTCGCTGAACCTCGCCAGTTCAGCGAGCCGCTCAGCCGTCACTTCAATCTTCTCCTTCTTCCACACATACCAAACGCGCCCCTCGCGTGTCACTCGTACGCTGAAATTCCCGGCGATCAGATACGATGGCGACCCGAAGAGTTGGAAGCTGCCTGCAATCGTCGGCGTGAGCAATGCGGCACAGTTTCCTTTCCGCACGCCCACGTGGCTGGCGTACATCGGGAAAGCAACCATTTCGAAACCGCGCGCGTGCAGGCGCTTGAGAATGTCAATCTGCTGGGGCGTCAACTCCACGGCAGGAGAGAATACCAGCGAACGGATCGAATCGCGGCAATCGTTCGACGTAGCGCCCTTACGCGGCCGACGAGGAAAACGAGCCGGGCAGCGAGCCGCTGCCGGAACTTCCGGCACCTGCGGCGTTGGCGGCGGCACCGGATTCGATCTGGCGAAGCACGGCGCGCAGCGTGGCGGCCAGTTCTTCCGGGCTCACGTGACTTTTGCGAAATTCCAGGCGCACCCGGAATGAGCCGTCCTCCGGCTGATAAATGAAAACAAACGGCTGCGGCCGGGGCGCGGATTCGGTTTCTTCCTTGCGGGCGCGGCGGGCTTCATCGCGCGTCAGGCCGCCCTGGGCGATGCGCTGCGACATCTCGCGCATCTTTTTTTCATTGGGCTGCCGGGCGATTTGCAGCAGCAGCGATTTTGAAATAATGCCCTTCTCCAGGCACAGGCGGCGGATGGAGTCCGGGATCAAGCGCAGCGAAAGCGTCTCGGTGACGGAGGACCGGGCGCGCCCAATTTTTTTCGAGATGTCGTCATGGGTATAGTCGAAATGCTCGGCCAGGCGCTGCAATCCATCGGCCTCCTCGAAAGGCGTCAGATCCTTGCGCTGCAGATTTTCTATGAGTGCCAGCTCGAGAGTCTCGGCGTCATCGGCAATTTTTTCGATGCACGGCAGTTCGTGCAACCCGGCGGATTTCGAAGCATGGTAACGGCGCTCGCCGGAGATGATGTAGTAGGAATCCTCGCGCGGAACGTAGCGCACCAGCAGCGGTTCCAGCACGCCCTTTTGGCGGATGGAATCGGCCAGCTCGCGAACATCGCCGATATTCTTCCGTGGCTGGTCCGGATTCGGACGAATCTTGTCGATGGGGATCATGCGCCCGACCGACGCGCCGCTGAAGCTGGTCAGCGTCTCGACGTAGTGGGCGTCATGCCGCATCTTGAGAGTGACGGGTAACCCGATCCTCTTGGACACGTTGCATTACCTCCTGAGCGAGCTTTTTGTACTCTTCGGCGCCGGATGATTTGGGCGCGTAGGTGAAGACGGTTTCCTTGTACGCCGGGCTCTCTTCCAGCCGCACATTCTTGCTGATGCGCGTCTTGAAGAGTGCGTTGCCGAAGACGGCGCGGATCTGCTCATGAGTGTCGCGCGAAATATTGGTGCGCTTGTCGAAGAGCGTAATCACCACGCCGAGAACTTTCAAATCCGGGTTGGGACGCGCACGAATGCGCGCATAAGTTTCGAGCAGGTCGTCCGTGCCTTCGATGGCGAAGTAGGCGGCCTGAATGGGCACCAGCAGGTGCGTCGAAGCCACCAGCGCATTGACTGTGAGGATGCCGAGCGCCGGCGGAGTATCCATGACGATGAAGTCGTAGTCCTTCAGGATCGGCGCGAGCGCATCCTTCAGCTTGAAGGGCGCGTCGAACTGTCCGGCCATTTGCTGCTCGAGTCGCGCGAGATGCAGGCGCGACGGGGCGACAAAAAGGTTGGGGTCTTTTGTCGGGCGAATGATTTTGACCATCTCCGTGGGATGCTCGGCGAAGATGTCGTACATGGTGGCCTGAATATCGCTGGAATCGTAGAAGGCGATGGTCGCATTCGCTTGCGGGTCGAGGTCAACGAGAAGAGTTTTCTTCTTCTTGATGGCGAGTGCGGCAGCGAGATTGATGGAGGTGGTGGTTTTTCCTACTCCGCCTTTTTGGTTGGCCACTGCCAGGACGCAGGTCAAGCCCAGCCCCTCACTTCTTGCGGCAACCGCAGGCCCATATATGGACGCTCCTGGGCGCGGAAACACCACAAGTAGCGACACTCTACCGATTCTCATACCCTTCCTGCAAGGGGAAAATGCAAATTTTCGAGATTTCCGGCGCCCGGAGGGAATCCCCCGCTTCTCCGCCAGGGCGGAATCGTGTGGGGCGCCTGTCTTCATGGGAAGGTCACATCTTGTAGCGGCCGAGATCTTCGTCGTTCAGATTCTCGAGCCACTTGCGCAGTTCTTCATTGGAGCTTTTTTCGGAGATGGCGTTGGCCATGCGGGAATTCTTGAGCACTTCATCTTCGACGAAAATGGGGCAATCGAGCCGCAGCGCAAGTGCGAGGGCATCGCTCGGCCGCGAGTCAATGGACATGGTCTGTCCGTCCCGTTCCATCCAGATGAGCGCGTAGAAGGTGTCGTCTTTCAATTCGGAGACAACCACTTTTCGGACCTGCACGTTCAGCCCGGAAAGGACATTCTTCAGCAGGTCGTGGGTCATGGGTCGCGGCGTTTGCACTTTTTCGATTTCCAGGGCGATGGCGTTGGCCTCGTACACGCCCACCCAGATGGGCAGAATGCCGCTACCGGCGGTTTCCTTCAACACGACCACAGGCATGTTGGTCACCGGATCCATCATCAATCCGCGGATCTTGACCTCGAGTTCCATGGCCGCCTCCCGGACTCCCTACAGCACCTGCTGGCCGACCAAACTGTTCGCACCGGCGCGCGTGATGCGCACCTGAACGTATTCTCCCAGAAGAGATTGGCGCGGTGAAACGAAATTTACCGTGCGGTTGCTAGTTGTGCGACCTGTCCATTGGTCTCGGTCGCTGTGGTGGCCGTCCACGAGCACTTCATACTCCGCGCCAAGGAGAGTGGAATTGCGCGCCACCTGAATCTGCCGCTGATGCTCGAGCAATATGGCCAGGCGCCTGCTTTTTTCTTCCTCTGGAATTGCATCGGGCATGGTCTGCGCGGGCGTATTGGGCCGGGGCGAATACTTGAAGCTGAAGACGCCGTCGCACCGCAAGATATCGAGGAGCGAAAGCGTCGCCCGGAAGTCTGCTTCGGTCTCACCGGGGAAACCGACAATCACATCAGTGGTCAGGTTGATGGGCCGGCGCGCGGATCGGATCCATTCAATTTTTTCGAGATATTGCTCGCGCGTGTAGGTGCGGCCCATGGCGCGCAGGACGGGAGTGGAACCGGACTGCACCGGCAGGTGAATGTGGTTGCAAAGCACCGGGGTTGCGTCAATGGCGGTGACAATTTCGCGCGTGAAATCGTTGGGATGCGAAGTGGTGAAGCGCACGCGGCGGATTCCCGGCACGGCCGCGACGGCAAGAAGCAGTTCGACGAAATTCATTTTCCGCGCGGTGGGATCGCGGTAGGAATTCACGGTTTGCCCGAGCAGTTGAATTTCCGTGTAGCCGGCGTCGGCAAGGCGGCGCGCTTCGCTGAGAACGGAGTCGCTTGCGCGGCTGCGCTCCGGGCCGCGCGTGTGCGGGACGACGCAGTAGGCGCAGGAATAGTCGCAGCCTTCGATGATGGTTATGTAGGCGCGAAAGGGATTATCGCGACGGGTGATTTCGGTTTCGAAAGTCTCGTCGGTGTCGAGCGACAGGCCGGTGACGCGGCGGCCTCCGGATTCAATTTCAGCGATGAGCTCGGGCAGGCGGCGGTAGCTGGCCGAGCCGCACACCAGGCTGACCCACGGGGCGCGCTCGAAAATTTCTTCGCCCTCCTGCTGGGCGACGCAGCCGAGCACGCCGATGATTTTGCCGTTGGAGGTGGTCTTCCAGTCGCCCAGACGGGCGAAGACTTTTTGAGCCGCTTTTTCGCGGATGCTGCAGGTGTTGTAGAGCACCAGGTCGGCTTCGGCGGGAGATTCGACGGCGCGGTAGCCGCGGCCGAGGAGCACGCCGGAGACTTTTTCCGAATCGTGGTCGTTCATTTGGCAGCCGAAGGTTTCGAGGTAGAAGGATTTGCCGCCGGGAGCGGAGGGCGCCGTCGACTGCGAGGGCTCAGGACTGTGAGCGGGGGGAGAATTTGCTCCCAGCGCGGAAAGCGATTCTAAGCCGACGTCGAATGCTCTGCTCATCGGGAACTCGATTCTAGCATAAGGGGTGTGTTCGCCTCCTGACGCCGCTTTCGCCAACGGACCGCATCGCTGGCGAGAGGGCGACGAGCACGCCTCGGCGGGCAGAAAATTGGTTGAGGAGGGGAGCAGAGGTTATAAGTTGGTACCCCCCCGGGGGGTGTCTTTTTGTTGCGATTAGAAAGTAGCGCCGTCGTTTGTTTTCAGGTAGTTGCAGCATTTCCGGTTTCCGCCTGTGTTGCGATTAGATTTCCGGTTTCCACCTCTGTTGCGATTAGATTTTCGGAATCCTGACCCGAAGCGAGGGACTCGGCCGAGACGCCGCGGACGCCGATTGCGAGTGTAGTTGCATCAGCGAGACCGGCGACAACACGATGCGTGGTGGTCGGCTCGACCCAATCGCCTGAGTCCTTGAGGCAGGTCATGGCGCGGACGGCG
>Ga0210408_10002356_pt1 | contig 18475 bp, 14 predicted proteins | sample IncBWH4MmetaG_FD_155471 | JGI IMG/M metagenome (GOLD analysis project Ga0210408, IMG submission 155471) | Forest soil microbial communities from Barre Woods Harvard Forest LTER site, Petersham, Massachusetts, United States - Inc-BW-H-4-M | ecosystem: Environmental > Terrestrial > Soil >...
AGCGCAAGCGCACGATTTCGTCGAGGATGCGCTGCGCGACTTCGTTTTTGCTCATGCGCGGTAGCGCGAGGTCGCGGCCATCGCGCGCGAACAGCGTGACGACGTTGGTATCGTGGTCAAAACCGGCGCCTTCCGCGGTGACGTCGTTGGCGACCATCAAGTCGGCATTCTTGGCGGCGAGTTTCTCTCGCGCGTTTTCCGCGACGTGGTCCGTTTCCGCGGCAAAGCCGACGATGAATCGCTGGCCCTTGTTTCGAGCCACCGATGCGAGGATATCGGGAGTCGGCTCAAGCGCGATTGTCGTGGATTCATTGTTGCGCTTGATTTTCTGACCGCTGGGTTCGGCGGGGCGATAGTCCGCGACGGCGGCGGCAAAAATCGCGATGGAGCAGCCCGCAACTCTTTCCAGAACAACGCGCTGCATGTCTTGCGCGCTTTCCACATCAATGCGCTCGAGGCCCGTGGGCGCTTCGAGCGAAGTGGGTCCACTGACCAGAATTACGTGCGCACCGCGGCGCGCTGCAGCTTCGGCAACGGCATAGCCCATCTTGCCGGAGGAGCGATTGGTCAGATAGCGCACAGGATCCACATTTTCTCGTGTCGGACCGGCGGTGACCAGCACCGTCTCTCCGGCCAGGTCGCGCACCGCGTGCAGCGCTTCGTGCACGGCGGCGACGATCGCTGCTTGACCAGCGAGCCGGCCCGCGCCAGTCATGCCGCAGGCGAGATAGCCTTCGTCGGGATCGACAATCTTGACGCCGCGCGCACGCAGCATTTCGACATTTTCTTGCGTGGCCGCATGATTCCACATATTTACGTTCATCGCCGGGGCTACGACGACGGGCGCGGTGCTTGCGAGGTAAAGCGTAGTTAGAAAATCATCGGCGATGCCGCGCGCGAACTTTGCGAGGATGTCAGCGGTAGCGGGCGCGACCAAGAGCAGGTCGGTGCGCTGCGCGACGGCGATGTGCTCGATGGCGCTTTCGAGGTTGGCTTCGCCGCCGGATTCGGCGAAAAGATCGGTGATTACTTTTTGGCCGGTCAAGGCGGCGAAGGTCAGTGGGGTGATGAACTCTCGCGCGCCGCGCGTCATCACCACCTGCACGGTGAAGCCGTCTTGTTGCAAGCGGCGCACCAGTTCCGCGGCTTTGTAAGCCGCCACTCCGCCGGTCACGCCGAGGGTGATTCGCATTTGCGTCAGATTCGGGCGCTCCCTGCGACGCCCTTACTGCCAAGAAAAAGGTTTAAGGCAGAAGACACAGAGAGGGCACAGAGGCCGCAGAGAAGAGACGATTTGAGACGCGCACCCATTGACTCTACTTGCGGCGCTTGTTGCCGTCTTTGTCTTCGTCGATCGATGGTGGTTCGACGAAGTCGTATTCTATCAGACCGTTCTCGAGCTCTTCACACGCGATGCGCGTGGCTTTCAGCGTTCTGGGATTCTCGAGCAGCGGCGGCGCGCCCGCCATGATCTGGCGCGCGCGGCGCGCCGCAAGCACAACATAAGCAAACTGGCTCTCCGGAGCTTTCGTCAGCACAGTCATCATCTAGTCTTTCCCTCCAAACGATGCCAGAAGTGTTTCGACTCGGCCGCGACGCCGTGCGCTGGTGCAGCGCAGCGCGATCACAATGGCCTGCGCCTCGCGGCCGGCACGTTCGACGTCGTCATTCACCACGCAATAATCGTATTTGCCGAATTCCGCAATCTCGTCACGGGCCCTTGCGAGCCGGCGCTTGATTTCCTCGTTCGAATCCTGACCGCGGCTGCGCAGCCGGCGTTCCAATTCCTCTCGCGAAGGCGGCAAAATGAAAATCGCCACGGACTCTGGAAGCTTCTGCTTCACCTGCGCGGCGCCTTGCACATCGATCTCCAGCACAAGGTCGAGTCCTTTTTTTCGCGATTCCTCCAGCCACTTTTTCGGAGTGCCGTAAGAATGCTTGGCGAAGACGCGCGCATACTCCAGGAAGTCGCCGCGCTGGACCATAGCGCTGAATTCCGCTTCGGTAACAAAATCATAACACTTCCCACTGGCCTCGGTCGCGCGGCGCGGCCTTGTGGTACACGAAACCGAAGGCATCGTTCCGGGCAGCTCCAGTATTTTCTGGACCAGCGTCGATTTCCCGGAGCCGGAAGGGCCGGACACGATCAGCAACAGCGGTGCAATCTCGTTCGCCGCGGTCATTCGATGTTCTGCACCTGTTCGCGCAGCTTTTCAATCTCTGCGCGGATTTCCAGCGACAAACCGGTGATAGCCAGCGCTTCGGTCTCCACGCCGGGAGTTTTCGAGAGCATGGTGTTGGCTTCGCGGTGCATCTCCTGCAGTAGGAAATCCAGTTTCTTGCCGAGCTCGCCGGCGCCATCGAGGAGTTTCGCAAACTGTTGCAGGTGGCTGCGCAGGCGGTCGAGTTCTTCGCTGATGTCGCTGCGCTCGGCGAGCAATGCAGCTTCTTGCGCGAGGCGCGCGGGCTCGATGCCGGTGCCGTTCAAGAGTTCTTTTAGACGCGTTTGCAGGCGCCGCGCGAAGGCGGGAGTCAACGCCTTGGCGAGATCGCGGACCTGATCGGCTTGCTGGCCGATGCGCGCCACGCGCGTGCGCAATTCTTCCGCGAGATGACGGCCTTCGGCATGGCGCATGTCATCGAGCTTCAGCAAAGCTTCGCGCAAGCACGCGTCCAGAGCTTTGCCAAGCTGGTCCTGGTCTTCGTCGGTTTCCGGCAGCGGTGGCGCGAGTCCTCCGATTACGCCGGGTAGGCGCAGGAGAGACACGACGTCCAGACGGGCGTCGCTTCCCAACTGGCGGCGGAGCTCTTCCGCGGACTGCGCGTAGGCTTGCAGCAAGTCGCGGTTAACCTGGACGGGCACGGCGGCACCGGGCTGCACGTTGACGTTGACATCGATGTGGCCTCGGTGGATTCGTTCGCGGACAATCTGGCGGAGGCGCAGCTCGTAAACGTCGAAGCCCTCGGGCAAACGAAAGCGCACGTCGAGGAAACGGTGGTTGACGCTCTTGACGCTGACGCGGATGGCCCAGCCGTTTTGCTCGCCGCGCGCCTGCGCGTAGCCGGTCATGGACACGCATTCCGGTTTATTCACGGAAGTTTGGCCTGCGTGCGCGGGCGCTTTTTGGGTCATAAGGGTTCACTCGCCCGGGAACTATTTTGCTGGATGTTTTGCGCCGGCGCCAACACGTCGTCGTCCGCGAACTGCAAATCGTGCAGGCGAGCGTACGTTCCGCCGCGAGCCATCAATTCGGCGTGCGTTCCGCGCTCGCGAATTTGGCCGTCTTCCAGCACGAGAATCATGTCCGCGCGACGAATGGTGGCCAGGCGGTGCGCAATGACAAAAGTGGTGCGGCCTATCATGAGGTTGGCGAGCGCGCGCTGCACGTTTATCTCCGACTCGGCATCCAGCTCCGAGGTGGCTTCATCGAGAATGAGGATGGGCGAATTTTTCAAGATGGCGCGAGCGATGGCGATGCGCTGGCGCTGGCCGCCGCTCAGCCGAGTGCCGCGCTCACCGATCACGGTGTGGTAACGCAGCGGCAATTCCATGATGAAATCGTGGGCCAAGGCCGCTTTTGCGGCGTCCATCACGCGCTGCTCGGAAATATCCTTCAAGCCATAGCTAATGTTGTTCCACACCGTATCGTGGAACAATATATTTTCCTGAGTGACCATGGCAATCTGCTCGCGCAGGGATTTGATGGTGACACCGCTGATGTCCACGCCATCGAAGCGAACGCAGCCGGAGGTGGGCTCGTAGAAGCGCGGAAGGAGATTGACCAAGGTGGTTTTTCCCGCGCCGCTCGAACCGACCAAGGCGATCACTTCTCCGCGGCGCGCGCGAATGCGGATGTCTTGCAGGATCACCGCGTCGTCGCGGCCGTAAGAAAAGCTTACGTCATCAAATTCGATTTCGTTCGTGAAGCGCGACAGCGGCGGCGCCCCGGGCTGCTCGCTCCTTTCTTCCTGTTGATCCAAATAAGAAAAGACCTGGGCGCTGGCGCCCTGCGCATACTGAAACTGCTGATACACCTGGCCGATGCGCTTCAAAGGCATGTAGGCGTTGAACATGGCGTAGAGAAAGGCCAGGAAAATACCGGGCGTCATCTGGCGGGCTTTGATCTGATCGCGCGCGTACAGAAGGAGCAAGGGAATGACGACGGCGCCGAGCAGATCCATTAGCGGCGCGGTGGCCACCGCGGCGCGCACCCAGCGCATGCTCTCGCGCAGCAAGCGGCGCGACGCCTCGCGGAATTTGCGGATCTCGAAGTCCTCCATGCCGAAGGCCTTCACCACGCGATTTCCGCTCACGGTCTCCTGCAAAACCTGGCTTAGCTCGCCGAGGCGGCTCTGGCTGCTTTCCGCGGAATGGCGGATCTTTCTGCCGAATTTTCCGACCGGAAGAACGACCAATGGAAGCACTACGCCGACGGCGAGGGTCATTTTCCAATCGATGTAAAACATCACGGCGAGAAAAACAATGAGCGTAAAACTTTTTTGAAAGAGATCGGAGAGATATTCGGAGAGCGCGATGCGGGTTTTCTCGATGTCGTTGATCACCGCGGACAGCACGCGCCCCGCGGGGTGGTGCTGAAAAAACCCGATGGGCTGGCGAATGATTTTCGCGTAGACCTGGTTGCGCAGGTTGGTGATGGCGGCATGGCCGGCGTACTGGATTTCGGTTACGCCAAAATATTCGGCTACACCCTTGGAAATGAAAAGCACAACGAGGCTCAGGCTGAAAATTGTCCAAACGTTGTGAATGCGCTCGGGGAAAAACTGATTTAAGTAGACGGTTTGGCCGCCGGGAATGGTAAAGAGAGGGAGCTGCGAGCTGGCCGCCGAGGGGGTCAAAACATAGTCCCACGCGATGCGCGCCATGAACGCGACGAGGCCTTCGGCGATGGCGACGAAAGCCACAAGCAGGACGCCGACGGCCAGGCGGAACGTGTATGGCCGCACGTAGCTGAAAAGCCTCTTTAATTGTGGTGAGAACAACGATGCCACGCTTCTGGGTCCCCCGGCTGTGCACTTGGTACGCTATTCGCCGTGCGGCGGTGTGTCAAGTTTTGGAGAGCGCTGCATATCGCTGCGACGCGTCTGCAAGAACCGAATTACTTGTCGATGTCGCGGTGGATTACTTTTGCAGAATAACCGTGCTTCTCCAGCGATTTCTTAACCGCTTCGCCGAGCATTACCGAGCGGTGCTTGCCTCCGGTGCATCCGAAAGCGATGGTCAGATAGCTTTTCCCTTCCTGGATGTAGTGCGGAATTAAATAAATAAGTAAGCCTTTGATGCGCCTCAAGAATTCACCGGTTTGCGGAAACGAGCGGATGTAGCGGCGAACCTTCGGGTCCTTGCCGGTGTAGCGCCGCAGACGCGGAACGAAATGGGGATTGGGCAAGAAGCGGACGTCGAAAACCAAATCCGCATCAGTGGGCACACCGTAGCGATAGCCAAAGCTCACGACGGAAACGAGCATGGGGCGCTTGTCGGGATTCTTGAAGCGGTCGGTGACGAAGTGGCGAAGCTCGTGCACGTTGAATTGCGAAGTGTCGATGACGACGTCGGCGAGCTTGCGGATAGGCTCCATCAGGGAGCGTTCCCGGCGGAGGCTCTCGCGTACGGAGACGTCCTTGCCGAGCGGATGCGGGCGGCGCGTCTCGCTGTAGCGGCGCAAGAGGGAATCCTCGCTGGCATCGATGAACACCAGCGCAATGGGGTGATCCCGGCGCAAGTGTTTGAGAAGCGGGGGCAATTTTTCGAGCTGCGCTCCCTCGCGCGCGTCCACTAGCAACGCAGCGCGCGCGAAATCGCCTTCGCCGGCGGAGTGCAGCTCCGCAAAGATGGGAATCAGGTCGACGGGAAGGTTGTCGACGCAGTAGAAGCCCATGTCTTCGAAGGCATGCAGTACCGTGCTTTTTCCGGAGCCGGAGAGACCGGTAAGGATCACGAGCTGGCGGGCTTCGCGTCTCTCTGGCTGTCTCACAGGGCGCGACCGCTCAGTTTTTCACCCGGCGCTGGTGGGTGCTGGGGATGCGCATATCCTCGCGATATTTTGCGACAGTGCGGCGCGTGACGTGAATGCCGGTATCGTCGAGTTTTTTGGCGATTTGATCGTCGGTGAGCGGCTTGGTGCCGTCTTCTTCCTCGATCATTTTCTTGACCAGACGCTTGAGCGTGAGTAGCGACATGCCGCTGCCTTCCGGGCCGTTCACCGATTCGCTGAAGAACGAGCGCAATTCGAGCACGCCCTGCGAGGTGTGCGCGTACTTGCTGGCCACTGCGCGGCTCACCGTTGAGGGATGCACGCCGACCTCCTCGGCGACTTCCTTGATCATCATGGGCTTTAGCGCATCGGGACCGTGATTGAGGAATTCGCCTTGCCGCGCGATGATGGACTGGCAGACCCGGAGGATGGTGTGCTTGCGCTGCTCAATGTTTTTCATCAACTGAATCGCAGCGGTGAATCTTTCTTTTACGTAGTTGCGCACGTCGCGGTCCGCCGCATCGCGAACCAACAATCGACGGTAGGTGGGACTCAGGCGCAATTGCGGCATGTCGTCTTCGTTTAGGAAAGCTTGCCACTGATCGTCGACTTTGCGGAAATAGACATCCGGCTCAACGAGGCGGGGCTCGGTTTTGTTGTAACGGAGTCCCGGGCGCGGATCGAGTTTCTTGATGACATCCAGAGCGCGCTTTACGACTTCGAGCGGGCGATTCAGAGCTCGCGCGATTTCTTTTAGTTGGTTCGACTGTACCTGCTTCAGGTGTTCGGAAACAACCTGCTGCGCGAGCGTATTCTGCGGATCGAATGCTTTCAATTGCAGCAACAGACATTCGCGCAAGTCCTTGGCGCCAACTCCGATGGGATCAAAATCCTGAACGACGGCGATGGCGTCGTCCAAATCATCCTGGGAATATTTCCCGTTTTGCGCCAGCTCTTCCGTTGAGGCCGTCAAATAACCGTTCTCATCCAGGTTGCCGATGATGCTTTCCGCGAGCTCGCGCACCTTATCGGAGCAAATGGTCACGCTCAATTGCCAGGCGAGATGATCGGTCAGTCCAGTCGGAGAGGAGAGAAACTTTTCGAACGAAGGCCGCTCGGAAACTTCGCGCTCCTGCGAGCGGCCGCCGTCTCCGCCGGAATCCAGATATTGATTGAAGAAAGTGCCGACGTCGAATTCGTCAAAGGGATTGGCTTCCGGCTTCTCCGGAACTTTTTCGGTTTCCGCCTTCAGGAAGGTTTCGTCGCTGTAATTATCGGACTGCGTGGGCTCTTCGCTAAGCTCTTCCAGGACGGGATTGGCGATCATCTCCTGGTTGATCATCTCGCGCAGCTCGAGGCGGTTGAGGGCCAGGACGCTCACCATCTGAACCAGGCCAGGCGTCAGAATCTGCTTCTGCGACACCTTAAGATTCAGTTTGAGCCCTTGCCACGCCATAATTTCTCTTCTTTGCTCCTAATTTAACCTGAAGTGATCGCCTAGATACACGCGTCGCACTTCGGGATCTTCGCTCAACTCCGCGGGACGGCCTTTCCTGAATATTTTCCCATTTCTGAGGATATATGCGCGGTCGGTGACGCTGAGTGTTTCCCGCACGTTATGGTCGGTAATCAGGACGCCAATTCCCGAGCGGCTTAAGTCGCGGATAATCTCTTGCAAATCTTTCACGGTGAGGGGGTCGATTCCGGAAAACGGCTCGTCCAGCAATATGAAGGACGGTTGCAGGGTCAGCGAGCGCGCGATTTCCAGGCGCCGGCGTTCGCCGCCGGAAAGCGTGTAGGCTTTGTTTTGCCGCACGGTTTCCAATCCCATTTGCACCAGCAACTCCTCCAGCCGGTCGCGCTGCTGTTCCGGAGTCAGCGGCAACGTCTCCAGCACCGCAAGCAGATTCTCTTCGCTAGTCAGTTGACGAAAAACCGAGGGTTCCTGAGGGAGGTAACTGATGCCACTACGGGCCCGGAGGTACATGGGGAGGTCCGTGATTTCATCGCCATTGAGAAGAACACGGCCGGAATCGGGACGGGCAAGACCTACTATGATGTAGAAAGTGGTCGTCTTTCCTGCGCCATTAGGTCCCAGGAGCCCAACGACTTCACCCTGTCCGATCTCCAGCTCCACGTCGTCCACGACTCTGCGTCCGCGATACGACTTGCTCAACTCGACAGCCTGGAGCTTCAGCATACCTCGTCATTTCTCGACTCGGTGCTTCGTCAAAGTGCGGGAACCATTTTCAGAGTCGACGATGATCGTATCATCCGCTAAATAGAAGGTCAATTGACGCCCCGTGGTTGTGCCCGCGGAACCGTCGTACAGCGTGGGATTTCCGCCGCTCATGACGAATTTTCCAGTGGCCGCGATGTATTCGCCGCGCTCCGCGGTCGCTTTGCGCATGCCTTCTTCCACGATTACGCCGCCGGTGCCGACCGCGCGGCTGATTTGCTGCGCGCCGGAAGAATTTGCATTGCTTGCGCTGTTCGCTGCGGGCGCAGCAGTGCGGGTGAAATAGAGATCGAGGATCGGCGCGCGCATGCGCTGCTCCGCCGATTGCACTACCACGTTTTGTTCGAGGTGCGCGCGGCTTTCCTTGTCGCTGTAGGTCAATGTTCCGGAAGTCGCGTGCCATAACTGTGGCTTCTTCGCAGGGTTTTGCGACACGGTTGTCGACGCGGGAGTCACCGTGCGTGATTTCTCCGGCGCCCGATTGTTTGGACTGTCCGCTGGCTGCGCCGCGGCTTGAGGAAACACCGCCCGCACGTTGCCGGCGGCGTTTAGCACCTGCGTCTCGCGCAGCAGCTCGATGGACTCTGCTTCGAGCACGGAATCGCCCTGCCACAGGCGTGCGTGACCTGAGTAAAATGCCCGGCCCGTTTTAGAATTGGCTTGCAGCGTGTCGGCCGTGATATTGGCGGGCACCGGCGCTAGCCGCACGGCGCTGGAGCGCGACGCAAAATCCGTTGAACGCACGCCGCCCTCGGCACGGATGTCCCCGGTCGCTTGCGCAAAGACGATTCTTGCCGCGTGTGTTTCAGTCGACGCGTCGCGGGCCAGGGCGTTGCCGGTCAGCGTGGCCGTCTGCGATGCGCGCACAAAGACCGCGTGCGTGGCTTGGCCGCTGCGCTCCCCTTCCTTCAGCTTTACGTCGCCGTCCAAATCCATTTGCGACCACCCGCCGGTGTCCTGCAATTCGGCAATGCCAGTGCGCGCGGTTGCTATCTGCACGGGCCGCCCGCTCATGGCGCGTTCCGTTTGCACGTTTCCGATGGCCTGCAGCTGCCGCGCCTTGCCAGAAGAGGCGAAGTCCATTGCCAACTTGTCCGCTTGCAATTTTGTCTTCGCGACAGTAGCGCCGGGTTGCGCCGGCGCGTCAGTCCACTCCATCGTTCCCGCTGCCAACGTTTCAGCCTTCTGTGCCTTGCCGGTTTGGCCCGATTCGCCTTTGGCGAACTCCATGCGAAATGCATTGGTCCGCAGCATGCGCGCCTCGCCACTGCCTCCCCGCGTTTCGAGCAGCACATTGCCATTCAGATTCACTTCCTTGGGACGGCCTAGCCAGGGCCACAATTCCAGAGTGGCGTATTCGGCGCTCGCTTTGTCCTGCTCCGCAACGCCGTTGCGCTCGCCGCGCACTGCTCCAGCCGCATCCACTCGCAGCACCGCACCTTCCGGCGAAAAATGCGCAGTCAGCGTATCTGCCTCGAGCCTTGATTGATCGCGAGTCCCCTGCGACATCACAACCGGCCGGTTGCCACGCGTGCCTGAGGCAACCAGCGTTTCCGCGTGAAACTGCTTGTCGAGCAACAGTTTGATCTCGCCGGCGCTTAGGTGCTCAGTCTTCGTTTCGGCTTCCGCGGGCCCCAACAGGTGCAGCAAGCGCGAATCACGGCCGAAATCGAGGCTCGAGCCTGTCACGAGCATTTCCTGAGGTGGAGTCATCTGCGAACCTGCAGCGCTCGGCTTCGTGGACCTCGCCTTCGCGGCGCTCGGCGCACTCTGTTGCAAGGTAAAGCGCACATCGTGCAATAAATGCACCGTGCCTTCTTCGGATTTGTATTCCAGCCCGAGCGCTTCTCCGTGTCCGCTGGGGAACGCAAACGCGACTTTCTGATCCGTTTGCGCCAAGCCGCTCGCCCGGCCGAACTTCACGCCGCGCGTCTCGATATGCGTGGCTACCGCTTTCGCCGCCTCCGGCTTGCCCGCGGTACGCCGCGCATCCGCCGCATTCATCAGGTCGATTTGCACGTCACCGCTGCACTCGATATCTCCCTTCTCCAATCGGTATCGGCAACTCTGCGTGTGAATCACGTCGTGACGGTTTCCAGCCTTGCCGAAAATGGTGATCTGCACATCTTCCAGCAGGCTAGCGTCTTGCCCCTTAAACTCGGTGGACTTCGACGCCGCCACTTCGAAAATAGTGTGGTTCTGTTCGACTTTTTTGAAGGTGATTGCCGCGGACTGGCGAGAGACATCGACGGGCGCGGCCGGCGGCGCATTCTTCTTCTCGATATGACGCACCCAGTCCCGCCGCGCGTAGGCCAGCAAGGTCACCGCCGCAAGCACCAAGGCGACCATCGCCGACCAGCGTGCATAACGCGCCGCTGCACTTCGCAACATGCCTTCAGTTAAGCAAACTTATCGCAGGCTGTATAGCAGGAGGAATCGCGGCGGGTTATCCAGCTGATCCCGCGCTGGCCAGCGTATCCGGGAGGATACCCATGTTCGCGGCGGCTACGCTGTCCCGGCTGGTATTTTTCACCAGGTACATCGCTTCGTCGGCGAGGTGCAGCAATCCTTCTTTGGTCTTCGAATCCACCGGATAGGACGCCACGCCGATGCTCGGCGTGATGCGCACCTTGAGCCCGGCCTGCTCCAGCCAGGGCATCTCGCGTATCATCTTGTGCAGACGGCGCGCGACATTCAGCGAATTCTCCTTGGACGTCTGCGGCAACAAAATCACAAATTCATCGCCGCCGTAGCGAAACGCAAAATCGATCAGGCGGCAATGCGTCTTCAGGGCGTTGCCGATTTCCGCCAGCAGCTTCGACCCGATCAGGTGCCCGTGCGTATCGTTGATTTGCTTGAAGTGGTCGAGATCGATGAACACCAGCGAGAACTCGTAGTTGTAGCGCTGCGAACGGTAAATCTCCGTCTCCAGGATGAATCCCATGTGCCGCGCGTTATAAAGCGTCGTGCAATCGTCGGTGATGGTCAGCTCGTGGATGCGCTTGACGTGCCGCGCGTTTTCCAGGGCAATGGCGGCAAAGTCCGCCAGCGCTTCCAGCAAGCTCAAATCGCGCGCATCGAATCCTTCCGGCCCGAAGCAATTGATGAGCTCGATCACGCCGAGACAGGTATCGCGAAACTTCACTGGGACTGCGACGATGGACTGCGTCTCCATCTTGGTCTTTTCGTCGACCTTGCCGAAAAATCTCGTGTCCTTGGAGGTGTCCGGCACGACCACCGCTTCGCCATGCTGGGCCACCCAGCCGGCAATGCCTTGCCCGATCTTGATGCGCACGTCCTTCAGCGCTTGCGACGCCTTGCCGACGGCCAGCTCGAAATACAGCTCTTGCTTGGCTTCGTCTAGCAGCAGCAGCGACCAGTTGTCCGGGCGGAGGAATTCGTCGATCTTCTCCATAATGGTGCGAAGAACCTGATCCAGTTGCAGCGAAGACGTCAGCGCTTTTCCCAACTCCTGGAAAACCGCGAGTTCGCCCGCTTCACGTTGTTGGGAAGACAGCGCCGGATTCCGGCGGCGTTCGACGGCAGGAAATGGTTTGACGTCCTCCACGTTCGGTTAAACCTGACCCCTTTTGAATTTCGACCGGCCGCGGCAAACCTCTACCAGCTTGCCGCCTGTGCGACTCGGACCCACGCCCGCAAATCTTCGCAAGTATAGGCTCCCCGCAAAAACCGGCGCAACACACTCGTAGGACAGGCGTTGCCATATTGCCATTACCGTGCCCGCGCCCCGCATGCCAGAGTGGCCGATTGTTTGACGGGATAGCCTATACGGCCGGAAAAAAGGGACCACTCCCGGCGGCTGCGGGACCCACGCCCCCGCCGGTTCCTAGGGAGTATGATCCGCTAGATCAAGATTGTGACCGCTGTAGTCGGAGCTGACGCAGCAGATGTATAAAGCGCGGGTTGGAACGCAACCCGTCGAATATTGGCTCCACGCTAATAAGGGGTATCTTAGCGTCCCGTATTTGAAAGGCTCTTTCGAGCCAGATCAGAGCCTCGTCCGTGTCTCCGACTGCGGCGCTGTCAATGGCGATATCATATGCAGTGGAGGACTCCTTCCCCCCAGCCTTCTTGTTCAATTCGATTCGTTTGCGTCGAAGTCCTCTTGATCCTGCCGACTCGTTCGCCGCTTTCAGTGCTGCTAACCGCTCCGGAGTTGCTCCACCCAATTCCTCACCCAGCAAGATTTCTTCGGCCGACTGCTTATCCTGACCCCGCGCAGCATAGAAGTTCGACAAATAGACATGAAACATCGAAATTCCCGGGTAGATAGTCAAAGCTTCCCGCCCCTGGACGAGCCCTTGGTCATACTGTCTCCGGTAATACAAGTTAACTAATGAGGCGGCAAAGGTGTTGACGGAAATCGGATCTAAGATCTTGGCGGCGTGCTCTTCCTCAAGCGATTCGCCTGGCCTTCCCAAAATCTGCAGCAAATTAGAAAACGACATATGGGCCACGGCAGAATTGGGATTCAACTGGATCGTCCGTTTGTATTCGGCTTCGGCGCCGGCCCAGTCCCATTCGTAGTATGACGCAATGTATGCGAGCGTCGTATGGGCCTGATCCAGGTTGTCGTCCAAAGCGACGGCCCTCTGCGCCGCCAGCTTAGCGGGTTTGTAGGTTTCGGCTGAAGACATCTCACTCGTAATCGAAAGCAGACAGTAGGAGAACGACAAACGAGCATACGCCACGGCGAAAGCTTCGTCCTTCTCGACCGCCTCCTGAAAGTAACGAATCGCCGCTCTCATGTCGTCCGGCGTCTGTTTATTTAACGCATAGACGCCTCTGAGGTACGCATCGTAAGCCTCTGGATTGACCGTCCGTGGCTTCCGTAGACTGTCGCGCTCCGCCAGATTGAGGTTGTGCCTGATCTGAGTAGTAATGTCCGCTGCTACGTTATCTTCCAGCTCCAAAACATCGCGCGTTGACCCTGAAAAGCTCGCCGACCAAAGATGGCTGTCCCTCGGCGCATAAATGAGTTGCGCGGTGATCCTGACCTGGTCATTACTACGAGCGACTGTTCCCTCCACGACGCCGTCCACATCGAGTTCGCGGGCGATGTCGGACAAGTTCTTGCGCTTGCCTTTGTACAGCATCGTAGAAGTTCGCGAGATGACTCGGAGCCCCCTGATTCCCGCCAGTTTCGTGATCAATGCATCGGTCATTCCGTCCGCAAAATATTCTTGGGAAGGATCACCGGACAGATTTTCCAGAGGCAATACAGCGATGGATTGAATTCGCGCAGGGGCATCGCCACCCCGCGATTTCCGCCAATAACTAATTGTCAGCGCAACCGTCAGCAATACGGCGAAGCACAATCCTCCCGCGAAGAAGAGCTTCACGTTTTTGCCTAGTGACAACCGCGAGCGTGCAAATTCAGCACCACTCGCCGTGGGAGGAGCCGCGACAGGCAATCCCGCATCTTCTCTGCTCCCCGTCGATGACGATGTCTGCCCGCCCCTCGCCGCAACACTGCTGCTGACGTCCGCGATGAAGCGGTAACCACGCCGCGGAATGGTCTCCACGTAGCGCGGCGTGTCCGGCGAGTCGTCCAGTACCTCCCGAATCCGCGCGACGGCGTTGTTCAGCCCGTGATCGAAATCCACGAAGGTATCGGCCAGCCACAGCTTGGACTGCAGTTCTTCACGCGTGACCATCTCGCCGGGACGTTCGACCAGGACCGCCAAAACCTGAAAGGGCTGGCCCGAAAACCGTAGCCGCATTCCGTTCTTGCGCAGTTCTCCCGATTGAAGATTGATTTCAAACGCACCAAAGCGGCGGACTGGGGAAACGTGGGTTGCATCCGGCATGGGGGTCTCTTGGACCGAAAGGATATCACACGAACCAAATCTTTCGGAGGTGACCTTGGAACTTGCGCGTAATCACGGACTTAGCTTCGGATTGGAATTTGGCGCGAAAAAGAACGCACAAGGATTGACCCTCCAAGCCTGGAAGCCGAGCATCAGACGGGCCGCGATACCGGCCAAGAAAGAGGAGGAAGAAATGAACGGACTAAAAGGCATGACGGCGGTCGCGACCTTGCTGATTGCCCCGGCGGCGATGGCACAGAATGCCGTTACTGAATGGAACGCGATTGCGATCACCGAAGCTCGCGCCAGCGCCGCTCCAGGTTCGGCGACTCCAGGTGGGACCGGAGTTTACGTCGCGTACATGCAATTGGCCGTCTACAACGCGGTCAACGCTGTCGATGGACGCTTCGAACCTTACAAATACTCTTTGACCGCGCCCGCGGGCGCGTCCGCCGATGCCGCGGCGGTTGAAGCCGCGTATCGCACCCTGCGGTACTTGCTACCCGATCGAGTGACGTCCCTCGACGCCGAGTACGCTAGCGCATTGGCAGCTATTCCCGGTGGTCAGGACAAGACTAACGGACAGAGTGTGGGTTTGGCTTCCGCTAACGCCTTGATCGCGTTGCGTGCAGGCGATGGGCGAGGAGCCAACGTGCCTTACACCTTCCCGTCGAGTCCGGTGCCCGGTGTTTGGATCCTGACGCCTGGCGCAACCGCTCCGCAAACGCCCTGGCTCGGGCAGATGCGGCCGTTCACATTCGATGATCCGGCGCAATTCCTTCCCGAGCCGCCGCTGGACCTTCTGAGTAAAGCTTGGGCCAATGACTATAACCAAGTGAAGGCGCTGGGTGCGATAAACAGCACCGTGAGAACGCCAGCACAAACGGAGATTGCTCTTTTTTGGACGGAGCACACCACCGCCCAATATGGCCGCTTGCTACGCAGAACAGCAACTGACCTCAACCTTAGCCTTGCCGATACGGCGAGACTATTTGCTATGGCGTATGCCGCCCATGCCGACAGTCTCATCGGCTGCTACAATGCGAAATACATTTTCAGCTTCTGGCGACCTGTCACCGCCATTCGCAATGGCGGCATCGACGATAATCCCGACACGATCGCTGATCCCAATTGGACACCACTGACGGTGACGCCCCCGCATCCCGAATATCCCTCAGCTCACTCTTGCCTGACCGGATCACTGGCTGAAATATTCAAAATATATTTCGGCAGTCCAACTTTGCACATATCCATCGACAGCACCGTAACGGGCACGACCCACGATTACAAAAACGTTCACGAGTGGCAGACCGAGGTGGAATTTGCACGCATCTATGTGGGATTTCACTATCACCACTCAGTCGTGCAGGGTGGTCTGCTCGGCCGCAAAGTCGCGCATTACGTGATGCAGAACTATTTCCAGCCTGTCCGTTGAGAGCGGAACGTTAAGAGGCGGCGAGTGTTTGTTTTCGCTGCATCTCACCTGCTCGTTGAAGCCGCCGGTAGTTTCGCCTAAGGCCGTTCGGCTGGCCGGGTGGACTAAGCCTTGACACGTCGGATCCATATGGGGAAAGAGAATCGAATCGTTCTGTAATCTGCTTGCTTTGTTCCATGAGAGTGCCTTAACTGGAGAGGCGCATCCGGCATCCAGACTGTTCCGCCAGTTTTGCTCGCGACAATAATTAACGCATCGGCCGCGCCAACCAAGATTTGCACAGAAATCCCTATGGCCAGCCGCCTCGCGTAGGGCCCCAGGGGGTGGTCCCTTTTTTCCGGCCGTATACGCTATCCCGCCGATTGTTTGACACGTTTCGCGCCCCCGCCTATAGTGCGGTCGAGGGGAGCCCACACCCTCCGTGAGTGTGCGCCGCCGTCAGCCGCGCGCCTCGCAGCTTCTCGCCGGCCGCGCTTTGGTCGCGCTGGCTCCGCCGGACAGGGTTCGATCCATGGCCACGGGAAATTTTGGGGAACGTCTGAAGCGCGAGCGCGAGCTGCGCGAAGTCTCGGCAAACGAAGTCGTCGTGGCCACGCGCATCAGCTTGCGATTTCTGGAAGCCCTCGAAAATGAAGACTGGGATAAGCTCCCGGGCGGCATCTTCAATCGCGGCTTCGTGCGCGCCATCGCCCGCTACCTGGGCCTCGACGAAGAAGCCCTGCTCGCTGAATACGACCTGGCGCACCGTGATCAGTCCGAAGCGCAGCCTGCGGCGGAAAATCCCATCCCGACGCCGCCCAGGTGGATCGGCGTAGCCTTCGCGCTCGGCGCGCTGGCGATCATTGCTACGCTGGTGGCGGCAGGAGTCTACGGCTGGCGGCGGTACTCTGCCTATCGCCATGCCAAGCAATCGTCCGCGATTACGACGCAGTCGCTCGGAGCGGCGCAGCCCGCTTCCCTACCCGCCGGCGACCCGCCCCAGGCAAACTCCACTGCCCTTGATCTTTCCGTCTCCACCTCCGCCGACACGCGCGTGCGCATCCTTGCCGACGGCAAGGTGCTGCTCGACTCCGAAATTCCCGCCGGCCAGAATCGCCATTTCTCTGCGGAAACATCTTTCGAAGTCACCGCGGCGGACTCCAGCGCGGTGTTGCTGGAATTGAACGGCCAGACCATGCCGCCCATCGGCTCCCCTGGCGCCTCCGGTACAATAGTGCTTAGCCAGAAAGATTTGAGGCCGTCAACCGGTGGAAACTCTCAGCCCTGAACTTGTCGATGCGCTTCGTCACGGACGCGCCACGCGCGAGCGCAAAATGGCGGTTTGCAGCGGCGGCGCACACCTCCCGGCAGCGGATCGCGCCGAAATTCTGGCCGTGTTGGCACACGATGCCGATGAAGTAGTCGCCAACCGCGCCCAGGACGCGCTTCTCTCCCAGCCGATGGAATCGATCGTCGAAGCTCTCGCCCGCGAGACGGCGCTTCCTGCCCTGTTTACGTATGCCGCGAAAAATCTGGCCGACAAGCGCGGCATCGGCGACGCCATGGCGCGCAACAAGAATTGCGCCGCGGAGTACCTGGTTCCCATGGCGCGCTCGCTCTCCGCGGAAAGCGTCCAAATACTCATGGAAGAGCTCGATCGCGTCAGCGAATCTCCCGCGCTGGCCGGGGCTCTCGAGCATTGCAATTCCGTCACCGCCGAACAGAAGGCGCAGTTGCATGAGCTGCGCGGTACCGCGATCGACCATGGCGCCCTGGCCGAAGCCGCGCTCGAAGCTGAGCCTGATCTCGGCAGGCGCCAGACCTTGCTACAGCGCCTCGCCACCATGACGGTTGCACAGCGCGTGCAATTCGCCATCAAAGGAGGCTCCGAAGCGCGCCGCACACTGATTCGCGACAGCAACAAGGTCGTGCAGCGCGCCGTGCTGCAATCTCCGCGTCTGACCGAACAGGAAGTGGAAGCCTTCGCGTCAATGTCCAGCTTGACCGATGAAATTCTTCGCCTCATCGCCAAGAACCGCAACTTCCGCAAAAATTACATCGTTGTCCGCAATTTGATGAACAACCCAAAAACACCTCTCGACGTGAGCTTGCACATGCTCCCCATCCTCAATGCGCTCGACCTCAAGCGCCTCTGTACCAACAAGAATATTCCGGAAACGCTGCGCTCCACGGCGAACAAACTTCACCTTCAACGTCAACGGACCAAGTAATACCCCCGACGTTTGCGAGGGCGCGGTACTATAGCACTCGCGTTGCGCGTATTTATCTCCGCGGAAGACAAGACCTATCACGCGCCTAGCGGAAGGGGCTTCATGCGTTCACGGAAAAGATTTGGTTCTTCTGCCCTGCGGTTCGTGAAGCGCAGTGCACTCGCCGTGCTGATCGTTTGCGGGGCGCTATTGCCTTGGGCGCAGGGCCAAACGGGACAGCCAAGTGTTTCCGAGGCCTTGCCGGCAACGCAACTCGTGCAGCCCGCGGACCTCGTCCGCGAACTTGCCTCGGCAAGCGCCGACGCTCGCCCCACCATCGTGTATGTCGGTTTTCGTACCCTTTTTGCAGGAGGCCACATCCCCGGCGCGACATTCCACGGCAGTGCCTCCACCGAACAGGGTCTGGCAGACATTAAGAAGTGGGCCGCCTCACTTCCGCGAGCAACAAATCTCGTCATCTACTGCGGCTGCTGCCCGTTCGAACGCTGCCCCAATATTCGTCCGGCCTTTGCTTTGTTTCGAGACATGGGATTCACGCATCTTCGCGTGCTGGAGTTACCCACCAGCTTCGCCGCCGACTGGGCCGGCAAAAACTACGCCATCGAAAAAGGATTGAACTGATCTTTGGCCGTACCTTCACCGCTCTCCCAGCTTGGCGCTTCTCTGCCCTGCTGTTATGCTTCCCGGATTAAATTAGCTGGAGACACTCTATGCCGAGAAAAGCTCTGTATGCCGCCGCGTTTTTGGCGGTCGCATTCAGCCTAGCC
>Ga0210408_10002357_pt1 | contig 18472 bp, 18 predicted proteins | sample IncBWH4MmetaG_FD_155471 | JGI IMG/M metagenome (GOLD analysis project Ga0210408, IMG submission 155471) | Forest soil microbial communities from Barre Woods Harvard Forest LTER site, Petersham, Massachusetts, United States - Inc-BW-H-4-M | ecosystem: Environmental > Terrestrial > Soil >...
CCGTCGCTCATTCCGGTCAGCAGCATCCGCTTCGCATCGACGTTCCAGCGCGATCGAATTGAATCGAGAATGCGCGCAAGGTTCGGCGTGTCGCTGTCGTCCCCCATCAAGGCCCAAGTCGGGCCGGTCGCGGTGGGCGCAGCGAGGATGGCGCCAAAACCGCGGGCGTCGCGGAGCCAGCTCCACAGAAAGCCGCGGCCATTGCCGCTGCCGCCATGCAGCGCCATCACCAGCGGCCAGGCGCGGTCGGGCGTATAATATTCGGGCACATAGAGCGAGAAGCCACCACGGCTGCCGGGCTCGTTGTGATCGTGCATGATCCCGCTTCCCGCGTTTGCCGGTTGCGCGAGGCGCGCCAGCAGGCCGCTATCCTCGCGCAAGGCCGGATCGAGGAAGAAGCTGCTTACCGGCGGAAATCTTGTCGTAAGTGGATACAGAGCCTCCTGCGCCCGTGGCATATAACGCAGCGCGCGAAACACCGCGACCAGGTCGCCATTGCCATGCTGTACCGCGCGCAGACCGGCGAAAGCTGCCAATGCTGCGTCCGCTGCGGCTTCCAGCGAGGTCCGGATGTTGGCGAACTCCGCCGGCCAATCGGCAAGCTGGGAGCGTACCGCCTGCAACGCTTCGTCAGGCGCGCCGGCCGCCTCCATTACGCGGCCGAAATCCGGCGGATTGAGATGCCGCGCCACAAAGCCGAGTGCTTCCAGCGATTGCAGCAAAGGCGGCAGCACGGCCACGATGTCGTCCACCACGGCCTCGCTCATCGCATTTCCTTTGGCAGCCTTGATTAGTGCAGCCTTGGCGCCTTCAGCAGCCTGGCGCGGTCGGTCGAGGCCAGCACCACGTCGAAGGTGACGCCCTCGTGGTGAACGGTGAGCGGCACATCGACGCCGGCCGGCCCGAGCGCCCAGAGCTTTCGATAGAACGCGCTCTGACTGGTAATCTTTTCGCCCTTCACCGCCAGGATGACATCGCCGGCCTTGAGCTCGGCACGTGCCGCGGGCCCGTTGCCGGAGATGCCGATCACCACGACCCGGTTGTCGATCTCGGTCGAAAACATCCCGAGCCAGGGACGTGCTGGCCTGTTGACGCGGCCGAATTTGCGCAAATCGTCGATCACCGGCTTGAGCAGGTCGATCGGCACGATCATGTTGACGTGCTCGGCCTTGCCCTCGCGCTCGCGTTCGAGCTGCAGGGAGCCGACGCCGATCAACTCGCCGCCGGCCGAGATCAGCCCGGCGCCGGCCCAAGTCGGGTGCGCGGGATAGGTGAAGATCGCTTCATCGAGCAGATATTCCCAATAACCGGCGAACTCCTGCCGGGCGGCGATCTGGCTTGCCACCGAGCGCGTGCGTCCGCCGGCGCCACCGACCACGACGCGATCGCCGATCTTGGCCGCGGCCGACGAGCCGAGCGGCAGCGGATCGAGATCGATGCGGCCGAGCGCCTGCACCAGGCCGAAGCCAGTGACGGAATCGAAGCCGAGCGCGTGTCCCTCCACCACGCGGCCGTCGCCGAGATGCAGCCAGACCGCCTCGGCCTCGGTGATCAGATAGCCGATCGTCAGCACCAAACCGTCATCGATCACGACGCCGTTGCCGGCGCGCTCGGTTCCGAGCGTCTCAGCGGTAAAGGCATCGGCAGGAATGATGGAGTGCAGGCCAACAACCGCGGATAGTGCGCGATCGAGATCGAAACTGTAGTCGCCCGGACGGGGCTGATACGCGGGCGGCACTCTCCATTCGGTCAAGAGGCTCTCCTGTTCAATCGGCACACCTTCGAACGCCGGCGCCTCAGGCGGTTCGGGCGCCAGGTCACCACGCAATTTACCACCAAAGTCCGGATACGCGCTACGTCCGTCAAGTCGGCGCTGGTGAAATCAATCCTGCGCTGCATCGAACGAGGCGCGCAGGAAGGCGCGCACATCCTCCAGGATACGGTCGGCCTCGTGCGGATCCTCGGTGACCCGCGCCAGGATGATCCCTCCGATCATCGCGGCGTACGCGCCCGTGCCGTTGCGCTGCTTTGCTCTAGCGGAGGAACCCGGTGCGACTAACTCAGCCTGCGCGAGCCACGCCTCGATATTCTTGCTGAGCTGCCGCCGCGCGCGGCTGTCTTCGCGCGCGAGTTCGCCGCCGAGCGCCGAGACGGCGCATCCGGTTTCGGGGTGCTCGCGGTGGCGCGAACTTAGATAGAGGTCGGCCATCCCCATCAACGCCGAGGCGTGCCTCGCCTCGACGAAGCGCTCGCCGAAGCGGGCCAGTCGGCGCTCGTTGAGGAAGGCGAGCGCCGAAGCGATCAGCTCGTCCTTCGATTCGAAGTGGGCGTAAAACCCGCCATGGGTCAGCCCAGCCATTTGCATGATGTCGGTAAGACCGACGCCGTTGACGCCGTGGGCACGAAACGCGGTCGCGGCCGCTTCGACGATCCGGCGCCGGGTCCGCTGTTTATGGTCCTTGTCCCAGGGCATCGTCTGCTCCTTTATTTCAATTAACATAATGTAATCTGATCAAGAATAAATGATCAAGGAAAACCCCATTTCAATTGAGCCAACGAGGCTATCATGAAAATATGTCTATTATAATATTTTCAAAAGCGAGGAAAACAAGTCATGACTGAGGCATCTTCATCTTCCGCCACAGGAATCGACCGGCGCTGCCTACTCGCGGCCACCGGCGCGGCGGCTGTTGCGCTTGGACTGGATGGCGGGCGCAGCGTTTATGCCCAGGCGGGCGCGCCGGCGGCGGCCACACCGGCGCCCTCGCCTGATGCCGGCAAAGTCTCGTTGGAACGTCTCCCCGGCGGCATCCTGCTGATCGGCATCGACCGAGCGCAGGCGAAGAACCGCCTCGATCCGCCGATCTTGATCGGGCTCGGCAAGGCCTATTACCAGCTCGATCACGACGATAGCTTGCGTGTTGCGGTGTTGCACGGGGTAGGCAGTGATTTTTGCGTCGGGCTCGATGTTCCGGCGTTTAACGCGGCCGCCGCAGCCGGCATCTTGCCGCCCAAGGACCCCGACTTCATCGGACCGGCCGGAATTGACCAACGCCGCGCCAAGCCCGTGGTGGTCGCCGTGCAGGGCGCCGTCAACAGTATCGGACACGAATTGTTTCTCGCCGCCGACATCCGGATCGCGGCCAGCGACACGTTGTTCGCCCAACTCGAGGTCGCCAATGGGTCGTTTCCGGCGGGCGGCGCCACCGTTCGCTTCAGCCGCGAAGCGGGCTGGGGCAACGCGATGCGCTACATGCTGACCGGCGACAAATGGAGCGCGGAGGAGGCGTACCGCATGGGACTGGTGCAGGAGATCACGCCGCCCGGCAAACAGCTTGAACGCGCAACCGACCTCGCCAAGAAGGTGGCAGCGGTGGCGCCGCTCGGCGTGCGCGCTGCGCTGGCCTCGGCGCACGAGGCGATTGCACCGGAAGAGACGGCCTTCAAATCGTTGCGGCCGGAGTTTCAACGCTTGCAGCGATCGGAGGATGCGGCCGAAGCGCGCAACGCGCTGCAACAGAAACGTGCGCCGGTGTTCCAGGGCCGATAGCACGAGCGAGGGTGCAGTCTCGGCGCACAGGACTACGGATCGAGCTCGGTGTCCCAGTATAAATAGTCGAGCCAGCTGTCGTGCAGATAGTTCGGCGGGAATAGCCGGCCATTGCGGTGCAGCTGATGAACGGTCGGGGCGAACGGCGCCTGCCGCGGGAACATCCGTGCCTGATGCGGCGTCAAATTGCCCTTGCGCAGGTTACAAGGCGAGCAGGCCGCCACCACATTTTCCCAGGTGGTCTGGCCGCCCTTGCTGCGCGGAACAATGTGATCGAAGGTGAGGTCGTCGCTCGCCGAACAATATTGGCAGACGAAGCGGTCGCGCAGGAACACGTTGAACCGGGTGAAGGCTGGATGCGTCGTCGGCCTGACGAAGGACTTTAACGACACCACGCTCGGCAGCTGGATTTCGAACGAGGGGCTACGCACCGCGCGGTCGTAGTGCTCGACAATGTTGACGCGGTCGAGAAACACCGCCTTGATCGCGTCCTGCCACGACCAGAGAGACAGCGGATAGTAACTCAGCGGCCGGAAATCCGCATTCAGCACCAATACCGGCCAACCGCCTTGCGAGACATGTGCGTTCAAGTAACGCTCCTGGCCCCCATATAAGCTGCGAAGCAGCATTCATTGACATACTACAGGCAGCGTGACGGGATTGTGAAGAGCGTTGAGGGGCTTATCCGATGGTCCGCGCGCGATTGCAAGGTTGGCTTAAAGGCGGCTAAACGGGGGCGGGCGGCTGTCTTTTGGCCGCGGACGGACGCCGCAAATGATCACCTCATCGCGTTATCTCGAAGCGCCGCGTCGGCTGCGGGCCTTCGTTCGCGCGCATGAAACCAGCCTCGTCGTTCTCGCACTGTTGATTGGGACCATCGGCGGATTGGTGGTGGCGGCGATGAGCAACGCGGTGGAGGCGTTGCACGTGGTGCTGTTCAACCTCGAATGGGGAGACCGCCTTTCCAGCCAGTACAGGATTGATCCGCTGCGCGCCCTTCTGGTGCCGAGCCTCGGCGGGTTGCTGCTGGGGCTCGCGTTCCTGCTGTTGGCGCGATGGCGGCCGGCGCGCGAGATCGATCCGATCGAGGCCAATGCCCTGCATGGCGGCCGGATGTCGTTTCGCGGCAGTGTGATCGTGGCGTTGCAGACCGTGTGGTCCAGCGGTGTCGGCGCCTCGGTGGGGCTGGAGGCGGGCTATACCCAGCTTGCGAGCGGTCTCGCCGCCTCGCTGGGCCGCGCCTTTCATCTGCGCCGCGCAGATCAGCGCATCATGGTCGGCTGCGGCGCCGCGGCCGCGATCGCCGGCGCGTTCGGGGCGCCGCTGGCCGGCGCCTTCTATGCCTTCGAGCTTGTGATCGGCGGCTACACGCCGGCCAGCCTGACGCCGGTCGGGGTCGCCGCGGTCGCCGGTTATTTTGTCGCGCATGCCTTCACGGTGTTGTCGTTCGGCGTCGGCGTCGGTCCGGTCGGCGACGTGCTCGGCCGCGATCTTGCCATTGCATCGCTGCTCGGAATCGTCGCGGCGCTAATTGGCATCGCCATCATGCGCGGCGTGGCGCTGTGCGAGACGTTACTGGCGAAGACCCGCCTCTGGCCGCCGCTGCGCCCGGCGCTGGGCGGTCTTCTCGTCGGCCTGCTCGCCTTGGTGACGCCGCAGGTGATGTCATCGGGACACGGTGCGCTGCATTTTGCCGGCTTTGTTTCGATTCCGCTGACGGTCATCGCGACCATGTTCGCGTTGAAAGCGATTGCGTCCGTGGTATCGCTGGGCAGCGGTTTTCGCGGCGGGTTGTTTTTCGCAGCCCTGTTTCTGGGCGCGCTTGGCGGTCACCTGTTCGCCGCCGGCTTTGACGTGATCTGGCCGGGCCTCAACCTCAATCCGAATGTCTACGCGATCATCGGCATGAGCGCGCTGTCAGCCTCGGTGATCGGCGGGCCGCTGACGATGTCGTTCATTGCGCTGGAATCCACCGGCAATCTCTGGCTCACCACCGCCGTTCTGGTCGCCGTCATCATCTCGACCCAGATCACCCGCGAACTGTTCGGCTACTCGTTCGCGACCTGGCGGCTGCATTTGCGTGGCGAAACCATCCGCAGCGCCGCGGATGTCGGCTGGATCCGCGATCTGACGGTGCGGAGGCTGATGCGGCCGGACGCGGTAACAGCGAACGTCGACATGGCGATTGAAGAATTCCGCAGCAAATTTCCGCTGGGATCGAAGACGCAGGTTGTCGCGGTCGACGCTGCCGGCCGCTACGCCGGACTGGTGCTGGTGGCCGACGCCCATGCGCCGGATATCGCGCCGAGCAAGGATCTGTCCGGCATCCTGCATTATCGAGACGTCGTGCTGTATCCGGTCATGAACATCCAGGAAGCCATCGCCGTGTTCGATTTCGCGGAAGCTGAATCGCTTGTCGTGGTCGAAAGCGACGACGAACGGCGCCCGATCGGGATTTTGAACGAAGCCCACGCGATGCGGCGCTATGCGGAGGAATCCGAGCAGCGCCGGCGTGAGGCCATCGGCCATATTTGATCAGCGGCGCGAAACGCGCCAAGATTAAGCAAATCAAGAATACTTAGATGAGAAGCCGGGGGTCTGGGGAGGAGACAGATGCGCAAGCTGCGGGCGGCCCTGATCGCCGCGTTGATCGGCCTGGCATGGGGCGGCGTGGCTGCGGCGCAGGATTATCCGGTACGCCCGATCACGATGATCGTGCCGTTTCCGGCCGGCGGCGCAACCGACACCTTGGCGCGGTTTTTGGGCGAACGTCTCAGGGCAATACTCGGCCAGCCCGTCATCATCGAGAATGTCGGCGGCGCCGCGGGGAGCATCGGCGTCGGCCGCGCGGTTCGCTCGCCTGCCGACGGCTACACACTGAGCATCGGCACTTCCACCACGCATGTCTTGACCGGCGGCCTCTACAAGCTTCCGTTCGATCTGCTGACGGATCTCGATCCGATCATCCTGATCGGCAGCGAGCCGCTATTGATCGTCGGCAAGAAGAGTCTTCCGGCCGACGATCTGAAGGGCCTGATCGGCTGGCTGAAGGCCAATCCCGACAAGGCTTCGGTCGGCATCGCCGGCGTCGGCGCCACCGGTCATCTCACCGGAATTTCGTTTCGGAAGGAGACCGGCACCAAATTCGAATTCGTGCCCTATCGCGGCAACGGGCCGGCGATGCAGGATTTGCTGGCCGAGCAAATCGATTTCATGATCGAGCCGTCGTCGAACTTTAAGGCGCTGCTCGCCGCCGGCAGCGTCAAGCCGTTTGCCATCACCGGAAAGGCGCGGCTATCGTCCTCGCCCAACATCCCGACCGCTGACGAAGCGGGCTTGCCCGGCTTCTCCGCCTCGCTGTGGTACGGGCTGTGGGTGCCCAAGGGCACGCCGAAGGACATCACCGCAAAACTCAACGCCACCATGACGCAGATCTTGTTCGGTCCGCAGGTCAGGCAGCGTTTCGACGAACTCGGCATTCAGACCAGCCCGCTCGATCAACAATCGCCGGAAGCCCTGCGCGCCTACCAGAAAGCTGAAACCGAGCGCTGGTGGCCGATCATCAAGGCGTCCGGCATCAAGGCGGAGTGAAGTCAGCGAAGCGCCGCCGCCCAGCGCGCCGGCGTGAGGCCATAGGCACGCTTGAACTGCCGCGACATGTGGCTCTGGTCGGCAAATCCGGCGGCAAGCGCGGCATCGGCGAGGCTGCTGCCTGATATCACCAGCCGGCGCACAGAATCGAGCTGTCGCAGGGTACGAAAGCGAGAGGGGCTGGTGCCGAACGCGGCGCGAAACTGCCGCGCCAGCGACCAGCGGTCGAGATCGGCCAGGCGTTCCAGCTCGCCGACCGGATGCCGATAGGCTGGGCGCGCGGCAATGAGGCTGCGCACGGCCAACAGGCCGGGGAGGCGAAGCGCTGTCGACGCTGTCGCGGCGTCGGATGAAGCGGCGAGGAGAACGTCGGCGGCTGCGGCGACGACATCGGTTCGCCCGACGTCATCGATCTCGCGGTCCATCTCCCATACGGGAGAAAGCGCGCTGCGCTGCGGAGCCGTAAGATCGACGACGGGATTACGCACGAAGGGAAGCGATCTACCGCCCAAGGCGTCCTGGACCAGACAGGGGTCGATATAGAGGATGCGATAGGCAAAACCTTCGTCGGTACCGGCCGCGCCGTCATGGATCTCATCGGGGTGCAGGATGTGGCACTGGCCGGGCAGGCAGTGTCGCGCTTCGCCGCGGTAGTGAAAGGTCTGGACGCCGGCGAGCGTGATGCCGATGGCGTAGCTGTCGTGACGATGCGGTGAAAACGCGCGCCCGAGAAACCTGGCTTCCAGCCGCTCAATGCCCTCGCATCCGCTGGCGATGGCGATGCGGGCCTTCTCGCCAAGAAGGCCTGAGGAGTCTTCGCACAAGCCTTCAAGACGATGCGCTGGGCGCGGCGATAGCGTTGTCGGCATGCCCTGAGGTTACTGGATCGGCGATGATCGAGCACGTAGTTTTCTCTGGCGGCAGCTGGCAGTCATTGCTGGCGCTGGTGCTTAAATCGGTGGCGGTGATGGGAAGTCCGGGGCCGTCGACAATGGCGATGACGGCGACCGGCGCGGCGTTCGGGATCCGACAATCGCTCGGCTTCGTGTCGGGTGCCATCGCCGGCACGACTGCCGTGCTTCTGGCCGTCGCCACCGGCGTTGTCGCGCTGTTGATGTCGATCCCAGGCCTTGGGTCGGTGCTCGCGATCGGCTCGGCCATCTACATCCTTTATCTCGCCTGGAAGATCGCAACCGCGCCGCCGTTATCGAAGCAGGATGCGCGGGCGCGTGCGCCGTCGCTCGCTGCGGGTTTCCTGCTCGCGATCGCCAATCCCAAGGCATGGTTTGCGATCGCTGCCGTGTTCACCGGAGCGACGCTGGTCGAATCTTCGCCCGCGGCGGATGCGCTCTTCAAGGCGACGGTGCTGACGGCGATGATCGTGCTGATTCATCTCGTCTGGCTATTGTGCGGCGCTTCGCTGGCCGGACTTCTCCGCGATCCCCTGAAGTCGCGAGTAGCCAATATCTTGTTTGCTCTGATCCTGGCCGGAACGACTGCTGCAGCGCTCTTTCGCTAGATCTTCTCCAGCTTTTGCAGGCAGCGGACGGCGCGGACCTGCGGCGGCATCGGCGTGTCGGGAAAGCTGGTCTTCCAGTTGGTGACGCCGACCTCACCGACATAGATGTCGCCTTTGGAATCCAGCGCGAGCCCGTGGGGTGCCAGGAATTTGCCGGTCTCAAGGCCGGGCCCGTGCTCGCCGCCGAGCCGCGCAATGCGTTTGCCCTTGGCGTCGACGATGGAGAGGCGTGGGCCGAGATTGGGCACCTTGCGATTGACCGGCATGCCGGGGCCGAGTTCGCCGACGATGAAGTTGGGATGCTTGCCGCCGCAGCAATGCAGCGCGCAGGGCCGGTGCAGATTATTCCACTGCGCCTCGTATTTGCCGTTGCCGTCGAACACCTGCACGCGGTGGTTCTCGCGGTCGGCGACATAGACGAAGCCGTCCACGTCGGTTGCGATATTATGGACGATGTTGAACTGGCCCGGGTCGGTGCCGGGCTCGCCCCAACTCATCATCCGTTTGCCGCCCGGCGTGTATTTGTGGATGCAGGCGTTGCCGTAACCGTCCGAGACATAGATCTCGCCCTTCGGTGATAGCGCGGTATGGGTACAGCGGTGGAACGGGTTGCCGCTCATGAAGGGCGCCGGCCGGTTCGGAATGCCGATGGTCAACAGGACCTTGCCTTCGGTGGTGCACTTGCGCACGGTGTGGTCGCCGTCATCGGTGCAATAGAGATTGTCTTCGGCATCGATGGAGAGCCCATGCGCGCGGGTGAACACCCCCTCGCCCCAGCTTGTGATGAAATTGCCCGCGCGGTCGAACACGACCATCGGATGTTCGCCGCGGTTGAAGGCGTAGATGCGATCCTTGCTGTCGACTGCAACGGAAGCCACATCGGTGAGTTTCCACCGCTTCGGCAGCTTCGCCCAGTTTTCCACCACACGGTAGCGGTGCTCGGCGGAACCGAGGACGGATGGCTCGGCGGTGGAGATCGTCGCTGCGGGAAGATCAGCGGCCATGCGGCAATAGCCCTTCCTCGATCGCCTTGATCTGCAAGGCCAGATATTTCGAGCCGATCCGGCATTGCGCCAGCCCTCCGGCGATGAACCAGAGGCCGGGCTGTCCGGTGCGTACATACATGTTGCGTAACTCCTGCTCCTCGCCGAATCCCCAGATGGTCCCAACGCGCTTGGTAACTTCGTCGCCGAACAATCTGCGCACCAGCTCTTCCTGGCGTTTGTAACCGGTCGCGAGCACAATCAGGTCGGCCGGCATCGTTTCGCCGCTCTTCATCCTGGCGCCGGCCGCGACGAAGGTGTCGATGTCGGAAAATTGCTTGAGCGCGATCTCGCCTTTGACGATCAAATCGGAGCAACCGACATTGAAGTAATAGCCGCCGCCTCGCGTGAGATATTTGAACTGCCAGCCGGTATTGTCCTCGCCGAAATCGAGCTTGAATCCGACCCGCTCCAGGCCTTCGAGCAATTCCTGGTCGAGTTGTTTCGATTGCTCGGTCACCATGGCGTGGCTCTTGCGCGCCAGCGGCAGCGGCATCGAGGTCGCGATCAAATCGTTGTCGTCGAGTGTTCCCTCATTGTAGGGCGAGTAGACCAGTTGGGCCGACGGCTCGATCGAGACGATCAGCGTCGGACTGCGCTGCACGATCGTCACCTCGGCGCCGCTGGAATAGAGGTCTTGGGCGATGTCGTGACCGCTATTGCCGGTGCCGATCACGATCGCGCGCTTACCCTTCCAGTTTTCGCCATCGTCATACTGGCTGGAGTGCACGACCTTTCCGGTAAAGTTCCTGAGCCCCGGAATATCGGGCAGGTTCGGGATGCCGGACACGCCGGTGGCGAGCACGACATGACGCGGATGCATCGTCCGCGTGACGCCGGCGCGGCGCAGCGTCACCGTCCAGCGGCCGTCTTGCTCGTCATAGCTGCCGCGTTCGAATTCGGTCTCGGTCCAAAAATTCAGCTCCATGGCCTCGACATAGGCCTCGAACCAGTTGGCGAGCTTGTCCTTGGGAATATAAGTCGGCCAGTTCGGCGGAAACAGCATGTAGGGCAGGTGGTTGACCTGCACCTGATTATGCAGCGTCAGCGCGTGATAGCGTGTGCGCCAGTTGTCGCCGATGCGCAGCTCGCGATCGACGATCAGCGTATCGACATTGAGCTGCTTCAGCCGCGCCGCGATCGACAGGCCGGACTGGCCGCCGCCGATGACGAGCACGGTGGGGTCGTGGTCGGCATATTCGGCCGACGCTTTGCGCAGGTCGAACCAGTTCGGTCCGCGAAAATCGCGCGAATAGGCGTTGCCGCGGGGGCGCGCCACGCCGAGCTGTTCTTCAAATCCTTTCAGTTCCTCAAGCGTGGTCAGGATCGTCCAGGCCTTCAGCCGGTTGCAGTCGGCAGCATCTGGCGTGAGCCGGATGATACCGTTGCCGCGCCCGATGGCGGTTTCGAATTTGAACATCGTTTCGATCGAAATAATCCCGGCGCGCGCCACCCGGCGCGGCGCGGCGCGGCCGGGATCGATCTGGAAGTTTTTCGGCGCCGCGCTGCGGCTGCGGGCTTGCAACTCTCTTAAGATAGCGTCGGCACCGTTGATGGTCTGAATGTTCCAGCTCAGCGCCAGCACATCGCGCCAATAGCTTTCGGAATGAAACAGCGCCTTCAGCTCGCCGGGACTTTTGAGCGCGCCTTCGAATCGTGCCAGCCAGCTTTCCGCCGCGACCGAAATATCATCCGTTCTGTCCAGCATGCGCGGTTCTCCTGGCGGCCGTCTTTCTGCGGCCTTTCTCAGCTCCAAAACCTATCCTGTTTGGCATCGTTCAGGAAGGGTGGGTTCGGCAGGGCTGGCCTGCCTATCTTCACCGCTGGGCTCGGTTAAGTCTTTCCCTGCTGCGTCGCCGGCGGCGGATTTTTGGGTCGGTCGATTGCCAGGTGCCCGAGCGGCAATGGTGCCCCTGCCTTGAGCGTCTGGATCGCAATGTTGCTGCGTACCTCACGCACAATTGGCAGATTGAGGAGTTTGCCTACCAGAAAGCGCTGGTAATCACCGAGATCAGGTACGACGACTTCGAGGAAGTAATCCGCCTCACCAGAGACGAGATGGCACGCAATGACCTCGGGCATCTCGACGACGGCTTTCTCGAACGCCAGTGCGCGCTCGTTGGTGTGCCCGTCGATCTTGACGCCTAAAAAGACTGAGAAGCCCAGCCCGACGCGGTCGCGCCGCAACGCTGCCCGATAGCCTTCGATGTAGCCGTTCCGCTCCAGGCGCTTGACGCGACGCAGACACGGCGATGGCGACAAGCCGATCTTGTCGGCCAGTTCGACGTTGCTCAAACGGCCATTGGCCTGCAGCTCCGCGACAATGCGGCAGTCGAGCGGATCGAGGTCAGGTTTTGGCATAAGTGGGCTTTTTGTCGGGTCAAATGGAGCAATCATTGCTATTCGTTCGCCAATATTAGCGCATTTAGCAAGGACATGCTTCGATATCTCGTGCCACGGTTGATTGCACCGACCCCCAAACCGAGCGAGCCCGCGATGCCCGACCGTGCGACCTACCATTCATTGCTTGACGCCGTTGAGCGCTATTTCGACCTGATGTTTGACAGCGATGTGTCGCGTTTCGACGATGTGTTTGCCTCGACCGCCCAATTGCACGGATTGCGAGATGGAAATCTGCGACTGTTGCCCGCGCAAGACTACAAGAATGCGCTCGCGTCCGGACCATCGCCAAAGTCGAAGAACGCGCCGCGGCAGCAGGAAATATTGCTGGTGGATTTCGCATCGCCCACGCAGGCGGTGGTGAAGGTTAGCGTCAGGATCGATGCGCTCCTATATCTTGATTATCTCGCATACCATCGCATCAATGACGCGTGGCTGATCACGGCTAAGTCGTTTCATGTCGAGCACAGACACGAGGTACCAAGGAACTGATGCGTCTTGCCCGACGCGAAGCGAGGCGCAGCCTATTCAGCCAGCGACAGCATGTGGCCTTGATCTGGCGGAATGCGGCCGTTGAGGGTATCGAGATAAATCTGCTTTACCGCTGCGGGGCCGTGGCCTTCGACCACCCTGAGCCGCTGGTCCAGCGTTGGCGCAAAGCCCGACCACGCGAGGCCGAACCGTTTGTCGACGCCGCCCGGTCCCCATTCCTTGGCGCGCTTGCGAATTTGGTCGGGGGCGAAAAACCATCCTGGCTTGGCGCCGGGCAGTTCCGGCTCGTCCGGCGATGAGCTGCGGTGGGTGAGCCCGATACGCCCGGAATATCTCATGTGATCGCCGAAATGCCGGTGCAGCCTTTCGCGCAATTCGCTGTTGCCCGCCATGTCCACAAACGCGACCGGGGAATTCGCCGGCAGCGAGGTCACGCGGTCATAGGTCACGACCTCGTGGTAGCAGCCGAGCGAATGGACGAAATTAGCATTCGCCGCCGAGGTCAGCCCGATCACCTTGAGATCGCCGCGCGCATGCAAGAGATGGGCGAGGCCGAACGCGGTCTTGCTGGAGGCGGAAGACAGCATCACGCTCCGCGCGCCGTAAAATTCGTTCTCTTCGAGATAATCGTCGACCAGGAACGAGAGCATGAACAACGGCCGCAGCAGCGCCTGATAGTCGCCCTGGCGGCCAGCGAAAGCGGGATCGCCGGTGACGCGCGCATAGGCGTTATAGACCGGCGCCACGCCTTGCCGGTGCGCCGCGCCATCGCGCAAGCCGCGCCTGGTCACGTCGGTGGCCTCGATCAAAAGATGCGTCGCCATCGGGAAATAGCCGAACAGGCGCTCGCCCTCGGCCACGCCTGGGTGCTTGGAGGCGATCACCTCGCCAAAGCCCCACACCGGAATATTGCCGAAACCTTGCGGCGCCGGAAACAGGCTCCAGTATTTCATTTGATCGCCGAGCACCGCATAGGTGATGTTATTGGCGGTGAAGGCGAAGCGATCGACCTTGACCAGCAGCGCGTCGCTCGGAAGCGCGGCAGCATCCGGCAATTCGGTTGCGATCGATTTGCACGGCTGCAAATCGTTGCGGGCGACGATGAAGTCGGTTGCTTTCATTCTTCAAGATCCCCGTGCTTTTCGTGCCGCCATCTTTGCCTTCACCGGGGGCCCATTTGCAACAGCAACATTGCTTGAAACGCTGTTCGTTTTTTGCGCTTTTGGCTCGCCCGCGATCACGCCTTCGCGTTTCTTGATCGCCCGGTAATAGCTCCACCACAGATGCGCGGCTGCCCCCCGTAGCGGGCGCCACGGGTCCGCCAGCGGCGCCATCTCCTTTGCCGTCGGACGCTTTTTCAGGCCCAGGCCGATCCTGACCGCTTCCTGCACGGCGAGATCGCCCGCGGGCCAGGCGTCGCCATGACCGAGGCAGAACAACAGGTACACGTCCGCGGTCCACGGACCGATCCCATGCAATGACGTCAGCGTGTTGTGCGCGGCGTCGGCGTCTTCGTTCGCCAGCACGTCGATGTTCAGCCGCTCGGCGGCGAGTTCGCGCGCGAGCCCCTTTAAGGTCTTGATCTTGGCCGCCGACAGCCCGAGCCGGCCGAGGCGATCGGCCCGGGCGCGGCGCAGCGCGTCGGGCTCGAACGGATCGAACGCCGCGCTGATGCGGGCCCAGATCGCAGACGCGCTCGCGGTCGACAATTGCTGCCCGCAGACGATATGCGCAAGGCCCGCAAAGCCGGGCTCGCGCCGCCGCAACGCCGGCATGCCGGTCATCTCAAAGATCGGTCTCAACCGCGGGTCCTGTTTGACCAGCGCATGAACCGCATCCTCAAGATCGTCCTGGGTGTTGAGGTGGATCAGCATTTTCACAATTCTTCGTCATGGCCGGGCATAGTAGTCTGCCTTGCCCAGACTACGTAAACTTGCCCGCGCCCCGGCCATCCACGACTTCTTACGATATCCGCATCGTAAGATGAGCTTTCTTGCCCACCTTAGGTCGCGGGGGCCGAACCTAAACATAGCGACCTCCAAAGAGGAACGAAAACGTGGATGGCCGGGACAAGCCCGGCCATGACGAGGTTCAACCAACCAATGCCACCCGTCTTCCGTTTTGCGCCAAGTCCAAATGGCTATCTGCATCTCGGCCACGCTTATTCGGCGCTGTTGAATTTCGATGCCGCGCGGGCGACCGGCGGCCGGTTCCTGCTGCGGATCGAGGATATCGATGCGACGCGCTGCAGGAGCGAATTCGAAGCCGCGATCTATCAAGACCTTGCCTGGCTCGGCCTATCATGGGAAACGCCGGTGCGGCGGCAGTCCGAACATCTTGCGATCTATCGCGACGCGGTTGAAGAATTATCAACCCGAGATCTGGTCTATCCGGCCTTCGAAAGCCGCGCCGAGATCGCAAAACTGGTGGCGCAGCGGGAGGCTGCAGGCGCTTGGCCGCGCGATCCGGATGGCACGCCACTCTATCCGGGTACCGCGAAGTCGCTTGCGTCCGATCAGCGGCGGCGGTTGATCGAATCGGGTGCGCCTTACGCGCTGCGGCTCGACATGGCGGCTGCGCGCGCGTGTGCGGGCGACGCTCTCGGCTGGATCGAGCATGGCGGAGGTCCCACCGGCGACACCGGCCAGATCAGCGCCCGGCCCGAACGGTGGGGCGACGTCATTCTGGCGCGCAAGGAAACCCCGACCAGTTACCATCTGTCGGTCGTGATTGACGACGCCTTGCAAGGCGTGACGGAAGTGGTGCGCGGCCAGGATATGTTCCACGCGACCAGTGTGCATCGGCTGCTGCAGCAATTGCTCGGCTTGCCGCAGCCGGCCTATCGGCACCATCGCCTGCTCATGGATGTTACCGGGCAAAAGCTGTCCAAATCCACTGACGCCACCGGCCTGCGCGAACTGCGCGCGGCCGGCGCGACCCCGGAAGACATTCGCCGTTTGATCCGCCTAGCCTGAGTTTCACGTGGAGCAATCGAAAGGCCGCAGTGACTCAGACAGCCCGGCCATGGCATGGTGGCGACAGCGCGGGGCTAAGGGGAATCATGGCGGTAAAGTCGCGCCTACAGCGCAGCAAGGAGTTCCAGAATAGGCGGCCGACGAAGACGCGCGTCCCCAAATCTACCGCAAGGACGCGGGGCATGCGTCCCAAGAAGCCGGCGGCGCCCGGGGTGGTCGAAGCGGCGCTTGCCGCGTTCGCCCACGAGGTGCGCACGCCGCTGACCGGAATCCTCGCCATCAGCGATTTGCTCGCGACCTCGGATCTCGATGAGCGCGAGCGCCGCTGGGTCGACACCATCAAGGCCGGCGCCGAGCACCTGGCGAGCCTTGCGACCTTGTTCGTCGATGCCGCCAAGGACGCTACCGGAGCGACCGGCCTGCGCCAGGACCTGTTCGACCTGCGGGCGCTCGCCCGCAACGCCGGCGATTCGCTTGCCGGCCGGGCGGCGGCGAAAGGGTTGCAATGGCAGGTCGAGGTATCGGACAAGCTTCCGGCGCTGGTGGTCGGCGATCCCGTTCGCCTGCGCGCAGCGCTGGAAAACCTAATCGACAATGCCGTGAAGTTCACGGAAGCGGGCGGCGTTGCGCTGGAAGTCACGCCGCTGCGCGGCACCAGGGGCAAGGTCAGCATCGCCTTTGCGATTTCCGACAGCGGGATCGGCCTCACGCTTGCCGAGATCAAACGCCTGTTTCGTCCGTTCTCGCAGGCCAACGTCTCGATCACCTCGCGTTTCGGCGGTGCCGGCCTTGGACTGTCCTCGGTCAAGCAGCTCGCACGATCGATGGGCGGCGGTATCGAGGTCGCGCAGCGGCGCGGTGGCGGCGCCACATTCACGCTGACGGTAACCTTGAACCGCGCGAAGGTCAGCGAGGCGGCGGGGTCGGCCGCGGCCGAGGCCGCCGCCCCCAATCAGGTTCCGCCGCTGCGCGTGCTCGGGGTCGAGGACAACCCGTTTGGCCGTGTCGTGCTCAATACGATCCTGAGCGAACTCGGCCATCAGGCGGAGTTCATCGGGCGCGGCGAGGCTGCGACTGAGCGTATCGCGCAGGGCGCGTTCGACGTGGTGCTGATGGACATGGTGTTGCCGGGCATCGACGGTATCGAGGCCATCCGGCGGATCCGCGCGTTGAGCCTGCCGCATGGCCGCATGGCGATCATCGGGGTGTCCGGCCGCGGTGAGGATGAAGCGGCTTCGCGCGCGGCCGGCGCCGACGCCTTCCTGCTCAAGCCTGTGTCTCCGCGGGCTCTAGCGACTGCGCTGCTTGAAGCGTTACGCCGCGTGGCAGCCGCGACTTGATGATCGCGGCGTTCAACTCGCCGCCATAGACGAAGATCGCGGCGATGAAATACAGAAACACCAGCGCGATGATGACCGACGCGAGCCCGGCATACATCGTGACGTAGTTGTTGGCGAAGCGCGCGAGATATTGGCCGAACACGATGCCCGAGATCAACGATGCCACCATGGTGAAGATGATGCCGGGCAGGATCTGCAGGAATCCGCGTCGCCCCGCCGGAAGCCAGGCGTGCAGGATGAGGAGGGCGACGATCAAGGCCGCGATGGTGATGCCGTAGCGCGAAACATTGAGAAATTGCTCGTTGCTTTCCACGACAAGCGGAATATGCCGCCGCACCGCCTCGATGATCAGCGGCCCAAGCACGATCAGGAATGCCATGGCGAGCGAGGTGAAGGCGGCAACCAGCGTGTAGCCGATCGATTCCAGCCGCAGCCAGTACCAGCGCCGCCCTTCGAGCACCGAATAGGCACGGTTGAGTGCGACGCGGAGCGCCTCGACGCCGTTCGACGCAAAATACACCGCCAGCACCGCGCCGATGGTCAGGATGTCGCCGCGGGTGGTCGTCAGCACATCGTGGATTTCCCCGGAAAGCGAATCGGCGACTTGCTTGGGCCAGACCTGCAGCAATAGCCCCACGGCCTGGTCGGCAAGCTCCTTCGATCCGAAGAAGCCGGCCAGCGACGTCAGCACGATCAGGAAGGGAAACAGCGCCATCAGGGTCGACAGCGCGATGTGGCTCGCGATCGCCCAGCCGTCATCGGCGAGGAACGTGTAGAACGCGTCCATCACGATGAGATAGACGTAGCGGAGCTGCCTCACATTTCTTCCCTGGGCCGGCCGACGAAGGGTTCATTGTACCATCTGATATTATTGGGCTAAAAGCCAGATCGTTGCGGCCCGTTCGGGTGCGATGGCTCTGCGCCCTGCACGGTGTTATTGACGTTCGATGGCTTCCTTTCTGGGTTCGATACTGCTTCCGCTGGCTGTCGGCGCCGTCGCGCTGGTGCTGATGCTTGGTCTCATCAATATGATGCGCGGCGGCTCGCCGAACCGGTCGCAGAAATTGATGCGGTTACGGGTGCTGTTGCAGTTTGTCGCGATCGTCATCACCATGCTCACGGTCTGGGCGATGGGACGCTAGATCGATTTAGTTCGCCGGCGCTTCAAAAAAAGCCGGTGCGCTCCCTCTCCCTCTGGGAGAGGGTTGGGGTGAGGGGTTACGGTCTATCGTTGGGCTGTAACCCCTCACCCGCTCGCAAGATGCTCGCGACCTCTCCCGATGGGAGAGGTGGCACGAACACCGGAGCAAATAAATGGTCGTGCTCAATCGGATCTACACGCGAACCGGCGATGACGGCACCACCGCGCTCGGCTCTGGCGAGCGCCGTCCGAAATACGATCTGCGGGTGACAGCCTATGGAACCGTCGACGAGACCAACGCCGTGATCGGTGTCGCGCGCCTGCATCTGACGGACGCGCGCGAACTCGACGCGATGCTGGGCCTGATCCAGAACGATCTGTTCGATCTCGGCGCCGACCTCGCGGTACCCCAGCGCGAGGG
>Ga0210408_10002358_pt1 | contig 18461 bp, 31 predicted proteins | sample IncBWH4MmetaG_FD_155471 | JGI IMG/M metagenome (GOLD analysis project Ga0210408, IMG submission 155471) | Forest soil microbial communities from Barre Woods Harvard Forest LTER site, Petersham, Massachusetts, United States - Inc-BW-H-4-M | ecosystem: Environmental > Terrestrial > Soil >...
CCGGCTTGGATCATGCCGTCGCGACGAATACGCAGCCCAGAGTGAGGATCAATCGCCAGCCGCTCGAACAGCGCTCGCAGTTCTGGCCGGAGGCCGTCTCCACAAAGAGCGGCGATAGAATGAAACTTGTGCATGTCGTGCTCCTACGTGTGTTAAGTCACGATAGGATTTCACACGGATCGATCCACCCGATTTCTGAATGGCCCGCTACGGGTGGAGGTCGTGACGGTTGGCATCGATGATTCCATAAGGTTCAAGGGGGCCGCGAGGAACCCTGTTGCTTTTCTTGTCCCATGTCACCGCGTTGTCGCGAAGGAGGCCCGCCCTCATGGTCGGCTGGCCGGCCGACAGCGGCAACGCGACAAAGTTCGATTTGGGGGCAAGAAGCGGAGTGCGAAGGTATATGCGGCGACGGACATTGTACGGACAGTATTGTGCCTAGGAGCACCTCATGAGAAGAACACTAGCGCTGGTCCTGATCCTGTCAGGAGCAGCCTCAGGCGAGGCGGCTTCTTTGCTGGAGAAGCGTCAAGTGGCGCAAAGTAAGGTGCCAATGGACTGCGTCTCAACCTGCAACTCCGCCGACTACACTTGCTCGATGGGCTGCGGCTTATCCGGAGCATGCGTCGCCCAATGCACTGCAGAGGCAGCCGCGTGTAGACGCCGTTGTGAGGAAAAAAAATAGATCCGTCCGCTTCGTGATCTCCAGCAAAAACGGCTGCCTGAAAGCATTTGGTCAGCGTGCTTGCAATGGCTCGGCCGATCCGGTCCTTGCTTCCAAACTCGAAAACGATGGTTCACCGCTTCGGAGACCCGTCCTTGTTGGGGCGCACGAAGCCGATGACTTGCGCCGTCTCTGTCGTGGCAGCCGAGTCTGCTTCAATCGCATCCTGAGGTGTCATGAACTGGCGCTCCATGGCACGCCGGCCAGTCGGATCGCGCTCGTCGAGGGGCTGTATGTCCGTGATCTCGATGGCGACGATCGGATGGCTGGGCTCGCCTTTCAGATTCTGGTCCGCAAGGGATTGCAGAACCAGGCCCGGATGATTTGGGCTGGTTTCCGCGATGCGCGCAAGCCGCTTGAGCGGCCACTGCAAATGCGCCCAGTGCTTGACGATCGACGCCCAGTCGCCGCCATCCTTGAACGCGCCATTCAGGAGGCCGTTCGACAAAGGATCGTGGGGCGTAAACACGTCCACGCTCTCGGCGATGTCAACGACATGCGGCCCGTTCGGAAGGGCTACGACAAGTCCGATTTTTTCATCCGTTATCTTAGCTAGCTTCATCATCTCCTCGCATTTTCGCGAGCCCACGATCCGCAGCGCAAATCGTGCCGCGGGTCCCAGCCTCAGGTCGGCTGAAATGTCTGACGCTAAGTCGCGTCGTGAAATACGATTCCGATCGTGTGACGCATGCCGGATCGGACGCGGTTTACGCCGTGCCGTAGGCTAACCTGACCACAAGGCGCGAATAGAGCACCCTCCGCAGACCTTCCAGCAGCTCCGGGAGCGGATATTTGAGGTAGCGGTATTCCCCTTGCCGAAACCGCGCCGCGCCAAAGGCTTCAGAAGTGTCCTTCTGGATAGAGACCGGCGATGGACTCGGTCGGCGATGGCAATTTCGGCAAGACGGCGTAGCCGAACTGATCGGGTTCGCCCGCAGGCGCCGACCAGTCATAGGCGGCGGTCCTGGTCTCAGCGGGAACGCCCGTAGAGACCGACGTGATGCTGGAGAACAGCGCCTTCATTCGTTCGCTTCCTTCTCGAGCAATTTGCGCTTGCGTTCGAGGTCCCAGCGATACCCGGCCAGTTCGCCGTCGGCGCGGATGACACGGTGGCAGGGAATGACGAGCGCAAGGGGATTGGCGGCGCATGCATTCGCCACGATGCGGGCGGTGACTTGCGGATAGGCGCCGTTGATCAGCCGGGCCACCTGCATGTAGCTCTTGGTCTTACCGACCGGGATCGAACGAAGTGCGTTCCATACGCGGCGTTGAATCGGCGTGCCGCGCATATCGAGCTCAAGATCGAGCCCTTCGGAAGGCTTGTCTGCGTAACGCGCAACTTTCGCCAGGTCGTCGCGAACGATGGCCGCGTTCGGAACGAGTGTCGATTGCGGGAAACGCCCGGAAAGATCAGCTTGCAGTGCGCTGGCATCGTCGCCGAGGAGAATGGCACAAACACCCTTGTTGCTACGAGCGATCAGAACCTTGCCGAATGCACAGTCGTCGGTCGCATAGAAGAGAATGTCGACGGCGCTGGTGGCCAAGTCATCCGTGGGTTCGGCGGTGGCGTGTGTCATGAGGGTCATGGACCATCTCCTTTATCTGTCCTCATGCTCGAACGTATGTGGAAGTGCGTTAGCCCGAACTCCGATGCTTGCTCTCAAATCGAGAAAGCTTTTCAGGTTACTGGCGAAACAAAAAAACCGAGCGCGATGGCGCTCGGCGGAAGAAAATCAGCGAATGATCCTGCCAGTCACGTGACGCGCATGATCGTGGTCTGTTCGAGCAGATAGGTCTCGCCCGTGTTTAGTCGCAGGCGGATTGTCCCGTTGTCCAGCGTTTGCCATTCGGCAAATCCGTCGGCGACGAGTTTGTGGAAGTGGGTCATGACTTTGACTTTAGCGGGATCAGACTGCATCAGGGCGGCAATCGCACCGAATGTCGCCTCGACGCGCACGCGCTTATCGAGCCGCTTTTTCGCATTCGGTGCGCTGCGAGGATCCATGGTCCGGAACATTCCTTATACCGGCGACCTCAACGGCTTTCGTCCGCCGGACTTGGATCACTTATCATAGCTGAATAAAAGGCGACGCGCGACCCGGCACTCCGATTGTTATTCTCAAACTGAGAGGAGATATTTGGACAATTCACTGTTTGTGGCCACCCCGGCACCGGCGAGGCGGGCCGCCATCGGGCGCAGGGTCTGGCGAAACCGGGGCTTTTGGATCGTGAGCGACGTTGCGGCGAGAAAGGTAAATCGCGGCCATGATTTCAGTTCAGAATGGACGGCGCCATGGTCATACACCGCACTCAGATTTTTTGCGATGCCTCCCGGTCGAGCAAGGCACGCTTTCGCTCAACGCCCCACGCGTAACCTGAGACCGAACCATCCGTGCGGATCACGCGGTGGCAGGGAATGGCGACGGCCAGCTTGTTTGCGGCGCAAGCGCCGGCGACCGCGCGCACCGCCCTGGGGGAACCTATACGCTGCGCGAGCTCGGCGTAGGTGATGGTCGCACCAACGGGAATTTCCTGCAGCGCCTGCCAGACGCGCTGCTGGAAGGCGGTCCCACGGACATCGAGCGGCAGGTCGAGGCCGAGCTCCGGCGCTTCCACGAAACCCACAACGCGCGCGACCATGGCCTCGTATTCCTGGTCGGCACCAATCAGGCGGGCTTTCGGGAAGCGGTCCTGGAGATCGCGGACCAGCGTATCCGCATCATCGCCCAAGAGGATTGCGGCAACGCCCTTTGTGCTCGACGCGACAAGCATGGCGCCCAGGAAAGTCTGGCCGACGGCAAATTTGATCTCCTCTTTCGCGCCACCTGCGCGGTATTGCGACGGCGTCATGCCAAGCATGCCGGCGGATTTCTCGTAGAAACGGCCGCTTGAGTTGAACCCAGCGTCATAGATCGCCTCTGTGACACTGTTTCCCGAAACGAGGCTTTCGCGAACCTTGTTGGCGCGGTAGGCAGCAACGTAGCCTTTGGGTGTTAGGCCGGTGGCCGCCTTGAACATCCGGTGGAAGTAGCTGGGACTCAAGCTGACCGCGTCAGCTAGCTCCTCCAGCGAAGGCTCTTCTTCCCTCTCTTCGATGAGGCGGCATGCTTTGAGAACGAGCGCAGCATTCTCTGCCTCGACCGAAAGTCCATTCGGATTGCAGCGCCGGCACGGCCGAAAGCCGGTTGCCTTGGCGCTTTCCAGAGTATCGTGCAGCTGAACATTTTTGGGGTTGGCGGCGCGCGAAGGACATGAAGGCCGACAGTAGACGCCAGTCGTCGCGACCGAATACCAGAATTTGCCATCTGCTGCTTTGTCACGCGCCAGGACGCGGCGCCATCGCGGGTCATCCGCAACGCAGGGCAGAGTGGTATTCTCGGCCTCTTTAAGATTTGCAATCATCGATTTGCATAGCGCCACAGGATGATCAACACTGCCACCCGCTTTCCGATGATGCACTCCGATCCTTGCTTTCGAATTCCGAGGGCCGCAATCAAGCCCCCGAATCAATGCCTTGGCTGGTCCACGGGTATTAACCGACCACCACGGCAAAGATGATCGAGGCGGTGCGGCTCTGGAAGGCCCTTGTGCTCCTTCTCTTCAGTCACACTCGTCTCCTTCGATCGCGCAGATGCCGTCAAGTTCCAGTTGCTTGTACAAAGCAAATGACGGTTCTCATTCCAAAACCAATATCGGCGAGAAACACAACGACGTGGCCGGTCGGGTTGCCTCGGTCCCACTTGATCATGAGGTTTGGAATATAGAACTCGGTGCCAACATCGATGTGCGGTCGTTGCAACGGTCCGTCTTCACGATCATCCGTGATTCTGCAATACGTTCGACCGTTCCGTACACTGACATCATCGCACCAATAAGCGTCGGCCTCACCGCAGCAGGAAACCATCGGATTATCCGGTCGCATCAAGGTGCGAAACCACTCGCGCACGCTTGGGTCGCCGTCTTCCCATTGACCGAAATCTTTGGCGTAGGCTGACGAGGCCAGGAGAAGGAGGCACAACAGTAGCTGTCTCATGTTCCTATTCCCAGATCGGTCACACCGCAACAAGACTTACTCTGCACACTCTGGGACGACGCTTGCGTTGCGCACTCCGCATCCTACCTTCAAATCCAAAGCGCCGAGCGAGACGCACGGCTGGTCCACGCCGACCCAAGAACCGAATGCTTGCGGCTACTAAGGGATGCTACCCCGGACCGACGAACTGGTTGCTGTGATGGCCCGAGCTCGATTCGAGCGGGAATGGTCTTTTCAGGCGGAGCAGGTCGCAAGGTCCGTGAGCGGTGCGCTCGTGCTCAAGTGCAGTCATGGTAATTTCCTCTCGCTGCATGGCGCCTTCAACGCGACGAATGGCCAGCCAGGATGTCGATGTCTTGCAGGGTACGGCGAAGCGCACTGCTCGACGCGGCAAGAGTGCAGGGAAAATAAACAACCTCAACGCCGACTGCGGCAAATTCACGTTCCGCAATCCAACATTGATGCTCGGATTGCGATGCGGGAGTTGAACGCGCCAAAGCAAATGAGGCCCGCACGAACGGCGGACCTCATTCGACGACAGAAAATAAACCGCGGGCTCTGGCAGTTGCACTTCGATCAGGCGGCCTTCTTGATCAGCCCGAGCTGGGTCAGCGCGGTGACGCCGTCGTCGAGGCCGATCTCCTCAACGATCTTGCCGTTGATCACTTTCAGTACTGTCGTGCCGGTGAAGTGCATCTTGCGACCCGTTGCCGCTGGTAGACCGCCGACCAGGAAATCCTTGAAAGCCGGGCCCGTATGGGTGCCGCCGCCTTCCCACTGGCCGACGACATAGTCGCCCTCGGCGATGAGATCGGCTATTCCCCAGAAATTGAGGTCAGGGAATGCAGTTCGGAAATCGGTCATGAAAGCACGGATGTCGTCGCGACCACGGCGGGGCTCGTGCAATGAGTATTTCAGCAGCATGTCAGGCGCAGCGATCTCGTCGATGACGCCCAGGTTGACCGTTTTGCCCCAAAATTCGGTGAACCAGCGGCCGACGACCGTCTTGTTAACTTCTTCCTTGTTCATTCGGATGGCTCCTTGATCAGACTTGTGAAAGATCACCGGCATCCGCCAGCGACCTGGGAAAGTGTTTATGTCCGATCTCAATCAGCCAAACTCCGGTTCTTGTCGTGAAATTCCAACGCTGATACGGTCGCTGAAAGCTGCTCCAAGTCAGCTTTGGGTCAAAAGGCGACCTCGCCGATCCATCAGGCATTAGTCAGCTGCACCCCAGAAGCCGGACATCTCGGCCGTTCGCCACGGATGTCGGCAACGGAGAGTTGACGTGGCTCTCTTCGAGATTTTGCCATCACCCTTCGCCATCGGGAAGCACCTTGAGCCGTAGCAAACCACGGCTGCATGTAGTTACGGAGATTTGGGGCTCCTAGGCGTGACGCTAGGAAGCGCGCGGGTCGGGCGCCTATCATTTGGTTTCTTGACGGGGGCGGCGATCAATCCCTCACGGATGGCTTGTTTCCGAGCCAGCTTGCGAGCGCGACGAATGGCTTCGGACTTTTCGCGGGTCTTTCTTTCCGAAGGCTTTTCGTAGAAGCTTGCCCGCTTCATTTCTCTGAACATGCCTTCGCGCTGCATCTTTTTCTTTAGAACTTTAAGTGCCTGTTCGACATTATTGTCGCGAACCAAGACTTGCATTCGTCAGAACTCCTTATCGGGGTTACGGCCATCGGCTCTTCTTCGAATTTCATGCACAGCTTTCGCCGCATCTTTTAAAGAGGACGCAGCCTATTTTCGCGCCAGCAATTTCTGCCGGAGATCGATCGTCAGCAGACCAGACGTCATTCTCGCGTGACCATCACGCGATTTCATTCAACTGGTCGATGTCTTTGGGAAATAGCCCGCAGGCGTATTCAAAAAGGCACAGCGGCTGATCGAACATTTACAACGTATTGTTTCGCGCCAAAAATGCAAGTATTCGGCGACATCCCTATGAGGTCGGGAAAACCATTGGATCATCTCGTCCTTTGTGGGGCGGCGTCTACGCAAAGAAGAGCCGCGCGGGCTCCAAAGCTAGGTACGCTGCAGTTTAGGTATAAGAATCTAAGATCCAAATCCTGGCCAAGACCCTTGCCGAGATCGCCGATGGATTTCTGCTATCGAGGGAAAAGCAGACATCAGAATTTGTGAATTCCATCGCTTCCGCATGAACAGGATAACTATTAGCGCGCGGGCATATTGAGCGTGGCGGCGATTACTCGTCCCGTGCTCGTTGAACTCTTTTCGATGTAAAGCTGCCCAGCAACTATAAGCGCCGCAACAAATGCTAAGGCGAGCATTGCGCTGGCAATCTGATTGGTCGTTCTAACTCTCCTTCAAAATACTATTAGGGGCAGAACGTTCCGTAGCCGCGGTGCAAATACTCGGTCCTACTTTCGGAGACGCACTAGCGGCCTGAAATGATCCAGGGGCTGCGCGCGATGCCTCACCGATCTGAAATGGATCCCCGAGTAAGCAGGCATTGGGATCGGATGCCGGGTCAACAGAACGACGGCACAGACACTTATTCTCTTGTACGGGGGCAAAGGCGGTGCCTGATATTTTGCGCGCGACCCTGCGAGTGACGGTCTTGGGGCATTGGCGCTCGGTATCACCGCCGGAATGGTAAGCTATTCGGACCGGTCATTTGTACTACGCGCGCGAAAGAGAGCGATCAGGGCTTTCCTTTGGTGAGCCGACAGAGGCGGCCTTAACTCCTCTGGGAAGGAAGTTCTTTTCAGACGTGTAGCCCAAGGAAGCTTGCAACAAGGATTATGACGACCACGACACCGATGATGTAAAAAATATTCATTACACACTCCCATTGAGTCATGCATTTCAGAAGAAAGCACGATGCTCAAAGGGATGACGTTTTGAAACGACATTAAGTTCCATAGATTTTTCCCGAAAGGCCAGGTCCGATCCGGGTCATTTTCAGACCTCGGGCCGCCTCTAAGCCAAGTCCGTTCGTCCCTCAACAACGGACATCTCGCGACTACATCGGCAAGTCCGTGTCGTGCCAATTTCGGAAGTGGCCGCTGCGCGTTAGACGCTTTGGTTCCCTCTGAGGAAACGACAAGAACGCCTCACCTCTTGCAAACTGAAGAGCGCGAGCTAATTTGCGACGTTCCAAGAAGTTCGTAAACGCAGGAGTCTTCCTTGGACGCCAAGCCACGCGAAGCTGAAGACGAGCCCGACTATCTAAGGGAATTGCTTGCTAAGGCTGGCATCGACGCGCAGGCTTCCACCTTAGCAGCTAAGTTACAGGAAGTGGTCATTGGTGAACTTCATCATCGGGTGAAGAACACACTGGCGATTGTTTCTGCAATTACGTCTCAAAGCCTCAGGAACGCAAATAGCCTCGAAGAGGCCACCAAAACGATTGCAGATCGGCTTCATGCCTTGGGAGTTGCGCAAGACCTCTTAATTCGTGAGCGATGGACTGGCGCAGGGTGTCGAACGTTGATCGAAGCCGCCGTGAGGGCATTTCAATCTAAGAGCCTTGATCAGTTTGATATAACCGGCGACAACATCGCGATTTCCTCTGGGCCTGCCATCGCACTTTCAATGGTAATTCACGAACTCTGCACGAATGCTGTCAAATACGGCGCGTTGTCTGCGCGCGCTGGTCACGTTTCAATTTCGTGGGCCATCTCCCAAGATGATTCGAAGCGTTTTAAGCTGCATTGGAAAGAAAGAGGCGGCCCGACCGCCCGAGAGCCTTCTCGTAAAAGCTTCGGCTCTAGGCTAATTGAGCAGGCCCTCCCTGGTCAATTACACGGGGAAGCTCGCCTTCTGTTTGAACCCGATGGTGTTAGTTGTGAGGTCAACATTCCATTAAGTGTGATGCAGGAACGGCCCCTGGCGATTGTGGCAGCCCCGACCTCGTCATAGAGCAGCAGGTCCCGCAGTTTAGTTTCAAGCCTGCTCTGATAGTTGTTTCATCAGCGAACCTAGACGTGGTTGCAATTCGATGGATTGTGGGCCTAAAGCAATGGAAAGCCTTTCGCCGATTTCCTTACAAACTGCGCCGTTGTGAATGCGGTCGATTTGAAAATCGTTCTGGGGAGTGGAATATCGCGTCATCGGTCCGAGCTTTCTATGCCTCACTGGCTTCCACTTTGGGGGCCAGATTCCGGCAAGGCAATCACCGAGGCTCCCAGAACTGCGAATATCCGCAAAGGCTGCAAGAGATTTGATCATTGGGCTGCTGACTGCGGGTAGAGCAATCCCCTTCGCTTGGGGATCATCTCATCAACAACCACTGTTGATAATGGTTCCGCTAATACAACTTATATTTGTGACCAGCAGCCCGTGATCGTCCAACCGGCTCAAGGTCCGAGAATGGGATGGACCGGCCTTGCTCCTGCCGCGGCGATGCGCCGACTTCCGGTCTTGGCACCTTTCGGACATGCCGCCGCAATCACCTCATGTCTGTTGTTGGGGAAGAACGGACCTGGCTCGGACGCGGCCGAGGTCCGGCGATCGCGCTCGCCAATAAGCTCCCGCGCATCGCCTGGAGTGTTCTTGCCCGTGGTCGAGCCTTCGAGGTGAGCAAGCTTCAAGCCGCATGATCATGGGTAACTGATCTACTTACCTGCCGAGGTCTGCGAGAGGACGAAAGGAGATGGAGGATCGGTCTTAACTTGCCCGTGGCCATCGTCCTCGCCTATGCCAGATCATCGCGATTGTGCCCCTCATGGCGATTAGGCCAAGAGCGATGGCGGCTATACCGATGAGCACTAGGACAACTATTAGCGTATGAAGCATTGGTGTCCCCGGAACGGGTCTGCGCTCAAGTCACCGAGCGGATAATGGTTCCAATTTCAAATTAGGCCACGCGAGATTTCCTGCGTTCCCCTTCGGCTCGTCAGTGGTCGAAATCAAATATCTATCGGTCCTGCGATAGCTCGAGCTGGCGCAACGCATCAGCCATGTGCGCCAAGTGAGCATTATTGATCACACCGGCACCAAGCTTAGCGCCTATGTTGCAGCAGCCGCGTTCGCGATCTCCCGAACGAGGCATCGGACACCCATGAGATAGTCGGAGGCCGCGCAAAAAATGAGGGAGTTGATGATGCTGATCGAAGTCAGAACAGACGGCAACATTCAGGGTAGCGAGCAGCTTTCAGACGAAGTAAAAACCGTCGTGCAAACTACGCTGGACCGGTTTAGCGATCGCATCCGGCGGGTCGACTTGTACCTCAGCGACGCGACCGGCAGCAAAGCCGGTCACGATGACAAATGCTGCAAAATCGAAGCGCGTCGCGATGGCCGTGAACCCATCGTTGTGACCCACCATGAAGCGACCATGGACCAAGCAATCCGTGGCGCAGTCCATAGCTTGAAGAAATCAGTGGAGAGCGCTTTCGGAAAGGAATCCACTTTGGATCATCTCCGGGATCATCACTAGGCTACCGTGCGCGAAATCTCGCGACAATGGCGCCTGGAACAGCGCAGTCAAGGCGCTTAATAAAGCGGGACATCTCTGTAGAATTGCGGACAATCGCGGTCTAGTCTCTCTGCCGGGCGGCTTACGAAAGTAATGACCCACTGAAGCCGCAGCCTGCCCCTGGACCCAACGGAGCCGCTTGTTGACCGCGCCCACCAACGACGAGTTCGATGCGAAGGCGTTCCTCGCGAAAGTCGGAACCGGGAAGACGATTCTCGAATTCCACAAGGGCGAGCACGTGTTCGAGCAAGGCGACGTCGCCGATACAGTGTTTTACATACAAAAAGGCAAGGTCAAGCTTACTGTCCTTTCCGAACAAGGCAAGGAAGCCGTCGTCGCGATCTTGGAGCCCGGCCAGTTTTTCGGCGAGGGCTGCATGAATGGTCACAAGCTGCGTATTTCGACGACAACCGCGATGGAGGATTGCCTGATCACGTCGATCACGAAATCCGCGATGGTCACCGCTCTTCATGAAGAGCCGAAATTTTCGGAGCTGTTCATGGCCTATCTCCTGACCAGGAACAGTCGGATTGAGGAGGACCTCATCGACCAGCTCTTCAATTCGAGTGAACGGCGCCTTGCACGACTTCTCCTGCTGCTCGCAAATTTTGGCAAGGAAGGCAGTCCGCAGCCGATCAATCCGAATATCAGTCAGGCGACCCTGGCGGAAATGGTTGGGACCACGCGATCCCGGGTTAGCCACTTCATGAATAAGTTTCGCAAGCTGGGGCTTATCAGCTACAACGGACACATCGAAGTTCACAGTTCACTGCTTACTGCGGTTTTGCATGAGAAGCCGCTGCTGAAAGAGCGTGACTAAGCTCGGTATTATCGAAGCGCGCTGGATAGATTGAGTTCTCATTGGACCGGTAGTCGTTTTGTTTTTGGGCATAGGTGGATAATCCGTCTTTACCTATTTCGTTCAAACCGAAACCCATGGGGGCTGGCCGTATTTGACGCCAAGTGGCGCGCCGCGAGTGCACGGGGGCGAGCTGGGGCCGTCGTTTCACCGGACTGCCATGGGGCTTCACCTTCAAAGACGCTTCGAGCAGCGGGGGACCGCTAGATTTGTCCGGCCGGTTACATCAGTCATACCCAAAAGCATTATCTTGAAAGACGCCGTCAACAGACTGGCGCGCCCGGAAAAAGCGAAACAAAAACCCGCTGGATTTGAGTCAGCGGACTTAGTCTGTAACCGGCGTCCTATGTCGTAATTTGAATCCGGCAGCGTCCCGTTTCGTTAAATTTTCGGGAACGAGCAATTTTGACCATAAGCTCGCGTTGCGCTGCGGCAAAATACTTCGATCACCGCTCTATTCTCGGCATCATCGGTGACTGAGAGTGTTGTGCTCCCGCCTGATCCAAGGGGCGAGGCATCATGCTCCAAATTCATAGCATTAAGTATGGCAGTGCACTTGGGGGCCCCCGATGGGCCCGACTAGTGCTGTGACGTAGAGGAGGAGACGAGAGTGGGAGCACTCGGAACAGGATTTCAGCCCGACGAAATTAAGCTGATGAGGTCCGTACTAGATGAGGCGGCGATCATCTTGCCTGAGGCCGAGCGAACATCTGTCATGAAGGCAAAGTTGGCCTCGCGTATCCTCGCAGCGGCGGTGAAAGGTGAACGCGACCCGAATAAGTTGAGGATTGCAGCACTTCTGGAAGAAATGGATGTTAAAGGACCTGGCGCACTGGCCCCGCCTCTCGTTAGCGACCAGCCATGAGACTCATGCACCGCAGCAATCACCAATTCTATTCGATCACTTCATCGGCATGAGCGAGCAGAGCTTGCGGGACGTGAGGTCCAAGGCCTTGGCGGCCGTCCGTTTTTTGAGACCTGCGTGGAGCCGGCTATTTTACAAAGCAGCAGTGAACGTGACCTTGGTTCGCTCTTATGTCACCTCTCGACGTTCACGTATCCGATCGACCGCCAGGCACGCGCGGTGCTGACGGAATTAGCAACAGATGGAGATTTAGAATGGATCCGCAGGAACGATTGACGTTGCTCGGGACACGCATCCGCAAGTACGATATCGGGGAAGATGAACTTTTGCGAGAGTTGGGCAAACTGCAGCCCGCTTTTGACGGCGTAGAAGGCGAAGCAACCTATAGGGAGAAGGTTGACGCCGCCGTCGAGTGGGGGAAAATTTATTTGAACCCTCTGAAGTCTGAAAAATACAGCGGAGGGCGCGAACAGGTCAGAGGGTTTTTGCTACAAGACCTCGCCTTGGCGGCAAAGATCGCGGGAGACATCATGTAGCGCGATGTAGCGCGGATAACAATGAAAGGATGGGCGAAAAGTAGTGGGCTTTGCGGTCCAAGTTATTCGCCTCAATTCGTCGCCGATGTCCGTTGTCAAAACCGGAAGTGTCAGCCCGTCGGCGTTATGTCTACATTGCCGATGAGCGGACATCGTCAGTGCTGCTGAGTATGTGCGCCAAGATGTCCGAGTTAGGTCAAACCGAGATTCTCGGTACCAGCAAATGCTTTCCGCTTTTCCACCGACGGCACCGGCATCTGTTAAAACTCTCAGAGCTGTTAGAGAGTTACTTTCGATCTTGGACCGGTCTGGTTTCGAGTTCTCCCGCTCGCGTTTCCTGGCCGATCCTTTAACACGACACCCACCAAAGCCCGTCTGCTTGGATTTCGACGTTCGACTGCGTCAAAGTGTAGGCATGTCAGGTGTAGGTATGTCGAGAGCACGCGCGCAGGTGCACAAATTCACCGTGTCGCGCGAGTAGCCTAACTATCAGCGGAGGTCTACAGCCTTCTCGCTACCCAGCGTTTCGGCACATGCCCTTGCAACCGCCGAGTTTGGCTCGGCGCTTCCCGGCAGCGTTGCCCAACCGCCTTTTTCGATAAACGTGCTCTGGTCCCATACATAAGTGGCCCTCTTCATTTCGGCCAAGTTCGCCGAGGCACCAGCGGCTTGTCGGAACTTCTCAACGCAGATGGGTGTGAGAGCTGCGACGACAGCCGTCGCAGCACGGTTCTTCGCGAGCGTCTCAGCGGTTCCACCCGCCACCCAGCCGCCCCAGTTGAACCCCACGATCGCCAGAACAATTGCTCCGGCTGCAGCGCCCCACAGTGCGGGCTTCACGGCAGCTTTTGTCTCCTTGGGGATTTCCATGACTTTCACCTTTGATTTAGAGGTTGAGAGAGTTTCATCCACGCACAACGCTAGGCGTGGTTCTCCTACGCTGAGGCCGTTTCTACGGAGTCGCTTCTTTGGCCACAGCAGCGAGAGCTTCTTCGATGCTATCGAATGGAACGCCGACAAAGTTGGCGTGCCTTGGCTTCCACGCGTGGGTCGTCCAGGCTCGATAATGGTTCCCCGGACGTGCGATATAGGCCACGTCATCCTGGGAGTTGGATACCCACCAAAGGTTGGAATTTCGATTGTGCTGGCGGATTCGAAGAGCCATGGAATTTTGCTGATCGATGCATTGCGGACCTAGGTTTTGTGTGTCGAGCATGATTGCCCCCTCAGTTCGGCGCCCTGAGTTCCCCAGCAAGCCACCCTACGGAAGCCGATTTCATGGGGTCGCTCGCAATAACTTCGTTCTGTACGGAGTCGCACTTAGGACATTCGAACAGGCGATGCTCAAAGCCGATGGGGCCAGGGCTAATGCGCGAAAGCATCATGCGCGACGTGCAGTGTGAACATCGCGGGCGCTCGATGAGTGTGGGGGAGGGAAAATAAGCTAGTGGCATGACAACTTCCCTGCATTTGGGCGGGAGCCTGCAGCACTCTCTGTCACCGGTAGATGCTTAATGCGGGGCGGTGATGGAACCAGCATGCGCCTCGGGTTCCGAAGTCGGTGATCAATACAGCTCACATTCGAAAAGAATTAACTGATGATTAGCGAGCCATGTTCCGAGTGCGGTGAAGGCGCTGATCGTTGCCAATGAATTTTTGGAAGCCCTTGTGGAAGGACTACGGGCCGATGTGTCGAAAGGATACGCGCGCGCCTACTACCACGGATGGTTCAAGACCTACAGAGGATGAATCGAGGCCCGTTTCCGATGAATTGGTATGACGAGAAGGCGGACAACCCGGCATGGATTAAGGCTCTGGCAGGGCAACGCGGGAGGGGTATTGCTACCAGCACGTCCAGGCGATCATTGTCGCTATCGACCAGTATGCGGAGGAGGCGCTCGGCAACAGGGAATTTTTCTTGAACAAACCGCATGGCATTGGAGATGGAAGGAACGATCGCATTCCCTGACAGCTAGCAAGCGCGAGCGCAAGCTCTCAGTTGCCGGGACTAGATGACCGAGTGCTGGTCATCGAGTGATGATCAGAACAAGCCCCCGCGATGAGCGGCGCAATTGTGCTCTGACACCGCGAGGTAAAACTTATCAATTTGTCAGGGTCTTCTTTGCCGCAAAGCCACCGAATGGCTTGTAGGACTGCTTGGCGAGATCGCCGTACAGTACGCCAATCGTCTGTGATTTCGTAACGAAGGTCTCGTAGGCTGTCTTGGCGAATTCGGTTTGAACCTCAATCACCTTGTCGAGTGACCTCGCGCCACAGAGCTTCTCAACAAACAGCTTTGTGTCTTCAAACGACTTCTTCGTGTAGTCACCGTAAGCAGCGGCAATCGCCAGGAAGGGGTTGGATGACGCGGCCCCTGTATGTTGAATATGATTTGCATTCGACATTTTGGAGTGTCCCTTTGTTTATGAGCTTTCCTTCATTACAATGAAGCGCGCCACCAATGGTTGCTCCGGTTGCTCCGAAACCGCGGTTCCCGCTTGTTCATTATGCGTTGCTTGTGTGTTCGTATGATGAACTCGGAACTCAGGCGGATGCTCGCTTCGAACCACCCCCGCTGACCTGCCGGGAAATCGGACGCCACAACAGGACATGGCGCGATGTCCGATTAGAGTCCGTAATGCGCTTCAAAGCGGACATCGACAGGAGCGCGCGGCGGCCCCGCTGAGCGCCATCTGATCGGCCCGCCATCCAGGCCCCTCCAACAACGATCCGCAGCATGGGCGATAGGTCGCGCGGGCTTGGGCGACGACGCCGGGGCCAAACGAAACGGCCCCAGTTCGGGGGGACGAAGCTGGGGCCATCTGGGGGGAAACGTCGTGGGGAGGCGGCCCGCGACGTTCGGCTACCAGGAGATCATATCCGGTTCGCCGCCGCTGCTCAATTTTGCTCAGGAGGATGATTGGCTGAACTGCTTGTCGATTGTTGAGAGTGAGCAATATTGCACGGCGGCGCTGATGCGAACGCGTTAGAATGGAACCATGCTAGCCGCATATTCAACAGCCCATGAAATTAAGGGTACCCCGTGCCCGAAGTGCCGAGTCCCGATGATGCTGGGCCGCGTCATACCCGAACCGCTTGATTTCGACCTCTACACCTTCATGTGTCCCGACTGCGACTACGTTAAATGCGTGGCAGTCGAGATGAGCACAATGCAAGACAATCCGCCGGGGGTCTTTCCCGACGAGAAGCACCAGCGCCAGCCCGGCTGAGTGCCTTTGATCCGCCCGCCATCAACCCTCGCCCAATCCGCGCCGTCGCACAGGCGCGCCCCGCGCGGGCGCTGTGTACCGAATGATCCGGTAGTCTTGGCGCGCTTGCCAGCGTCCTGCCCAAAGCAACTTTTAATAGCGAGTTCCATAAGCACTTTATATTTTGGAATGTGAGCCTTATTGACCACGGACCTCCAGAACCCGAGGCGCATGCTGATTGCATCACCGCCCCGTTTATAGGCTTTTACCGGTGACTGAGAGTGCGCTCCCGCCTGACAAGGCGAAACATCATGATGACGATCCTGCGACCGCCGTGCCCTAAATGCCAAACAAGAACTATGCTGGCACGCATCACTAACGGCCCCTCTGGCTTTGACATTCGAACATTCGAGTGCCCTGCGTGCGATCATGTTCATCAGCGTGTGGTCGAACTTGTTGACCCGATGAAATCCCGTGAAACGGCGGGCTGGCTCCGGGGCGAATTGCGAGCGCCAACGTAGGTGACCGACGACGGTAGGATTTTGGCATCCACGATCAGAAGCGATCTTATCAGATGCAAGGGAGGGAGCTATGACAACTGCAGCGCAAGCTTTTCTATTGATCGGCGGAACGCTCTGTTTCTCGTTCGCTGCGATCTATGTGTTTTGGTTTGCTGACAGGTTGCGATCTAACTTCCTAGTAGGGAAGCCATAGCGCGAACTTACACAGCGGGACGCGGCTACGTGGCTGTCCCTCATGATCGAGCGCCGCGCCGATTGGAAACACGCCGAACAATCCGACGCGCGTTTCTTCCCGACGATAAGCCCTAGCGCGATCGGTGAGAGGCGCGCCGGATGCCCGCCACTACATCCCTCGACCATCGCGCCATCGTCTGGGCGAGCCCCGCGCGGGCGCGGGCGCGCGATACCGCTTCCGACCAACCTTCGCTTATTTGTCCTCTTGCTTCGCGTCGCCCAACAACGTGTTCCTGATCACGGCTTTCAATCGCGTGGCCGTTTCGTCGAGCTTGGTTAGGTCCCATCGCACCGTCCAACCCGCAGCGGTGAGATAGCTTTCCTGAAGCAGATCAACATGTGCGGTGCGTTTGGAGGAAGTGGCGGCCCTCGGAACGTCGCGCCCCGAGGCCGCAACCGGCCCGAGGTACATCCGCCCGGGTCAGCCATGCCCTGATATTGGCATCGCTGCCGCCGCTGTCAAACCAAGGCCGCGTGCCGGCTCCCGTGCTATGCTTTAAGCGCAAAGCAGGAGGCGAAGATGAACTGGGTCAAATGCACCAATATGAACAAGGAGCCTATTTACGTGAACATAGAAAATGCGACGAGCATTCGCTGGGACGAAAAAGAGAAATCATCCATCATTGCGTTCGCCGTCACCGGAGGGGACACCATAGAGGTCATCGAAGAACCTGATGCTATTATCAGGGGGCAATGACACATGGCCCCGAGCCCCCAAAGGCGAGAAGCGCCCCCGCTGACGTAGTCGGTGCCGCCGTCATGGTCGGCAGGCAGTCGCAGTCTAACATTGTGTGATTCATGGGGTAGCATTGACGGGCATGTCTTGCGGCGATGGGATTGGAGGGGTTAGTCATGGAACAGGCGGTATCTGCTGGTTCGCCGCCTTCTGAACGTCCTCGGCGCGTTGCCGGGCATGGCGGTGACCGCAAGATCAACGTTCCTGATGGGAACGTTGAAAATATCGGCCTCACCCACAAAACGCACCAGCGGCCAGTCCTGAGTCATGGGCGGCGGTTCCGACGAAGAACCGCGGCAAGAAACTGGATCCCGGTGACGATCTGGGTCGCGCCAATGGCCAGACCAACGGCGATCAGGGCAGCGACATAGGGATTCGGCGCCCAATCCCAAGCGATGTTGCTCGCCATCACCGCGAAGAAGATCAAGGCTTGCAGCAAGAACCACATTAGCTCCTCCGCCAGAAGTCCTTGAACATTATGTGCTGGACCAACAACGTGGCCAGGTAAGCCAGCCCAATACCCAGCAGAGCCGGAACGTAGCCGTTCGGCGTCCAGTGCCAATGGATGTTGGAGGCCATCACGGCGAACATGATCGAGGATTGCAGCAGGTACCACATGCCAATGTACTTCGGCTTACAAGCAAGATCCGGTTGAGGCACCGCTCTTGCCTTCATTAAGAGATGCAACGGAGAACATAAACCGGCGCGTCTCCTTCTCCAACATCATCGAAAACGTTGCGATTGACGGAGCGCGACGGTTTGGTTCGATTTTCGCAATCGACGAGACCGCTATCAGTCCGTCCGGTGAGTTTTGCAAAATTCGATACTTGCTGCCCCACTTTGTATCGACAAGAAAGTCACCCTCACGGCGGTATTTCTTAATGACCGGTTCCGGTGGGTCTGGTGGGTCTGAGTAGCCTGGATAGGTGCAAATCAGCTCCTCTCCATCGTCTATGGTGACGCTAGATGATCCTGCCAAGACAGCACTGTTGAGCGTCATCAAGAATGCGGTCAAAGAGCCGAGATCCGCGCCCTTGGCAGTTGTCGATTCAATCACCCCGGGTTGTTAGCTGAATCATCATCCTGGCCCAGCAGCTTGCCGGTTTTTCGATTGATGAGATGTATCCTGGTGCAGGCAGGACAGGCGATCGCCTCGTACTCGTTTTCAGAAACATCTGGATCGTCATCCAATTGATGTTGGACGTTGAAGCCGGTCGCCGGGCACCTGAAAATGAAATGGCCCATCTGACAGAATTTGATGAGCCTGCGACGCCAGACCATGATCTAGCGCAAGT
>Ga0210408_10002360_pt1 | contig 18453 bp, 14 predicted proteins | sample IncBWH4MmetaG_FD_155471 | JGI IMG/M metagenome (GOLD analysis project Ga0210408, IMG submission 155471) | Forest soil microbial communities from Barre Woods Harvard Forest LTER site, Petersham, Massachusetts, United States - Inc-BW-H-4-M | ecosystem: Environmental > Terrestrial > Soil >...
CGAAAGATCAAGGTGAACCGGCCGAACAAGGAAGGTGCGCGCGACATTTACCGGATTTATCTCACGAAGGATCTTCCGTACGATGGCGTCCTTGCAAAGGAGGTCGAGAATCTCGATGCGGCAATAGACAAGCTGATCGAGCGCTTCGTTGATTGGCAATTTACGCGACGCGAAGAAAACAAGTTCCTCGAAGTCACCCTTCGAAGCGGTCGCAAGGAAATTTTGTATCGGAGCGATCTGATCAGTGGTGCGATCATCGCCTCGATTGTTGAGCGCGCTAAAGCGACGGCGATCAAACGCGCGATTGCCACGAATCAAGAAGAGGGGATTCGGGAGATGGATTTGCAACTCGCGTTCGATGCCGAGTACATCGAGAACGACATTTTCCCGACGACCGATATCACCGAGGATTGGCTGAAACTGATTGATTACGACCCTGAGAACGTGGTGAAGATCGCGCCGGTCAAACCGATTCGCGAAGCGGACAGCCGCGCGAGTTCCGGGATCATCTAACCTTGGCCCAAGGGATGAACCGCGTCTTTGGTCTCGAGACGGAATACGGCATCACCGTCAACGGCGCGGACGTTGTCGATGTTGTGGCCGAGTCCATCGAGCTAGTACGGCGCTACACCGATCACGGCGCGCACATGAAATGGGATTATCAGCTTGAGGACCCACATCTCGACGCCCGCGGATTTCGCGCCAAGGCGTTGATGCAGGACACGGACGAATCCGCCTACTACGAGATCGACAAGAACCGGCCGTTGAGTTTTGAGGAAATCAAGAGCGACCTGGTGCTTTCCAACGGCGCGCGTTTTTACAACGATCACGCGCATCCGGAATATTCCACACCGGAATGCACAACCATTCGCCAGATCGTCACTCAGGACAAAGCGGGCGAACGCATCTTGGCCGAGTGCGCTCGCCGCAGAAATTTGAAACTACCGGATGGTCAACAGGTTCGGCTTTACAAAAATAACACCGACTTCTTCGGTCACAGCTACGGCTGCCACGATAATTACCTGATGAAGCGCGAGGTACCGTGGGACCGAATCGTCGGCGCGATTTTGCCCTTCCTGATCACGCGCCAGATTTTTGCCGGTGCCGGAAAAATGGGCGTGGAAGCCGAGAGCGCTTCGGGTCAGCCGGGGGTCTATCAAATTTCGCAGCGCGCGGATTTTTTCAGCGTGGTGGTGAGCATCGACACTATGAATCGCCGTCCGCTCATCAACACCCGCGACGAACCGCACGTCGACGCCAGCCGTTATCGCCGGTTCCACGTGATTCTCGGCGATTCCAACATGAGCGAGTGGGCGACTGCGCTCAAAATTGGAACGACCGCGCTCGTGCTCGATTTAATTGAGCGCAACCAGGCGCCGCAGCTGGAGATAGCCCAGCCGATCGACGCCAACAAATCGATCAGCCGCGATCAAACTTACGATTGGATCATCGAGCTCAAAGACGGCCGTAAAATTTCCGCCATTGAAGTGCAGCGCATTTATCTTCGTGCCGCGGCGAAGGTGGAGAGCGACGGTCCTAACGAGGATCGACAGTGGATCTTGCAAGAGTGGGAGAATGTTCTGAACGATCTCGAGCGTGACGTCATGACCACCCGTGACCGGGTCGATTGGGCAGCCAAGAAATTTTTGCTCAACGCGCTCCAGGAAGAAGAAAAACTGTCCTGGACCGATCCGTGGCTGCAATCGATCGATCTCGAATATCATAATGTCGATCTTGAATCGGGATTGTATTACGAACTGGCGCGTCAGGGATCGATCCGGCGTCTGGTGAAAGAGGAAGAGATCAAGACCGCGATTTTCACTCCGCCGGAAACAACACGCGCATTCTTTCGCGGCCGTTCCGTCGCGCGGTTCAACGATCAAATCGCATCGATTCAATGGGATGAGCTTGTCTTCGCCAACGGCGCGCTCTCTCGACGAATCGCACTGCCCGAAGCCTTTGCCGACACCCGTCTCGAAGCGCTCAACCAAGCCGCGCGTAACGGCAAAGATTTCTCCGAATTCATACGTACCGTCACCGCGGTCGATTGATTTTCACTTAACGATGCTCGAACGAATTGGTCGCCTGCTTTTGTCCCTGGCGATAGTTGGGATCGGCGTAGAGACCTTGATCGGCGTTTCCGGTCATAAGGTTGTGCCAGTAATTCCATGGCCGCCGGCGATTCCGAGTTTGGCCTACCCCGTCGGAACGATCTTTGTCCTGTGCGGGGCCGGTCTTTTTTTTCAACGCACCCTCGTGGTATCTTCGATCACGCTCGGCGTTGTGATGCTACTCTCCGGGCTCGCGTTTGACGTGCCGCGACATCCCGATCTCATGAGCGCCCCGTGGCGGACCAACGTGCTCGAACCGATCGTAGTTGGCTGCCTGGCCTGGCTTGGGTTTGGATTGGGCGGGATTCCGAGATGGCTTTATCGGACGAGCCGCTACCTCATTGCATTCGCGCTCATTGTTTTTGGCATCGCCCACTTCCAGATCCTCACCATGATTGCCAGCATGGTGCCCGCCTGGATTTCCTGGCACTGGTTCTGGACTGTTTTCTTTGGCGTAGCCTTCATCGCCGCGGGCGTAAGCTTTGCTACTGGGTTTCTGCAGCGCTGGGCGGCTTTAGCTGTGGGCCTGATGTTCGCGCTCTGGACCGTAACAATTCATTTGCCGGCTCTTCTCGCAAAGCAAGTGCCGGACAACTGGTCTGACGTGTTCATTGTCGTAGCACTTTGGGGAGGTTTTTGGGCTCTTGGCTGCGAGCCGCTCCGCGGCAAAGCTGAAGGATGAAGTGTGAAATGACTACGACGTGTTTAATGAAACCAACGGTTGTCGATTTCCGACGGCAACTGTTTAATTTTAGCGAGTATCCTTTCGGCGAGCGTTACCGATGCATCGAATGAATCTTCCGACATCTTGACAGGTAGCCCAAGCCGCGTCGTCAATAGGTCGCATAATTTCTTCCGATCGCGCAGGAACTTATTGCGAGCGAGCGCGACCTTGTCTCGCGTCTCATTGTCGCTCCTGGTCGATCACGACCAAGCGATCAGGCGCAGCTCGTGGGCTTGCATCAAGTTCGGGTGGGTTGGAACAACTCGGACGCTGAATCCGTAGGCACCGCTTTCAGAGGCGGGGAGTGATCCTTGATAAACGTAGCTGCCGTCACCGTTGCGGCCGCTGGCGTTCAAAACCGTGATCGACGGATTCTTGATTCCGCCGTTCTCGGCTTCGCCGTGGTAGGCCTCGACCCGGACGTGGTTTGGATCGACATCGCCAAGGTTGACGTGGCAGCTGACCTGTAGCGATTCGCCAACCAAAATGTTTTGTCGATCTTTGTTGCCAACCTGCACGTCGTGAATCCGGACCTGCGGCCAGTCTTTCCGCATCCGCGCTTTCCACTGACTCAACTGCGTTGCCGGTTCGCAGCCGTTGTGTGAAAAGTTTTCATGCGATCGCGCGGCGGGAATGTAGAGCCGCTCGGTGTATTCCTTGACCATGCGGTGTGTGTTGAAAATCGGCGTAACGCTGCGAATTGATTCCCGCATCAACTGCAACCAGGCGAGCGGCAGCCTTCCGTCCGGTTTCGCGTAATAAAGCGGGATGATCTGGTTCTCGAGCAATTGATAGAGACTGTTCGCGTCGACCGCGGTCTGCAATTCAACCGTGCCGTCATTAATCTCGGGCGCGATCGCCCAGCCGTTGATCCCGTTAAATCCCTCGTGCCACCAACCGTCCAGCACGCTGAGATTGATTCCGCCGTTCGGGCAGCATTTCATACCGCTGGTGCCGCTCGCTTCCATCGGACGAAGCGGAGTATTTAGCCAAAGATCGACACCCTGGACCAGCCGGCGCGCGATGTAACTGTCGTAGTCCTCGAGAAACACGACGCGATTCTCGAATCCGGCTTCGCGGCTGAATTTGTAAACTTCCTGGATCAAGGCGCGCCCGCCTTCGTCACGAGGATGTGCTTTGCCGGCAAAAATGAACTGCACCGGACGGGTAGTGTCGTTGAGCAACCGCTTGAGCCGGTCCTTGTCGCTGAACAAAAGTGCACCGCGTTTGTAAGTGGCGAAGCGTCGCGCGAAACCAATGGTCAAAATCTCAGGGTCGAGGATGCGGTTCACATTGCGGATCGCTTCCGGCGAATCGCCGATCCGTTCTCCCCGCATGCGCACGCGTTCGCGAACGAAATCTACCAATCGATGCTTCAATTGCTGATGCGTTTCCCAAAGCTGCGCATCCGGAATGTCGATGACACGACGCCAAAAATCCGGCTCGGTGATGTGTTCGTCCCATTCGCCAAGATATTTTCGATAGAGCGCGGAAAACTCCGGCGCCATCCAGGTTTTGGTGTGAATGCCGTTGGTCACGCTGGTGATCGGCACTTCGTGGACCGGCACGCTGTTCCAAACATCGCGCCAGAGCGACTGACTGACTTCACCGTGCAATTTGCTCACCCCGTTGGAATGACGACTCATTCGGAGGGCGAGGATCGTCATGCTGAATGGATCCGAGCGATCGACCCGCGTTTGTCCAAACGAGAAAAGCTCGTCGAACGGAATGCCGAGTTCCTTGGCGAACTCGCCAAAGTATTTCCGCATCATGTCGCGCGGGAAAGAATCGTTGCCGGCGGGGACGGGGGTGTGAGTTGTGAAAATGTTGGCCGACGCGACGATTTGCACCGCCGAATAAAAATCGAGCTTCTTGTCGACGACTCGTCGGCGGATCCGCTCCAGCGCGAGAAATGCCGAGTGGCCTTCGTTCATGTGAAAAACTTCTGGCTCGATCCCGAGGGCGTTGAGCGCTTTAACGCCGCCGATGCCGAGCATGATCTCCTGGCGCATCCGCATTTCCTGGTCGCCGCCGTAAAGCTCCGCCGTAATGAGACGGTCTTCGGCATTGTTTTCGGAAATGTCGGTGTCGAGAAGGAACAAATTGATGCGGCCGACTTGCAGCTGCCAGACCTTGGCGAACACATCGCGATCCAGAATGCGCACCGAGACAAGAAGATTCGCGCCGTCGCGCTGGATTTCGCGAAGCGGCAGATGATGAAAATTCTGATTGAGACTGACCGCCTGCTGCGCACCGTCCTTGTCGATCTCCTGTCGGAAATAACCGTGGCGATAAAGCAGGCCGACTGCGACGAAGTTCAAGTCGAGATCGCTCGCGGATTTACAATGGTCGCCGGCTAGAATGCCAAGGCCGCCGGAATAATTTGGAATCGATTCGTGAAATCCAAACTCGGCCGAGAAATACGCGACCGGTCTCTTAATCGCAGCGCCCGCTCCGGTTTTTCCATACGTGTCCTGGCGCGCCAGATAATTTCGAAAAGCGTCATGGACTTGGTTGAGCTCGCGCAGGAAAGCTTTGTCCTGGGCAAGTTCTTCCAGGCGCGCTTGTCGTGAAAGCTGCAACATGCGAACCGGATTGTGATTGGTCCGGTTCCAAAGATCGGGATCGAGATGACGGAAAAGGCGCCGTGCCGACGGCTCCCAGGTCCACCAAAGATTGAACGTGATTTCCCGGAGCGGCTCGAGCGCTGCGGGAAGCGTGGGGATCACATTATAAATCTGGAACGTCGGCATGGGCGGCGGTGAAGGGTGAAGTTGGCGAAAATTTCTTCAATCGGCAAGTTTCTCCAGGCTCCAACTGCATAACTCGCGCCAAGTGTTCACGAAGAGATTCGTTGCGGTCGCATCATCAGACCGAGAAAAAATCCCGTAACCAGGCCGCACAAATGGGCCGATGTGCTGACCTCCGGCGTGGAAATATCGAACGCGATCTGGATGGCAATGATGAGCAGGATATTGAGCAGGCGTTGCTTTGTCTGCCACATCTGGCGATTTCGAAAAAGAAATCCGGCCCACGCACCGACAATTCCCATCACGCTGCCGGACGCGCCGACCAATTCGGCCGGACGCACGATTTTAAATAGAGTGAGCAGAACAACTCCAGCCGTCGACCCGATTCCTGAGATCAAATAGCAAATCGCGAATCGGATCGTACCGAGAACTTTTTCCAGCGGCGGTCCGAGCACATAAAGCGCTAAAAGATTGAACCCAAGATGAAGAAAGTTGAAATGCAGGAAAAGCGCCGTGATCAGCCGCCAGAACTCGCCCTTCTGGATTACGGCAAAAAAGTCGAGCGACCCGAGACGATGGAGAATCACCGAATTGGCCAGCGCCCCTCTCCAGAGCTCGATGCAAAACACCGCGAGATTCAGGACAATCAGAACGATCACTACCGGAGCGCCGCGTAACCGTTGTCGATCTTGCGACGCGGCTTCGCTTGGAACGTTAGCGGCTGCGCCGTGTCGCATTTCCAGTGTGCGGAAGACTCGAACTTGATCGCGCAATTGCGGCGTGGGATGCAAGAATTGCAGCGCGGTCGCGAGTCGTCTGGCCGATTCGTAGCGGCCCTGGGCGGCGAGCTGAGACGCTTTCCTCAACCCAATCGTCGGCAGAAATAAAAGCGCGAACCAGGCTCCGCCGCCGATGTAACCGGCGCGTGTTGGAACGACGTACCAGGCGATACCGGTGATTACAAGAACGATTGTGGCAGCGACGCGCCAGCCGCGAACGACTCCACCGGGCCGCCAGGCCCGCGCCAAAACCAGCAAGGGCGAGATGATGGCGATGAACAAGAAAATGTGATTCAGGTCCACGAGCGAAGGTTGGAGGTTCGACTTTTGGGGTTTGAAGTCAAACGCCGGTGGTTATTGTCGATCTTACTTATGCGAATCACGGTCACTGATTATCTCGATGTTGTCTCTTCGTGGTGCTTTTGGTCCGAACCGACGTGGGCGGAGTTGAAAAAGCGTTACGAGGATCGCGTCCAATTTCAGTGGAAGATCGCGCTGATGGACCCGAGCGGTTTGCCGACATCGCGCGAACAGGAGCAATGGTTTTACCGCCGGAGCGGAATGTTGATGCGCTCGCCCTTTATGCTGAATACCGATTGGTATGATGCGAGCCTGAAAGAGTGGTTGCCGCCAAACGCGGTAGCTGAGGCGGCCAGGGATTTTAAGATAACCAATGATGGCGTCCGGCTGGCGCTGAGTCACGCCGCGTTGCGTGACGGGAAAAAAGTCAGCGATTGGAATGTCTGCGCTGAGATCGGCGCGGCAGCCGGCAAGATCGACAAAAAGAAACTCCTCGAGGCGGCGCAGTCTTCGGCGGTCGAGAAGCGTTTGCGCGCGTCGACGGCCGAGTTTCACGCCATGCAAATTACCCAGCGGCCGACTTTCGTGGTCGATACCGAAATCGGCGACCGGGCGATTTTTTCGGGACTCGTAAGAATCGAACCTCTGACGGCCACCATCGATGGTATGCTCGAAGACGCGATTAGTTACGCCGCGCACAAAGCGCACTTTGGCGACCCACCGCCGAAGTGAATCATGGTAGGCGCGTGTCCTGCTTGCTTAGTTGAGATTCGTCTTGCCAGCAGTGAAATGTTGCCTACAACTTCCCTTCGGCTCGTGGTTATGACGCGGGCACTTCGTTGGGGTCATCGCAGCCGCGGCGAAGTAGAGTGTATCGACGTTTCGCGAAAGTGGATGTCGATCGTTGCGATGACAGAAATACCGGCGAACTGGCGCACTCCCGCTTCGCCGTCCAGGAGATAAAAGTAATCTGCAACCACAAATTCGTGTAAACGGCCGCATTCGCGCTCGCGAAGTCCGGGTCATTTTGGGAACCAGCGGCCAGCAACTTGGCGTGATGAAGTTGTCAGACGCCTTGCGTGAAGCGCAAAACCGTGGACTCGATCTGGTCGAAGTCGCGCCCACTGCCAATCCGCCGGTCTGCAAAATCGTCTCGCTCGGAAAATTCCGTTACGATCTTTCCAAGCACGATAAGGATAAGAAAGCCGGCGGCGCGCGGCTCAAGGAAATCAAGTTTCGGGTCAATATCGACGAGCACGATTATCTGACGAAAGTCCGGCACGGCGAAGAATTTCTCGAGCGCGGCAACAAGGTTCGGGTGCAGCTTCAATTTCGCGGTCGCGAAATGGCGCATCAGGAATTCGGGATGCAGCTAATGCATAAGGTCCGCGACGATCTTTCCGGTATGTCACAGGTCGAGATGGAACCGAAAATCACTGGCCGCAACATCACCATGACGTTGACGCCGCTGCCGGCCAATCGCCGCAAGCGCCGTTTCATGCCGCCGCCGAAAGAGAAAGCTGCTGCCGCAGCCGATTCCCAGAACGGCGCGAAATCCTGAGCGGCGTTGCGATTGCCGAAATCGTTCAGGGTTTCTTTTTCTTCGGCGGCCCCGGCGGAGCTGCAACCGGCGTTTCGGTCGGAACCGCGTTCTGCGACTGGATTTTTAGTAAACGCGCTTTGCGGTCGAGCGCTTCTTTGTTCTTGCCGTTGATCTTCAGCGCAGCGTCGTTCTCGGCCATCGAGTTTTGCAGATCGCCGCGCGTCTCATAAATCCAGGCGCGGTAATTGTGAAACCGGATTTCGCCCGGGTTGAGCTTGCTCGCTTCGGCGTAATCGGCGAGCGCCTTATCGTAATCGTTGATCTTCGTTTCAATCGCCGCGCGTTGCTCGTAGGCGTGTGCATCCGGCTTGATCTTAATCGACTCGGCCAAATCGTTCAGCGCGTCTTGGAAGCGCTGCTCGTTCGCGTAAGAAAAAGCGCGCTGTTGATAGGCGAGCGCCAAACTCTGCACGTATTTTCGGTCGATTTCTGAGGCTTTGCGAAAACGCTCGATCGCTTTTCCCCAATCCTGTTCTTTGGCAGCTTGCGATCCTTCGCGCGCGATTTTTGCAGCTTCGGGATTCCCTTCCTGTTGCGCGGCTAAAGCAAAGGACAGTCCAAATGCGGAGACAAGGCAGATGGCAAACAGTGTTTTCATGGTTAGCAAATTTATCGAGGATAAGCTTGACCAAACAATTCGAAATTGGCCATCATAAATCTCGCGCGCGCCGGACGCCTCAGGTCTGTTCCGGGGTAGGCAACTGTTCGATGTCGATCTTCGGCTCCAGTTCGGCGACGGCCTGGGCTGGTCCGGGCTCATTCACGCGCGTAATCCGTACAGCCCGCCCGGTCTTTTCGTCGATCTCAATCAGCGCGCCATGCAAACGAACTTCGCCGGACGCAACCGGAAACGGGGCCGGCAGATTCGACACAAACCGGTTCATGATCGGTTCGACCGCCCGTCCAAGAATCGAATTCACCGGGCCGCACATTCCGGCGTCGCACAAAAACGCGGTGCCGCCGGGGAAGACTTGTTCATCCGCGGTTTGGACATGGGTGTGAGTTCCAAGGACGGCGGAAACTTTGCCATCCAGAAAACGGCCCATCGCGATTTTCTCACTCGTGGTTTCGCCATGAACATCGACAATGATGTTTGGCGTTTCCTCGCGGAGTTTGGCGACGGCGGTTTCCAGAGCGCGAAACGGGTTGTCCAAAATTGGCTGCATGAATGTGCGGCACTGTACGTTGATGACGCCCACTTTGCCTTTGCCGGTCTCGAGCACGATCGAGCCGTGGCCGGGAGCGCCTGGCGGATAATTGAATGGCCGTAGCAATCGCGGCTCGGTGTCGATGAACGACCAAATATCTTTTTGGTCCCAGATATGATCGCCGGTCGTCACTACCGCCGCGCCGGCGCGGAGAAGATCGATCGTGATCTTACCGGTAATGCCGCGGCCAGCGGCCGCGTTTTCTCCGTTCACGATAGCGAAGTCGACCGCATGTTGCTCCTTTAATTCCGGCAGTCGGGCAATGACCGCATTGCGGCCGGGCTCGCCCACTACGTCGCCGAGAAAAAGTACCGTTAGCATTGAACAGGATCGTATTGCACAGGTTCAAAACGTCGATGCTAATTCGCCATTCGCTCATTGTTTGTGCGTCATTTTCTTTCTGCCTGTCGACCTTTGAACGGAACGCGCACGCAGCGGACAATCTCGGAATTCTAGGCGGTAAACCGACGTGGGAGGTTCTCGAACATTACCAGCGCACGATCACCCGCGACGAGTTCGCGCACCTGATAAACGATGTTTACTGCACGCACGGAATTCCCGACGACCTGATCAAAATCGACAGCGACGTGGCGCACATTGTGACGACGCGGGAGCCGCACGCGGAATTCACTTTTCAGTTTGCGCCCGATGAAAATTCGAAAGCGCGAATACCGCGACTATGGCGTCCGGCGAAAGCGTTGCCGCCCGCCAAACCGAACAAGCCGTTGGCCGGATTGCGGATCGCGCTCGATCCCGGTCATCTCGGCGGCAAATGGGCGAAGATGGAAGAGCGCTGGTTTAAGGTCGGCGACACCAAACCGGTGACGGAAGGCGATCTCACGTTGCGCGTGTCGCGAATGCTCGCGTCGCGATTAAGAAAGCTTGGCGCAACGGTGTTGTTCGTCCGTAACAGCACTCAGCCGGTCACGTCGAAACGTCCTTCCGATTTCAAAAAGCTCGCGCGAGAAATTTTGATCAAAAACGGCGTGCCACGCCCACGCGACGAAGTTTTGAATCCCCGAGATCCAGCGAAGGAGGGCACGATCAAGTTTCAAAGCGAGATTCTGTTTTATCGCTACAGCGAGATCCGGCGACGGGCGGTGCTGGTGAACACGAAGCTGCATCCTGACCTCGTGCTGTGCCTTCACTTCAATGCCGAAGGGTGGGGCGACCCAGCGAATCCGACTTTGATCGACAACAATCATCTCCATTTGCTCGTGAACGGTTCGTATTTGCAGGATGAACTCCAACTCGATGACGAGCGATTTGAACTGATCCGGCGTTTGCTCAGCCGCGCCTACGACGAAGAACTCCCAATCGCCGACACAGTTGCGAGTTCAATGGCCAAAGCGACCGGGTTGCCGGCGTTTCAATACCCGACCACGCTGACGACGACGAAAGTTGGATCGAGCGGTTACGTTTACGCGCGCAATCTGCTCGCCACTCGGCTGTATCGTTGCCCGGTCGTTTATTGCGAGCCGTATGTCATGAACAGCAAGGACGGGTTCGCGCGCATTCAAGCGGGCGACTACGAGGGGACAAAGGAAATCAACGGCGTGCAGCGCAAAAGTATTTTTCGAGAATATGCTGACAGCGTGGCGGAAGGATTGCGTGATTATTACTCAAACGCGCGGGGCGGCGATTGATTATTTTACGGTCCTCAATTGCACGCAATCGATCAGCGCCTCGCGCGCGCGGACATCGCTGACAATCACAAGATTGTCGCCCGCTGCCGTCATCTTTTGATCGCGCAAAAGTTTCTGCGCGGTTTCGATGGTCGCGTTTGGGTCGTCGCTGAATTCGATTCGGATCGGAAAAACACCCCAGCAGATCGACAATTGTCGCCGAACTTCTTCGCTCGGTGTGAAGGCGAAAATCGTCGCCCGATGCGGTCGAAGATTTGAAGTATTGCGCGGCATTCGGCCGTGCCGCGTGAAGACCATGAGCTTCGCGCGGGGGAGAGAATTGGCCAACACCACTGCCGCCGCTACCGTCTTTTGTCGCGCATCTTCTAAAATCGCATCCTCGGCATAACCAGCTCCACCACTCCGCTCGATCCGAGCAGCCACGCGATTCAAAACATCGACACACTCGACCGGATAATGTCCAACACTGGTCTCGCCGCTAAGCATGATCGAGTCGGCCTGTTCGAAGACAGCGTTCGCCACGTCAGTGATCTCGGCCCGGGTCGGAATCCGGTTAGTGATCATCGATTCCAGAAGATGGGTGGCGACGATCACCGGTTTCCCCAATCGAATACAATTTTTGACGATGCGGCGCTGGATGATCGGTAATTCTTCCATCGGCACTTCGATTCCGAGATCGCCGCGAGCAACCATCACGATGTCGGCCGTCTTGATAATGTCTTCGATAGACTCGACCGCCGCCTGATCCTCGATCTTCGCCACCACGCACGCTTTGCTTTTCTTGCGGGTGAGCAAATCTCGAAGTTCATCGAGGTCACCGGGTTTGCGGACAAAACTGAGGGCGACGAAATCGACCCCGAGCGTCGCGCCAAGCGTCACGTCCGCTATGTCCTTTTTCGTCAACGGCGGAAGACTGATGTGGACGCCGGGCAGATTGATGTGCCTGCGCGAGCCCAGCTTCGCCGGGGTAAGGACTCTGCAAATGGCGCGGTTCTTTTTCTTTTCGACGACCTTCAGTTTGATCAAACCGTTGTCCACCAACACGGCGTCGCCGGTGTCGATGTCGTCAATAAACTTGTCGTAGTTCACCGAAACCGAATTCTTCTTCGTCGGCTTCGCGCCGCGGACCGTGAACTCGAGTGTGTCACCTTTCTTTAATTCCAACGGCGCTTTTACCGGTCCCGTCCGGATTGCCGGACCTTGTGTATCCACCAAAATTCCGACTGTACGCTTGAGTTGATCGGCGAGCTGCCGGATTCGCGGAACAATTGTCCGGACCCAATCCGCGCTTGCGTGACTCATGTTCAGGCGGAAGACGTTCGCGCCGTGGGCGATCAACTGCCGAATGACGTCGGTCTTTTCCGTCGCTGGGCCAAGGGTGCAGATGATCTTCGTCTTTCGCATACGACGATGTCGAACTTAGCAGATGTCGATGTTGTAAAAAACAAGCGGCGCGCCTGAATCAAGCGCGCCGCTTCTAACGTGATTAGTGAGGATTTACTTGAGTTTGCCCTGCGTTTCCTGGGCGAGCTTGAGATGGGCACTGACCATCTTAGCGCCCTTGGCGGCGAACTTCTTGAGGTCGGGATCGGTGCCGCTTTGGGCTTCCTTCTGGAATTCAGCCAGGTCCTCTTGATGGTCTTTGACCATCATATCCATGTAATCCTTGTCTGATTTCCATTTGCCGGGCGCCTTTGCACCGGGCAACGCGACGCCTTCCTCCTTCGCCAACGCCATCAGCTCGTTGTTCGCCTTGGAGTGATCGGTCACCATCCGGTTGCCGAATTTTTTCACGTCGGCGTTTTGCCCGTTTTGGGTCGCCAGTTTGCCCCACTCAACTTCCATCATGCCGCCTTTAGCTGCGTTCATCATGAAGGTTTTGTCAGCCGCGCTCAGTTTACTGGCCGCTTTGGCTGCCGGGCTGGCAGCAGGTTTGGCTTTGGGAGCGTCGGAGTTGGCTCCGGTTCGTAAAGGCGGATAGGCATTGAGTGCGCTACTCGTCGTTGCCAGACATAGCGCCGCGACAGCCACCGCCGGCACTGCGATTTGTTTGATGAGATTGTTTTTCATAGGTGTTGGTAGGTTAAAAAGATACCGCTGTTCGGCAATTATATGTTCGCATGTTGTCACATCCTTGGATGTAAACGCAAAACATCGATTCCGGCTGGTAACGTCGACAACCGCCGCGGCGGATGCCGTTATCCCTGGCGATAGGAACTTTCCACCCGCTCAGCAACGTCCTTGTATCCGTAATCCGCTTCGTAGATCTGCTTCATGCAATTGAGCGACTTTTCCTTTTCGCCGATTTTTTCGTAAACGATGCCGAGGTTGTAGACGATCTCCTTCTTCATCGGGTCCATTGTCAGAATCTCTTTCGCGGCGTCCTCGAATTGTTTCATCGCCAGATCGAGCATGCCGAGCTCGCGGTAACAAACGCCGAGCAGATTCATCGCTTTCAGACGCGCGTTCGGGTTCTGCCGCGCCCGCTGCAATTCCGGAACTGCTTCGCGGAATCGCTGGGCGTTGACCAGGTGTCCGCCCAGCTCAAACCGCAGGTGGAGATCGGTCGGATTGCGCGCCACGCGCCTTCCTGCTTCATCGATCAGGATTTCCGCCCGCTTTTTCTTCGCGGCGACCAGTTCCTCGACCTTTTTGGCGTAATCGGCGTCTTTTTCATTGTGGGTGGCGAGATATTCCTCGTGCGCGGCGATCTCACGCTCGGCTTCGCGCATTTCTAAATCCGAAACTTTGCGGACTAGACCGGCATCGCCTGCCCCAGTCAGGTCGACCGCCGTCTGATACCAGAGGATCGCCGACTCGATGTCGTCCTTTTGTTCATAAAGTCCGGCCAGCCGTCGGGCCAGATCGACATTGTTCGGCTGCGCTAGTTGTTTGGATTTCATTTCGGCGATTTGTTGGTCGAGCGATTCGCCGGCCAATTGCATTCGGCTCTGTTGCTCGAGTGAAACCGCAACGTCCTTGTCTTTGATGAGCTCGCGATAACTTTCGGCCTGGGTCCATCCGCCGGCGCTCATTGACGCGCGCGCCGACGCGTCCTTGCCCAATCGAAGCGCCGTTGCATCCAACGGATCGATTTCGTTGATGCGATTGTAAACTTCAACCTCCTGCTCGCTCTGACCGATCGCGTGGTAGAGGTGCCCGAGCTCGTGCAGCAACTTCACGTCGCGTGGATTTTCCTCGAGCAATGTGCGCAGCGCGAAGACCCCGATCTCCGGCCAGCCTGCCGCCACCGCCGCTTCCTTCAAAAGGAGATTGGCTTGGCGATTATAAGGTTCCTCTTCCAAGACTTTTTCGATCCTCTCCACCGCGCGCTGCGGCGCTTTCTTGACCTCACGCTGCGCTCTCATCACCGCGATCGGCGTGGTCGAAATGTGGAAGAAGCTTTTCTTGGCTGCTTTTTGTTTGGCGACTTCGGCCCGTCGCAGCAACTGCCGGCCGGTTAGGAATTCCGGTTCCTGTTTCAAAATCTCTTGCAAGAGCGAGATCGCGTAACCAAAATTGCGCAGGTCCATCGCCGCTAGCGCCTTTAACCAAAGAGCGCGCTGCCCTTCACTCAGTTCTTTCTCGGTCTTAACCGGCATGAGCAATTATTCTATTACAGTAGATCAAGCTGCGGTTTCTCTGCCTTGGGCATCGTGGATGCCGATCTTTTCCGGCGTGCCTTTGGTTGTTCGGCAGCGCCGTTCGAATTTTCCAGGTGCGCCAGAATTTCCTTCGCTCGATCGAGAATTTCCTTGGGCAAACCGGCGAGTCGTGCGACTTGGATCCCGTAACTTTTGTCCGCGCCGCCGGGAATGATTTTGCGAAGGAAAATGATCTGCTCGTTCCATTCCCGGACCGCGACATTCAAATTGCAAACGCCTGTGCGCTCCGCTGCCAGTTTGGTTAGCTCGTGGTAATGCGTCGCAAACAGCGTCCGCGCTTTGATCTTGTCGTGCAAAAATTCCGCGACGCTCCACGCGATCGACAATCCGTCAAATGTCGATGTTCCGCGCCCGATCTCATCCAGGATGACCAGACTGCGCTCGGTAGCGTTGTTCACGATGTTCGAGGTCTCGTTCATCTCGACCATGAAAGTCGATTGACCCCGGGCGAGGTCATCGTTCGCTCCGACACGCGTGAAAATGCGATCGACCAATCCGATTTCGACGCCCGCGGCGGGGACGGAACTGCCGATCTGCGCCATCAACACGATTAACGCGACTTGCCGAATGTAAGTCGATTTGCCCGCCATGTTCGGCCCGGTCACGATCGCCAATCGAACATTCTCGCCGTCGAGCGTCGTGTCGTTCGGTACGAACTTCTCTTCTACGAGATTCTGGTCGAGCACCGGATGTCGACCGTCCTTGATCACGAGGCGCAACGATTCGTTCAACATTGGCCGGCAGTAATTGAAAAGCCTGGCGGTTTCGGCGAGCGAGCAAATTACATCGGCAACGGCGATCGCTTCCGCTGTCCGTTGAATCGGTCCGAGCGCGCGCAGCGTTTCCTCCCGGAGCTTTTGAAAGAGTTCGTACTCCAAATGTCGTGCCCGTTCATCGGCGCCAAGAATCTTTCCCTCCATCTCCTTCAATTCCGGCGTGATGAAGCGTTCGCCGCCAACGGTTGTCTGTTTGCGCGTGTAATTCTGCGGCACGCTCCCGAGGTTCGATTTGGTCACTTCGATGAAATAACCGAACACGGAATTGTAACGGACCTTGAGCGATTTAATTCCGGTCGCGGCCATCTCGCGTTCCTGAAGCTGGTTGATCCAATTTTTGCCGTCGCGTGATGCATTTCGGAGCTCGTCAAGATCGACATCGTAGCCGTCGCGAAATATTCCGCCCTCTTTCAAAGCCATTGGCGGATCGTCTACCAACGCTTTGGCCAGTTTCTCGGCTAGGGCCGGCATTTCCTGGATTTCGTTTTGCAATCGTTGCGCCAGCAATTCGACTTCGCCTGGCTCATTGACGCGATTCGCTCCGAAGGCGAGCCGATCGAGCAACTTCTGTAATTCCGCTTTGAGTTTCGGTATTTGCTCGAGCGAATTTTCTAGGGCAACAAGATCCCGCGCGTTTCCAGAGGCCTGACTCAACCGCCCAACGGCGCGCTCCACATCGCGGATCGATTTCAATTCCTCTCGAATTGACGAGAGCAGATCCGGCTCCTGCAACAAATCCGCGATCATCTGCTGCCGGCACCTGAGCTCGGTCAAATCGCGCAACGGCTGCAAAATCCAGGAGCGCAATTTGCGCGCCCCCATCGGCGTGATCGTGCGATCGAGCACCGCGAGCAAACTGGTGTCACGCGCGCCACGCGATTCGACCAGCTCAAGATTTGTTTGCGTGGCAGCGTCGAGCAGCACGTAATCACTTGGCGCGTCACACTTCAGGGACCTGAGATGATCGATCTTGCGCCGAAGCTGATGCTTTAAGTAATGCACAATCGCGCCCGCCGCGGCGATCGCCGCCGGCAGTTGCGCGCAACCAAAGCCGTCCAGCGATTTTACCTGGAAGTGTTCGCACAGGGTGAAACCCGCGTGCTCGGGCAGAAATGCGTAGCTGTCGTACTCAATCGCATGATCGAATTGCCCTAACGATTCCTCTTGTTCGGCGCTGACCAGCAATTCGGACGGCGAAACACGGGCCAGCTCGTCGAGGAGTGCTTGTCGATCGTGCAATTGAGTGAGACGAAATTCGCCGGTGGTGAGATCGGCATAGGCAAAACCAAAAACGCCGGCGTCGACGTAAACCGCGCCGAGGTAATTCGCGCGCTTGGCGTCGAGCAAATTCAATTCGCTCACCGTGCCGGCGGTGATGATCTGGGTAATGTCGCGCGAAACGATTTTGCCCGGCTGCGGCTCGCTCGTTTGATCGCAAATCGCGACTCGCCGGCCAGCCTTGATCAACTTAGCGATGTAACCCTGAGCCGCGTGATACGGCACCCCGCACATCGGCACCTGATTGCGCTTGGTCAGCGCGACGTTGAGCAAGACGGAAGCTTCCTTGGCATCCTCGAAAAACAGTTCATAAAAATCGCCCAATCGAAAAAGCAGGAGCGTGTCCGCAGGAATACTTTTTCGCAGCCGCTGATATTGCTGCATCATGGGGGTAAGCGCCTCCTGCATACCGGATTATTTTACTCAGGAACCCGGGAAAGCAGGAACTCAAAATCATGTTCGGCTGATCTTCGAATTTCGGCGTTGGACGTTGAGCGGTGGGCGTTCGAGGTTTGCTTCGATGGACGGCTCTTTTCAAATCCGCCTCGCAACCAATAGCGACGTTGAGGTAATCAGTTGGCACCGGGCACGAATGTTCAGCGACATGGGCGAGCTGCCGACAGAATTGTTCGATTCATTCCGCGCTCAATCGCTGGAGACGCTCAAACGAATATTTGAAGAGGGAACTTATGTCGGCTGGCTGGCGAGCCCGAACAATGAACCGGGAAAAATTGTCGCCGGAGCCGGCGTTCAACTGCGCGAAGTTTCGCCGCATCCGCAGCCGAAGGCGAACCGCAAGGTCGACATTGTCTCGGGTCGGCAGGCGATCATTCAAAATGTGTATACCGAACCCGAATGGCGTCGGCGCGGGTTGGCCGCTCTCTTAATAAAGACAATTATCGACTGGACCCATGAGACGAGGATCGAGTCCGTCGTGTTGCACGCGTCCGACGAAGGTCGCGCGGTTTACGAACGACTTGGCTTTATCGCCACGACAGAAATGCGTCTCAGTTGTTAGGATAAAACGGCTGCGCCGGCGGCACGAAATCGTCCGGGCGTTCTGTGTAGACGCGTCGACGCGACCGCGAAGGATAGATTCCATTGTCGTCATAGCGGCGCGGAAGAATGACGACTCGACCGGATGTCAATTTCACAATCGGCCTTCCATCTGGCGTCCTGCCGATTATTCGGGCGCGACCTCGGCCTTGGTTGGTTGGTCCGCGGTCGTAATTGTCTTCATTTGGAGAACGTCGAACAACCCGATCGTTTTCCGATGTCGATCTCCGAGTCGTTACAGTCGGTTTTGTTTCGCGCATGTTGGAGTCATTCGTCTCGGTTGCCGAAGATTGGGCCGAATTTTCCGACGCGGCGTCAGTTGATGTTGATGGCGGCTCGCTCGGTCCGAACGCCGGCGAAGAAGGTTCGGACGGTCGCGCGGCCGAGTTAGTCTGATTGCTGGCGATTGCTGGACTTGCGGCAGGCGCATCGGCCTGGGCTGTTTGATTCTGCTCAACGTCGGTCGGCGCATTCTCGGTTGTCTCCGCCACTGACGGCGATTCGCTTGGGGCTGGTTCATTCGCAGCAATCGGCGCGACGGTAGCCGTCTCTTTGTG
>Ga0210408_10002363_pt1 | contig 18432 bp, 14 predicted proteins | sample IncBWH4MmetaG_FD_155471 | JGI IMG/M metagenome (GOLD analysis project Ga0210408, IMG submission 155471) | Forest soil microbial communities from Barre Woods Harvard Forest LTER site, Petersham, Massachusetts, United States - Inc-BW-H-4-M | ecosystem: Environmental > Terrestrial > Soil >...
CAAGGATTTGATAGGCCTCCTGTTCCGTCATTTTGCCGCCGAACGTCGCGCCGCCGCCGTTCCCCGCTGCCGCATCGTATTGCGCGTGTTCACGCCAGCCGGGCTCGCGGCGATCAAGATAAGCCATCAATAGATTGCGGCTGTCGCCGTCGATTTCGCCGATCAGACCGATCAGCGTGGCAAGATCGAGCGCATCGAGCGCGGCGCCTTGATGCCGGCCGGCGAGAACGCGGCCATGCATCGCGCCGCTGTCGTGGTCGAGTTCCATTTCCAGAAACGCCGTGCGCACACGCGAGGCCTGGCCCGGACTCTTCTGCGTGCGCCCGATGAGGATCGCCGGCCATGGCACCTGCCAACCGAGCAAGCCGAGACCGAAAACTCCGACCGGGATTGCGACCCAGATCTGCCCGCGCAAAAGGAGAAAACCGGCGAGGAGCAATGCAGCGATGCCCCCCATCGAGCGTATGAGGCGCGCGGCCTGTTTCGGATCGGCCTTGGAGAAGGCTTTGACGGCCCACAACAGCAGGACGAGGACGACGACGCCGAGAAGAAAGGGCATGGCTATTTCAGCTGCTCGATCAGCCGGACGGCGCCGGCGCCTTGCCGCGCTTGGAGATCGGCAAGCGCCTTCATCCCACCCGCGGCGTAGGCTGCCGCCGCGCGCAAAAGTTCTCCGAGTTCGTGCGCAGCCCCTGGAGCGAAGCGGCAGTAGGCCCCGCGGGTGAGGCGGGCAATCTCGCGAAAGGCCTGCTCGCAGACCGGGTCGTAGCCCTCCTGAAACATGAAGGCCGGAACATTACGAACGCCGAGTTCCCCAGCGCCGGCACACAGGTCGTCGAGTGCTTCTTCCATGGCATCGCCGACAAAGACCAACGCACCGATCCGGGCCTTGTCGTTTTCGCGGCGGGCATGGGCCAGGATCTTCGCGATCTGCGTATGGCCGCCGCGGCAGTCGATGAGCGACATCAGCGCGCCGAGCCGTTGCGGCTCGGCGATCCAGGGCGTCGTCCGGCATTCGGCGAGGCCCCGATAGTACACGAGCTGGATGTCGAGGCCGCCGACAGAAGCTGCCTCGCGGAACATATCGGCCTGCAGCATGCAGGCCTGGTCCCATGTCGGCTGCCGGCTCATGGTGGCATCGAGCGCAAATAGGAGGCGACCACGCCCGCCAGTGTCGGCAACGGGACCGAGAGCATTCAAGTGGCTGAGGAACGCATCGATTTCCGCGCGCGAAGAGGCAGCCGTCGGCGTCTGCCGAGGCGCTGCCCGTTGGCTGGGCTCGCGGGTCGTCGCCGATGCGCGGCCGGATTGGTCGTTGCTCATCGCCTGCCCTTCGCGGCGGAGATTCGTGACTTCACCTAAGGTGGCCCCCGGCGCGCACGGGCGCAATGCTCGCTCTAGATGGGGAGCAAGGCCGCGGCCGAGGAGGCGCGGACGTGCCTCCCTTGCTCAAGTCAATCGGCAAGCAGACCGTGGGTATCGAGCGGCTTGGTGGCGGCGACGATCCACTCGGCGCGCGCGGCGGCGCGGCGCTTGCCGCGCTCGTCGATCGGCAGCTTCAGCGCATCGACCAGGTTCCTCACCTCGTCGCGTGCGGTCACGTGCGAAGGGTTCGGGCGCTGGCCGAGGGTGTCCTCGTTGATGTCGTCGAGCGCCGTCAGTCCGCGCGGAAAGAACTCGCGATAGACGACGCGCTCGGCAAACCCGTCGATGGCGCGAAAACCGAGTTGCCGGCCGAGCTCATCGACCCCCTCGCCGACGAGGCGCTTGTTGCGCGATCCGAGCGTCGACAGGCGGTTGCGCACGACGACCCAGTCGGTGAGGCCGCCGTCCACCAGGCGGCGCTGGCGCCGCGCCTCGCGCACCATCTCCGCGTAATGGCCGACTCCGGTCAGCACGAAGCTCGTCGGATCGACCGTGCCAAGCACGTCGAAATCGACGAAGCTGTCATTGAGCGGCGTGATCAGCGTGTCGGCCATCGAATGCGCGAGCCGCATGAGGTAGGAATCGGTGCCCGGCGTATCGATGACCACGAAATCATGGGTGCTCTCGACCGCGCTCACCGCCTCGGCGAAGGCGCCGAATTCCTGCGCTTCGACCTCGTCAAGGCGCACGCCGCAACCGCGTACGACGCAATAATGCGCGGGGAGATCAAGCTTGATGCCCGCGCGCGCCGCCCAGTTGCGGCGATTGTCGACGTAGTGGGTAAAGCTGCCTTGGCGGGAATCGAGATCGATCGTGGCGACGCGCTGGCCGGCCTGCAGCAGCGCGACCGCAACATGCATGGCCGTGGTCGACTTTCCGGAACCGCCTTTTTCGTTGCCAAGGACGATGACATGCGCCGATACCGGCGCGCCGACATCCGCCTGCATCAACATGGATACGCAACCTCAGCGTGGCGATCCGTTCTCCGGCTTGCAACGCTTAACGTCAAGATACAGCATCGCCCGCGACAAGTTAATCATTAACTCCATCGCGTCCTACAAATGCATCCAATGTGTGCTTGGCCGGCAACGCCATGAGCAAAAAATTCTCAGGATCGCAGCACCGCCCGCGCGTCGTCCGCGGTATGCCGGCGCTAAGAAACACGCTGGCGCGATGGCGCGCGCAAGGTGAAAGAGTCGCGCTGGTTCCGACCATGGGCGCGCTGCACCAAGGGCACCTTACATTGGTGCGCCTGGCGCAACGCCGTGCCGAACGCGTCATCGTCTCGATCTTCGTCAATCCGGCGCAGTTCGCGCCGCACGAGGACTTCAAGACCTATCCGCGCACGTTCGCCGCCGACGTGAAGGCGCTCGCCGCACTCGGAACCGATCTCGTCTGGGCGCCCGACGCCGCGACCATGTATCCCGGCGGGTTCGCCACCCAGGTCGTACCGAAAGGTCCGGCCAAGGCCGGCCTCGAAGACGCCTCCCGGCCGCACTTCTTTGCCGGCGTGGCGACGGTGGTCGCAAAACTTCTCATCCAATGCGCGCCCGACTTCGCCGTGTTCGGCGAGAAGGACTTTCAGCAGCTCAAGGTGGTCACGCAGCTTGCGCGCGACCTCGATCTTGCCACCCGCATCGTGCCCGCGCCGACGGTGCGCGAAGCGGACGGGCTCGCGCTCTCTTCGCGCAACCGCTACCTCTCCGCGGCCGAACGCGAAGCAGCGCCGACGCTTCACCGCGTGCTGGCCGATTGCGCCGAAAAGATCGCGGCCGGTGAACCGATCGGTACGGTTCTACCGAAAGGTCGCCGCACCATCGAGCGCGCGGGCTTCATCCTCGACTACCTCGAGGCGCGCCACGCCGAGACTCTCGCGCCAGCCAACTCCAACAAGGACGGGCCGATCCGCCTGTTGGTCGCCGGCAAGATCGGCAAGACGCGGCTGATCGACAATGTGGGGGTCTAAGTCAGCGGGAAAGGAGCACGGGCCGCGCGGGCAGCCTTTTACGCCGGCTCCAGATGCGGAATTTGCGGCCGCTCGCCGTGGGCTTTGCCGCTGATCGGCGCTCTCGGCAAGCGCGCCACGCCTCTTTCCATGACCAAGGCGTGGTCGAGCGAGTACCAGGGCGGGGTGACATCGGCGGTTCCCGCGCGCGGCTCGTCATGGCGCACGTAATTGCCGATGAGGTGGCGGGTGACGCCGAACTGCACGTCGTTGTCGATATGCTTGTCGTCGGGCGCATAGACCTGCGAGATCAGCGTCTTGAAGCCCGGCTTGTAGGCGAGGAAATGCAGGTGCGCCGGACGCATATTGTGCCGACGCTGCGCGCGCAGAAACTCGCCGACGGGGCCGTCGATCGGGATCGGATAGCCGGCGGGCTTGACGCTGCGGAAACTGATGCGGCCCCCCACGTCGGTGACGAACTTGCCGCGCAGGTTCATTTCGGACTGAACCGGGTCTTGGTTCTCGTAGAAGCCCTCGGGCGACGAGTGCCAGACATCGACCTCGGCACCCTCGATCGGCTTGCCGTCGGCGTCACGGAAGGAGGCTTCGACGAACAGAGCGGGTCCCGGCGTCGGCGAGCGCACAATCGAGGCGCCGTTTGCCATCCTCGGCGAATTCATGCGCCAGAACGGTCCGAGCTGGCTGGCGTCGGTCTCGGTCTGGCCGCGATCGCCGTTGTTGAGCAGGCAGATCAACGCCGAAAAGCCGAGCGATCCGGCCATCAACACCGCCTCGTTGTGGTTCTCGTTGGTGTGTTTGCCGAGCGCGACGATGTAGCCGACCGCCGTCTGGAACTCCTCCTCGGTCAACTTCACCTCGCGGGCGAAATCGTGCAGATGGCGTATGAAGGCGGACATGATCTCGCGAAAGCGCGGGTCCGGTGCACGGTCGAGCTCGCTCTGCACCGCCTTGGTAACGTCCTGCTCGCCGTTGATGATCATATCGCTCGCTCTAGACGCTCGGTATCTACCTTAGTCCAGTTCGCGTTTTGCTGTCGATGCGGCGGCGCCGCGAGCGCGGCGCCGGCTTGGTCCATTCCTGGGACATCCCATGTGTCGGAGCGGCGGGCGCGGCTCACATCAGGCCGAGCTGGCTCAACTCCCGCCGCAACTTCTCCGGCATCGCTGCCGCGCCGGGCGCCGCTTTGGCAAGATCGCGGGGTGCGTCCTTTGGCGCGAGGTAGCGCCAGCCCTGGAAGGCACGAAACGGGCGCGGCGCAACCAAGACCACCTTCGGATCAAGCACCAGGCCGCACCGTCCAATGCCGTCCTTGTCGCGGAACGGCCGCACGGCGCGGATGCGCTGACGGCAGGCGATCTCGCCACGGATCACCCAGAACAGCGAACCGCCGTCGGTCAACTCTGCAGCCCGCTTAGGCACCATGCGCGTCCGGTGGATGTGCTCGGGCTTTTCGCCGCGCCTGCGCTTTTCCTTGAGGCGTTGCTTGATCCAGTCCTGGAGATCGCGGACTGAATCGCAGCCGACACAAAGCTTTATGAGGTGGAGCGGCATGGCGGTAACTTACCCTTGCTCGCTCCGCTCGATCACCACGATTTCTCCGCCTTCCACAACTTGCGCGCCGGCGATGGCGGCAACCCGCCGGACTGTTCCCGCGAATGGCGCGCGCAACGTGTGTTCCATCTTCATCGCTTCGATTACCGCGAGGCGTTGACCGCCGGAGACCAAGTCACCGACAGCGACGAAAAGCTCCAGCACCCTGCCGTGCATCGGCGCCTTGACGACGCCGTCTCCCCCGCCCGCCTCCGCGGCGGCGACCGCAACGTCCTTGAGGCGCAGCCGCGTCTGGCGCCCGTGACGCAGGACATAGACATCCTGTCCCGCCGCAAACGCCCTTGCATCCGCTGCCGGCGCGGCATCGCCCACCATCACATGCATGCCGTCCTTGCCGAACGCTACCGTCGCCGCAGCCGCGTCGGCGCCGATGAGGATCGGGACTTCAATCCGGCGAGTGCCGGTGAGCTGAAAGCCGTCGCGTGCGTCCCACGGCGAATAGGGTTCCGCCGTCTCCGGACCCGATGGCTCGCCGGCAAGGAGACGCGCAACACCGAGCGCCGCGGCGGCACGGTCGGGACCGTGCGGGACGGCGCCGAGCGCGGCAAGGTTGCGGTCGATGAAACCGGTATCGACCCTGCCTTCCCGGAAATCGTGAGCGCGGCAGAGCGCGGCGAGGAAGGCCACGTTGCTGCGGACGCCGACGATCGCCGTGTGATCGAGCGCCTCGGCGAGGCGGTCCAGGGCGGCTGTGCGCGTTGGCGCGCGCGCAATCAACTTTGCGATCATCGGGTCGTAGAACGGCGTGACCTCGCCGCCGGCTTCGATCCCGCTGTCGACGCGGACATCGGTCGGCAGCTCCATCGCCACGATCGGACCGGTGGACGGCAGGAAGTCGTGCTCGGGATCCTCGGCATAAACGCGCGCCTCGACGGCGTGACCGTCGAAGCGGACATCCTTCTGCGTCAACGGCAGCGCTTCGCCGGCGGCGATCTTGAACTGCCAGGCGACGAGATCGAGGCCGGTTACCGCCTCGGTCACCGGGTGCTCGACCTGGAGGCGCGTGTTCATCTCGATGAACCAGATGCGGTCCGGCCGCAGTGCTTTGCTGCCGTCGGCGACGAACTCGACCGTGCCGGCGCCGACATAGCCGACAGCCTTGGCGGCCTCGACGGCGGCGGCACCGATCTGCGCGCGCAGGTTCGCCGTCATGCCCGGCGCCGGCGCTTCCTCGATCACCTTCTGGTGCCGGCGCTGCAGCGAGCAATCGCGCTCACCGAGATGGATGACGTTGCCGTGCGTGTCGGCAAAGACCTGAAACTCCACGTGGCGCGGCGCGTTGACGTATTTCTCGATCAGGACCCGACCGGAGCCGAAGGCGGCGGCAACTTCGCGCACTGCAGCTTCGAGCGCATCGTCGAAGTCCGCGTGCTTGTCGACGCGGCGCAGCCCGCGCCCGCCGCCGCCCGCCGCCGGCTTGATCAGCACCGGGTAGCCGATCTCATACGCCTTCTCTTTCAGGAATTTCGCGTCCTGCCGCTCCCCGTGATAGCCGGGCACGACCGGGACACCCGCTTTCTCCATCAGCGCCTTGGCGCGATCCTTGAGCCCCATGGCGCGGATCGCGGCGGCCGGCGGCCCCACGAAAACGAGGTCGGCGCGCGCACAGGCTTCCGCGAAATCGGCGTTCTCCGAGAGAAACCCGTAGCCCGGGTGAACGCACGCGGCGCCGCTGCTTCGCGCGGCCTCGATCAGCCGTTCAATCGAGAGATAGCTTTCGCGCGGCTCTGCCGGACCGATGCAATGCGCTTCATCGCATAACCGCACATGCAGGGCGCGCGCGTCGGCGGCCGAGTAGACGGCGATGGTGCGCATGCCAAGTCGTTTGGCGGTACGAGCGATACGGCAGGCGATCTCGCCGCGATTGGCGATGAGGACCGAGCTGAACATGAGGCGCGCATCCTAGAGCACGACGGTGCACCGCCGTCATTGGTTTTCGGCGAGGATGTCTCTCGCGGTGAAGCGCGGGATAGCGTTTGCAGATCTACCGGCGCGGCTGGCGGGCCGCAGGCAGAATGCGGTCGGATCGGTCCTTCTGCTGGCGCCGCTTAACTCATTGCCCGCGCGCCGCTGCAGCGGCGTTTGCGTCTGGTGCCGGCGCAAACGGCACAGGATTGACCTGCGCCGGCGGCGGCGCGGCAGCCGCCGGGCCGACCGCGGGCCGCGGCGGCAGCGGCTCCGGCCAGATCGGTTCGACCGCCGCTTGCTGGCCCGGCGCGGCCAGTTGAACGGCCGCCGGTGCGGGTGGATTGGCGGCCGGTTTGTGCGAGCGGCGAGACGAGGCCGGGGCTGCCGACTGCGCGTTCGGATTGGCGGCTGCGGCGGCGGCACCCGGCAGGACCGGTCCCGTCGGCTCGGGGTTCATGATGTTGACTGCCGGAATCGAGGCTGCGGTCGGAAAGTCGATGTTGACGATCTTGCGCGGGCCCGACGCATTCGCCGGCGCCGCTGGTGCTGCTGCCTGGACCTGCGGCACTTCCGCGACCGCAGGCTCCGACGCCTTGGCCCAGATCGGCAGATAGGACTCTAAAACACGGTTGAAGGTTGCCTCACTTAGATTGGTGCGCACTTGACGCGGATCGCCGAGAAGGCCGAGCGCCGTGCAATTCTCGCTCGTGCAGCCGTCTCGCGCCGCCAGCACGTGGGCGAGAAAGCCGAACCGGTCTGTCTCGAGTGCGCGACGCAGCAGCGGCGCGGCGTCAATGGTCGCGCCATTGCGTCCGGCATAGGCGGTGATGTCGGAAAGGAGCGCGAGCCGCGCGGCGACATAGGACGTGGCGCTCGCCACACTCTCGGGCGAAGCGAAGATCGCCTTCTCGCATGCGGTCTCGACCTTCTCACCGGCCAGCGCATCGAGACAGGCAAGCGGCGAGCCGGGGGCGAGTGTACGCGTGGTGAGTTCAGCCACCCGCAGTTCGAGCGCGCGCCGCTCGACGCTGGCATTGCCCGACCCGCCGAAGGAAGCCCACGTAATTGCCGCGCCAAGCGCCGCGCCCACCGCGACAAGGATCGCGCGAACTGCCTCCGCTGTCCGCGTCGTCGGCAGCACGAATGTCAGCCCGCAGAGGAAAACCAGCAACGCCGCCGATCCGGCCGTCACCCACAAGCGCAACGCCGAGGTTCCGATCTCGGAATCAACGCCGAGCATAACCCCCTCCACCGACAGCCGGGGTTGTCGCATTGGACCCCGGCGGGAAGTATGGCGCAGACACGGCAAGGATGCCAGCCGGGACACGCGAAGACACGGCGATCCTTCGGCAGCAAGGTGCCGCCGGCACTTGGGAGCGGAATCTTCGGCTCAGTGCTCGAGTTCGAGCTGGCTCTCTTTGGCCACGCGCTCAAATGCTTCGCCGGGATTTTTGATCCGGTACTGGTAGTCGTCGCCATAAGAGGGCAGCAGCCTCACCACCTTGTACGTCCCGCTCGCGCCAGGGCGCGTGATCGGGCTCGACGTAAACAATACGGTTTGGCCGACCCTAAACTTGTGCGTGCGCAGCACCGCGGCACGCGCCTGAAGGTGGTGCGTGACCGCTGCCACGGCAGCGACCGTAACCGCCGCGTTCGGCTCGGCTTTTGCCGAAACTTGACGCGAAACAGCCTTACGAACGACGGCATCGCGGCCGGCGGGCCGCCTCTTCACTGAAGGTCTATTCATGGAACATCACTATATCACTCAATGTACGCCTGGAGCAAAAATATAGTACGGGCACCCCGGAAATGCCACGATCTCTCGGTCGCACGGTTGCCTTGGTTGAAATGCCTTGGGGTCAATGGCCTAGCGCGAGCAATTGAGCCCGGACTTGCGGGCCGGCTCAGGCTTGGCGCCGCCAGGCGCCCTTTTCATCCGCCTGCCAATATGTGACCTCGAAACCGGCCGTTTTGGCCTCGCTCCAGCGCCTGCGCGCCGCCTCCAGCGCCTCGGCATCCTCCCCGTCGAAGAGAAAGACGATGCGCTCGTAGGCAGACACATTTTGCGGCATGGCTGCCCCTTCGATCAGGAAGCGCACGACCGCCCCGTTCGGATTGTCCTCGCCGAGCGTCAGCAACACCGGATGCTCCGCAGCCTCGCTGTCGCGCCACGTCCCGTGCGGAAGAAAGGCGTCGTCCCGCCACGTCCAGAAGTGGGCGTCAAGCGCCTCGACGCGCTCCTGTGACGACGCCTGCACCACGACGCGCCAGCCGCGATCGAGCGACCTCTGCAGCAGGGCCGGCAGGACCTGTTCCGGCGTCTGCCCCTTCAACTGGTAGAAGAGGACTTCGGTCATCGCCCAATCATGCGTCGATCCGAACGCGCTTGCAAAAGCAGATCGCCTCCGGCAGCACACTTCGGCCGCGAGCTCGGCGCCGGATTACGGCAATACGGAGCCGCTTGATGCTGCTCCGTCCCTGCCAATTACGATCATGCCGCGCGTCGCGAAGTATCGCCCGCGCGGGCGCGAAGGATGCGTTCGGCGACCGCGGTTTGCGGTCGGGCGAAGTTGAGCCTTTAGGACGCTTGGCGAAGGAGATTGAGCACGTCATGGCCCGCACCCAAAACCATCAAGTCAGGCTGGCGGCGCGCCCGGTTGGCCTGCCGAAGCGCAGCGATTGGCAGTTCACCGAAGCGCCGGTGCCGGAGCCGCGCGACGGCGAGGTTCTCGCCAAGGTGCTTTACCTTTCGCTCGATCCGGCCATGCGCGGCTGGATGAACGAAGGCAAGTCCTACATCGCCCCGATCGGCATCGGCGAAGTGATGCGCGCCGGCGGCGTCGGCCGCGTGACCGCCTCGAAGCATCCCGGCTTCGCCGTGGACGACTACGTCAGCGGCGCGCTGGGGGCTCAGGAATATGCGGCGCTTCCCGGCGCGCAGCTGGCCAAGATCGACGCCAAAATCGCGCCGCTGCCGGTTTTTCTCAACGCGCTCGGCATGCCCGGCATGACCGCCTATTTCGGCCTCCTCGACGTCGGCGAGCCCAAGCCCGGCGACGCCGTCGTTGTCTCCGGCGCTGCCGGGGCCGTCGGCGCGACCGTCGGCCAGATCGCGAAGATCAAGGGCTGCCGCGCGGTCGGCATCGCCGGCGGCACAGCCAAATGCCGCTACCTCGTCGATGAGCTCGGATTCGACGCGGCGATCGACTACAAGGCCGAGGACGTGCGCAAGAGCCTGCGCGCGCATTGTCCGGACGGCGTCAACGTCTACTTCGACAATGTTGGCGGCGATATCCTCGACGTCGTGCTTGCCCAGCTGGCGCGGCGCGCCCGCGTCGTGCTGTGCGGCGCAATCTCCCAATACAACAACACGACGCCGATCAAGGGCCCCAGCAACTACCTGTCGCTCCTCGTCAACCGGGCGCGGATGGAGGGCATAATCGTGTTCGACTACGCGAGCCGCTATCCCGAGGCGGTGCGCGACATCGCCGGCTGGATGGCGGCGGGCAAGCTGAAGTCGCGTGAAGACATCGTCGACGGACTGCAGACGTTTCCGGAGACACTGCTGAAGCTGTTCAGCGGCGAGAATTTCGGCAAACTGGTGCTTCGAGTCGCGGAGCGCTGAGGCCGTTGGCACCTTCGCGCCGGCCGCTGCATGTCGTACGTTGATCTTCTCAGCGGCGCAGCCCCCTGCGGAACATGGATATGCCCGAAGCGGCGAAAATCGGTGCTGAAGACCTGGCCGCGCTCAGTGCGCTTGAGAAAAAAGTGCTGTGGCTGGCGAGTTGGACGATTCATCACGCCAACTACGTCCGCGAAAATGTCGACGGGCTGAAGGTCGGAGGCCACCAGGCGTCTTCCGCTTCGCTGGCGACGATCATGACGGCGCTGTACTTCCATATCTTGCGCCCGCAGGATCGCGTCGCGGTCAAGCCGCACGCCTCGCCGATCTACCATGCGATCCAGTATCTGCTGGGGCGGCAGACGCGGGAGAATCTCGAAGCGTTCCGCGGCTATAAGGGCGCGCAGAGCTATCCGTCGCGCACCAAGGACGCCGACGGCGTGGACTTCTCCACCGGATCGGTCGGCCTCGGCGTGGCGCAGACGCTGTTCTCGTCGCTGGTCCAGGACTACGTGCGCGCGCACGGCTGGGGACTCGACCGCCCGGAAGGGCGGATGATCGCGCTGGTCGGGGACGCCGAGCTCGACGAGGGTAATATTTTCGAGGCGATCCTCGAGGGCTGGAAGCAGGGGCTGCGGAACTGCTGGTGGATCATCGACTACAACCGGCAGAGCCTCGACGCCGTGATCCGCGAAGGCCTGTGGTCGCGCTACGAGGCGCTGTTCCGTGCGTTCGGCTGGGACGTGGTGATCCTCAAATACGGCGCCCTGCTGGAAGCGGCCTTTGCCGAGCCGGGCGGCGACCTGCTGCGCCAATGGATCAACCAGTGCCCGAACCAGCTTTATTCCGCGTTGGTCTTCCAGGGCGGCGCGGCATGGCGCAAGCACCTGCTCGGCGACCTCGGGGCGCAGACGCCCACGGCGCAATTGATCGAGCGACGTTCCGACGAAGAGCTTTCCCGGCTGATGAACAATCTCGCCGGTCATGACCTGCCGACGCTGATCGAATCCTTCGGCAGCATCGATCACGACCGGCCGACCTGCTTCATCTGCTACACGATCAAGGGCTTCGGCCTGCCGTTCGCCGGCCACAAGGATAATCACGCCGGCCTGATGACAGAGAAGCAGATGGACGCGCTGCGCACGGCGCTGCACATCCGTCAGGGCCATGAATGGGACAAGTTCGAAGGCTTGACCGAGCCCGCACAGCGGCTGCAGGCCGTCCTTGATCGGGCTGCTGCTGCCGCGAGCGAACAGCAGGAGGCTGCGACAATCGAAGTGCCGGACGAGCTGGCGATTACCATTTCGCCGGTGATGTCGACGCAGGCCGGTTTCGGCGCCCTGCTCAACGAGATCGGCAGGCAAAAATCCACTCTCGCCGAGCGCCTGGTCACCGCCTCGCCGGATGTGACCGTTTCGACCAACCTCGGCCCCTGGGTCAATCGCCGCGGATTGTTCGCCAAGCAGGCGCTCGCCGACACGTTCAAGAGCGAGCAGATTCCGTCAACCTATCGCTGGGAGTTCTCGTCGACCGGCCAGCACATCGAGCTCGGCATCGCCGAGATGAACCTCTTCATCCTCTTGTCCGCGCTCGGCCTCTCGCACGCCATCAACGGCGAGCGGCTGCTGCCGATCGGCACGCTCTACGACCCGTTCATCGCCCGCGGTCTCGATGCGCTCAACTACGCCTGCTACCAGGACGCCCGTTTCATCCTCGTGGCGACCCCGTCGGGAATCACGCTGGCGCCGGAAGGCGGCGCGCACCAGTCAATCATGCAGCCGCTGATCGGTATCGCGCAGGACGGACTGGCGTCGTTCGAGCCGGCGTTCGTCGACGAACTCGCCGTCGTGCTCGCCTGGGGGCTCGCCTACATCCAGAAGGCCGGCGACGCCGACCAGTCGGAGCGGAACTGGCTGCGCGAGGAGACCGGCGGGTCGGTCTACCTGCGGCTCTCGACCCGGCCGATCGAGCAGCCAAAACGGGCGCTTACGCCCGATCGGCGGCGCGAGATCATCGACGGCGCCTACTGGCTCCGCCGGCCCGGGCCGAATTGCCAGGTGGTGGTGGCCTACGCGGGTGCGGTCGCACCGGAAGCGATTCAGGCGGTCGGCCTGATGGCGGAAGACCGCCGCGACGTAGGTCTCCTGGCCGTGACCTCCGCCGACCGGCTCAATGCCGGCTGGACGGCGGCGCAGCGCGCCCGCGAACGCGGGCTCGCCCATGCCCGCTCGCATATCGAGCAAATGCTCGACGAAGTGCCGGCTCACGCCGGCATCGTCACCGTTCTCGACGGCCATCCTGCAACGCTGGCCTGGCTCGGCGCGGTCGCCGGCCACCGGGTCCGCTCGCTCGGCGTCGAGCATTTCGGGCAGACCGGCTCGATACCCGAGCTCTACCGGCACTACGGCATCGACGCGAATGCGATTGTGGCGGCGGCCGCTGCGCTCACGCCGGGCCGGCCGATCCGGCATCTGCACGCCCTCCGCTGAGCGTCAGCGCTCGTAGTGGTCGGCGACGAGTCGTTCAAGCAGGCGCACGCCCCAGCCGGCGCTCCAGCTCTTGTTGATGTCGCTCTGCGGCGAGTTGAGCGCCGTGCCGGCGATGTCAAGATGGGCCCAGGGCGTCTTGTCGACGAAGCGCTGCAGGAATTGCGCGGCGGTGATCGATCCGGCGCCGCGCCCGCCGGTGTTCTTCATGTCGGCGAAAGTCGAATCGATCATCTTGTCGTATTCCCGCCCGAGCGGCATGCGCCACACGCGCTCGCCCGTCGCCTCTCCCGCTTTCGACAGCCGCTCGACCAGCTTGTCGTCATTGGAGAACAAGCCGGCATATTCCTGCCCGAGCGCGACCACAATCGCGCCGGTGAGGGTTGCCAGATTGACCATGAACTTGGGCTTGAAGCGCTTGTTGACGTAGTACAGCACGTCGGCGAGCACCAAGCGGCCCTCGGCGTCGGTATTGATGATTTCGATGGTCTGGCCGGACATCGACGTGACGATATCGCCCGGCCGCTGCGCCTTGCCGTCGGGCATGTTTTCGACGAGCCCGATGGCGCCGACGGCGTTGACCTTGGCGCCGCGGGCGGCGAGCGCGTGCATCAGTCCGACGACGCAGGCGGCGCCGGCCATGTCGCCTTTCATGTCCTCCATGCCCTGCGCCGGCTTGATCGAGATGCCGCCGGTATCGAAGCACACCCCCTTGCCGATGAAGGCAACCGGGTCGGCGCCGCGCTTGCCGCCGTTCCAGCGCATGACCACGAGCTTCGGTTCATGTGCCGAACCCTGGCCGACGCCGAGCACGGCGCCCATGCCGAGCTTTTTCATCGCCGCAACGTCGAGCACCTCGACGAGAACGCCGAGCTTTCTCAGGCCCGAGGCGCGGCGGGCGAACTCCCCCGGGTAAAGCACGTTCGCCGGCTCGTTGACGAGGTCGCGCGCCATGACCACGCCGTCGCCGATCGCCATGGTACGGGCCCAGGCCTTCTCTGCCGCCGAGGGGTTGGCGCAGGCGAGATTGACTTCGATCTTGTCGGCGCGCTCTTCGTCCTCCTTTCGCTTGGTCTTGTAGCGGTCGAAGGCATAGTCGCGTAGCTGCACACCGAGCGCGAGATTCGCGACCTGCTCGGCCTTGAGCGCCCTCCCGGCAAATTCGGTGAATATTGTCGCCTGTGTCGCCGACTTCGGCACCTTTCCCCTGGCGATGCCGCCGAGCTTGGTGATGTCGCGGTCCTTGAGATCGCTTTCCTTGCCGGTCCCCACCACCACCAGGCGCGGCACGTTGAGACCGGCGGGGGCAATGATGTCGAGCGTCGATCCGTTCTTGCCGGTAAAGCGGTCGGCGGCGGCCGCCCGGCGCACCAGATCGCCCAGTGGCGAAAGGGCCTTCTGAGTCGCGGGACCGAATTTCACGTTCTCCGCACAGAACGTAATGAGAACACCGCGCAAGCGGCCGAATGAGGTGAAGCCGAGCTTGAGGGTGTGCGGCATCTTTCGGTCCTTCCCGGCGGGATTTTCGGGGCGCCATCTGCGCCGTGCCGCGCCGTTCGCGCAAAGCGCGTTGGGTTGAAAGCGAAGCAGGTCGACGGCCAGCCTCCCAGCATCAGTGCATTAACCCTTTGCTGTGGGAGTTCAATAGCTTTGCCTTGGCGAGGCCATTTTGTGAAAGCAGTAAACGGCGGCTTGGGGTGAGTGGTTCGCCGCGCCAACCGGCGTCGGCGGGCGGGCGGTCATGGGTGGGAACCGCCTCGGGGAAGTCCAATCCGATGGGGTCGATCGGCCGCTACATCTTCCGCACCACGATGGGTGCGTTCGTCATCATCCTCGTCAGCCTGACCGTCGTGCTCTGGTTCACGCAGGCGATGCGCGACTTCGACCTGATTACCAGCCAGCGGCAGACACTGCTCGTCTTTGTCGAGATCACCGGGCTGATCATCCCGCTGCTGGTCATGATGATCGCGCCGATCGCCCTGGTCATGGCCGCGGCCCACGTGCTCAACAAGCTCGGTTCCGATTCCGAGATCATCGTGATGAATGCCGCTGGTGTGTCGCCCTGGCGGCTGCTCCGGCCGTTCCTGGCGGCGGCGCTGGTCGTCTCGCTTCTGGTTTCCTTCATCGCGGCTTGGGGCTCACCGCGCAGCCTGCGCGCGTTGCGCGAGTGGGCGGCGCAGGTCCGCGCCGACATTCTCACCAATATCGTGCAGCCCGGCCGCTTCACCACCGTGAGCGGCAATCTCACCTTCCATATCGCCGACCGGAAGCCGAACGGCCTCCTCGTCGGCATATTCGTCGATGACCGACGCGATCCGCACGAACACGCCACCTACCTAGCCGAGGAGGGCGAGATCGTGAAGAATGAGAACGGCTCATTCCTGGTGCTCGAGGGCGGCAGCATCCAGCGCCTCGAAACTGGTCAACGCGATCCGCGCATTGTCATCTTTGATCGCTACGCATTCGACCTGTCAAAGTTCACCGGTGGACCACAAAGCGTCACCTATACGGTGCGCGAAAAATACCTCTGGGAGCTGATGTGGCCGCAGGCCGACGATGCGGTCTATGTGGCGCAGCGGGACCAGTATCGGTCGGAGCTCAACGATCGGCTGGCGACGCCGCTCTATCCGCTGGCGTTCATCATCATCGCCTACGCTTTTCTCGGCCCGCCGCAGACCACCAGGCAGAGCCGCACGCTGGCGGGCTTGGGCATGATCGGAGTGGTCGCGCTGCTGCGTCTCCTCGGCTTCGTCAGCATCATCGTCGGCGTGCGCGCGCCCGGCGTGCTCGCCGCCCAATACATCGCGCTCTTTGGCTCGATGGTCGCCGGATTGTGGCAGATCTCGCGCGGCCGGGCCGTCGAGCCCGCAGCCGCGATCTCAAAGTTTGCGACCTCGGTCACCGAACGCTTCGCGCGGGCAATGGCGAGTTGAGGAGCAGCCCGATGATCACCGGTACCCTCTCCCGTTATTTCGGAATGCGCTTTCTCAATTCCGTCGTCGGCGCCTTCATCGGCGTGGTCGCCCTTGCCGCTATGATCGACTATGTCGAGCTCATGCGGCGCGGCGCCGACTGGCCCAATGCGACCGCGTGGATCCTTGCCAAGATCTCGCTCTTCCGCGTCCCGCAGCTCACCGAACGCATCATGCCGTTCACCGTGCTGGTGGGCGCGATGTCATGCTACCTCACGCTCTCGCGGCGCCTCGAGCTGGTCGTTGCCCGCGCTGCCGGCGTCTCTGCGTGGCAATTCGTGGCGCCGGCGATGATTGCGGCATTCGTGTTCGGGGCGGTGGCGACCACGCTCTACAACCCCGTCGCCGCGGTGTTGCATGAGCGCTCCAAGCGGCTTGAAGCCGAGATGCTGGGCGAACTTCCCTCCTCGGCAGTGCACGAGAATACGAGCGGCTTCTGGGTGCGCCAGAGGAGCACCGACGGGGCGGCCATCATCAATGCCAAATCGAGCCGCCAGCAGGGCTCGCAGCTCGGCAGCGTCAGCGTCTACACCTTCGACAGCGCCGGTCACTTCCATCAGCGGATCGAGGCAAAAACCGCGATCCTCGAGGAGGGCTACTGGCGGCTCGAGGACGCGCGGATCTACCCGAGCGGCAGCCGGCCGGCGGTCGAGGAAACCTACCGGCTTGCCACCACGCTCACGCTCGAGCAGGTGCGCGAGAGTTTCGCTACACCCGAAACCGTGCCGTTTTGGCAACTCCCCTCCTACATCGAGCTGGCCGATCGCGCCGGTCTTGTGGCCGCGGGTTACCGCCTGCAATATCAGCAGCTGTTGGCGCGCCCCTTCCTTCTTGCCGCCATGGTCATGCTCGCGGCCTCGGTCAGCCTGCGCTTCTTCCGGTTCGGCGGCGTGCAGAAGATGGTCCTGAGCGGCATTTCGGCGGGGTTCCTGCTGTTCGTGTTGTCGAAGATCACGGAGGACATGAGCAAGTCGGAACTCGTCTCGCCGGTCATGGCGGCATGGATTCCGGTGCTGGTCGGCAGTCTGACTGGATTTGTTGCGTTGTTGTACCAGGAGGACGGGTAAGTGACGTATAGGACGGGCCGTTTCTGCCGCCGCGGCTTCTGTGGTCCCGTTCGTGCGGGCGCAACGCTCTGCGTCGCGCTGCTGCTGTGCCTTGCGAGCTGCGTCCTTATCGCCGATCGTTCGCTGGCGCAGGACACGGTCAGAAACCTTTTGACCTTTCCGAAGCGTCCGGCGCAACCGAAGCCGCCAGCGACGGCTTCCGACGGGCCGATGCTCGTGCAGGCAAGCGAAATCAAATACGACTACACCAACAATACCGTCTCCGCGGTCGGCAGTGTTCAGGCCTACTACCGCGGCGCCACGATCGAAGCGGACGAACTCATCTACGACCAGAAGTCCAAGCGCCTGCGCGCGCAGGGCAACGTCAGGCTGACCGAGCCCGACGGCAAGATCACCTACGGGCAACTCATCGACCTCACCGACGACTATCGCGACGGATTTGTCGATTCATTGCGGCTCGAGACCGTCGACGACACACGCTTTGCCGCAGCACGCGCCGATCGCACCACGGGCAACTACACGGTCCTGCAGAATGGCGTCTATACCGCCTGCCTACCGTGCCAGGACGATCCAAAAAAGCCGCCGCTCTGGGAGGTCCGCGCCGCCCGAATCATTCACGATCAGGGCGAGAAAATGCTGTATTTCGAGGACGCGCGCATCGAATTCTTCGGGGTGCCTCTAGGTTATGTACCATTCATGTCCGCACCTGACCCGACAGTGAAGCGCAAGAGCGGCTTCCTATTTCCGACCATAACCTACACCTCGCAATACGGGGCTGGCATCAAAATTCCCTATTTCTGGGCGCTGGCGCCGAACTATGATCTGACCCTCTCGACGACTTTGACCACCATGCAAGGCCCGCTGTTCGAGGCCGATTGGCGCCAACGCCTCATAGAGGGCTCGTATTCGATTAAGGCCGCTGGCATTTTCCAAACAGATCCCGGTTACTTTGCCAATCGCGACGGTCCTCAGAGCCCGACCGCCAATACCTTCCGCGGCGCCATACAAACGGCGGGCCAATTCGCGATCAACGACAAGTGGGTGTGGGGTTGGACCGGTCTGCTCATGACCGACACCCAGTTCCTGTTCGACTACGCGCTCTCGCAATTTACCGGATCGTTCGACCCGTTCCGGACCGGAGTCGCGGCCGAGGGAGTGTCGCAGCTCTATCTCACGGGCGCCGGCGAGCGCAGCTACTTCGATATCCGGACCATCTACTATTACGGCTTTTCGGAACTGGACAATCAAAAGCAGATTCCGATCATTCACCCGGTTCTCGATTACTCCAACGTGGTGCCGCAGCCGGTGTTCGACGGCGAGCTCAGCTACAAGTTCAATCTCACGAGCCTCACGCGTCAGGACGCGGAGTTCAACG
>Ga0210408_10002364_pt1 | contig 18425 bp, 12 predicted proteins | sample IncBWH4MmetaG_FD_155471 | JGI IMG/M metagenome (GOLD analysis project Ga0210408, IMG submission 155471) | Forest soil microbial communities from Barre Woods Harvard Forest LTER site, Petersham, Massachusetts, United States - Inc-BW-H-4-M | ecosystem: Environmental > Terrestrial > Soil >...
GCGATGGAAGTAATATGCCATCGGCAGCGCGAGTCCGGCCTGCATCACGGCAGGATAAAGAGTAGATCCCAGACGGCAAAAGAAAAACGAACCGCACTACGAATCAGCCTTGCAGCCCAGGCGTCTGCCACAAACAAAGCCAGTCTGGCCGAAATCAACTGCAGGTCCAGGCGAAACTGCGCTACCCGCGGCGGCAGCAACACGGCATAGTCCTTTGAATCCCAATTCGTGAGCCTGGCGGTAGAGCTGCGAGGTGCGCTCCAGCATGGGGATGCCAATCGCCGCAACGATCAGCACGCACAAGAATGTCATCTGGAAGCTGGCGGTGAAGAGCTGCCGCGGATGGAAGACGAGCAGTCCGAACGCAGCCGCACCGAGTGCATTGGTCATCGCCCGGTCGCGATAGAGCAGCCGCGTGCCAAGATAAACGGCGCACAGCAGCGTGGCACGCCATACGGGCGCGCCGACTTCGGTGATGAACGCATAGCCTGCGCAGGAGGCTACCGTGAGCAGCGTTGCGGGAACGTCCCCGACGCGCAGTCGGCGCAGGGTCCAGAAAACGACGAAGGCGAGTATGCTCACGTTCATTCCCGACACTACCAGAATGTGGTACGTGCCGGAGCGCTGGAAGTCGACGCGCGTATCGCGGTCGATGAATGCTTCCTCGCCGATGATCATGGCATCGATCAGCGCCGCTTCGCGCGGAGGCCAAAGCTCATGGACCTTGGCAATGACGCTGGCATGCATTCGATTGCGCACGCGCTCGATGCTGCTGCCGGCGAATCCGGGGAGTAATTCGACATTCTCGATCTTCGCCGAGCCCAGAGCTGCAATGCCGCGATCCGCCAGGTATCCCTCATAGTCGAAAGCGCCGGGATTGCGGAAATTGCGCGGCCGCTTCAGCTTGCCTAGAAATCGAATTCGATCTCCGTAGTGAAAAGTCAGCGTTAGTGGCGAGGTCAGGGCCAGGGCGGGAACGTCCTCATTCGCGCGCGGGCTATAAATATTTACGCGAATGCCTGAGTGGATCGGCACAATAAGCCCATCGGGCGTCTGGACCTGCTCGCTTTCGAGGTCGAGAGTCTGCCGCAGTTCCCCAAATCCCCCGGGCTGGATCCGGCCTTCGCGGGTAACATGTGCGATGACCTGAATTTCCCGGCGATCGGCGTAGGGCAGAATGCCCGTGTCGAGCCGGGGTGATGCGGATCGCATTTGAATATGCAGTGCACCGGCTAAGAAGAATGTCCCCAGAGCGAGAAGCCAGGCCACTCCGGAACGACGGCTGACGAAGTATGCTGCCGCCGCGCAGAACATCGCCGCAGCTACCACCCACCACACGGCCGGACGCCATGCATACACTCCTGCAACAATGTCCAGAGAATAGGCTCCAGCCGCCCAGAGCATCGGTTGCCGCGACGGTTTGAATTGGAAGGCAGGAGGGCCGGACGAGGTGGGAGACGCAATCATCAGAAGGACTGAGAAAGAAGCGGCCGATTCGCAGAAGAATGGGACCGACCTTAGCGCGCGAGGTGAACGATGCTCTCCAGGTGATACGTCTGCGGGAACAGATCGACCAGGTGCACCTGCTCGATCCGATAGCCACCTGCCAGCAGGATTACCAGATCGCGCGCCAGGGTTACCGGATCGCATGAAATATACACGACGCGTAGCGCGCCCATGGTCACCAACATGCGCGCCACGCGGTCTCCCAGGCCACTTCGAGGCGGGTCCACCACCGCCAGGTCGGGCTGATACGCAGGAGGGGGGAGAACTGCGCCCTTCCTCGCCCGCCTCGAATTATGGCTGCCAGATAAATATTCTTCGGTCGTGGCCCGGACAGCCTCTCCGTTCGAGCTCAGATTGTATGAAAGGTCGGCTGTGGATGTCTGTGACGACTCAACAGAAACCATGTGACGCATGTCACAAAGGGCTGTGGAAAACAGGCCGACACCCGCGTAAAGATCAAGCGCATGCTCGCCGGATTGGCCTTCAGTGACAATTTTCACCAGTTCGTCCGTTAGATAACGGTTGGTCTGGAAGAAAGACCCGGCACTCACCCGGAAAGCAGCACGCGCCGTCTGGTAGGTGAGATGATCGGTGCCCACGGTCAACAGTTTCTCCTGCGCGGCAGGTGCTCCCTTGGGAGCCTCCCGGAATACGACAACGCCAGCAATCTCGGGCAGGGAACTCTGAAAATCTTCTGCCCAGGCTCGCAGGGCGGCGCGGCGGGAATCCGCTTTCGCCGAGACCTCAATCAGCAGTTGCGTGTCATCGGCATTTGCAAAGAACTCGACTTCGTCGACTCCTGACGGCAGCTTTCCCGCGCGGCCGGTCCGCCACAGTGCGGCGATGCCCCGGTTGATCAGAGCCGAACTGATCGGGCACTCTTCCACCGGCAGCAGCTCGTGCGACGCCATTTTGAAATATCCCGCTCTGAACTCGGGCGTGGTTTGCACCTTGACCCGCGAACGATTGCGGTAATTCCAGGACGGCGAGGGATGAACTTGAATGTCGACCGACAACTCGAGTTTGGCAGTGCGCTTGAGAGTCTCGCGCAGGATTTCCTTCTTGATCTCGAGTTGATGTTCGTAGCTTGAGTGCTGGTAATGGCAGCCGCCGCAGGGTCCGAAATACGGACAGCCCGGTTGGATTCGATGAAGCGAGGGTTCGAGGATCGACTCCGTCCGCGCCCTTGCGAACCCTGGCTTCTGTTCCGTGAGCGTAGTCACGATCTTCTCTCCGCTCAGCACGAATGGAACGAAGACGGCTTTGCCAGGGCCTTTCTCGTCGGCGGGCAGGTGGGCCAATCCATCGCCGCCGTAGATCATCTTTTCGATGGTGAGGAGCAAGAGGTGATTCTAACTGACCGGTTAGAGCGCTCGCCCGGCCGCCGCTCCCGAGGCCCAGGCCCACTGAAAATTGAAGCCGCCAAGATGTCCGGTCACGTCGACCACTTCTCCGATGAAATACAGGCCTGGCGCTTTGCGGCACTCCATCGTCTTCGCTGAGAGTTCGTCGGTGTCGATTCCTCCAGTGGTGACTTCGGCTTTCTCGAATCCCTCTGTGCCCGAGGGACGAAGGCTCCAACCGTGAACCTGCTGCTCGAAGTCGGCGAGAGCGGCATTTGTCCATGCGGCGGGCGCGTGATGTTCCAGCCAGCGATCGGCGAATCGGGCCGGAAGGATCTTCCTCAATTCTGACCGGAGGGAGGTCACGTTCCGGGGAACTCTAGGATCGCGAAAGCATTCAGTCACCTCGCGCCCTGGCGCCAAATCGATGTTTACCGGAAGCGACTCGTCCCCGTACGAGGAGATCTGCAGGATCGCGGGGCCGCTCAGGCCGCGGTGGGTGATCAGCATCTTCTCGCGAAATTGTTGCCCGTCGCACGAGGCGATCACGTCGGCAGAAACGCCTGCCAGGTCGCAGTAACGCGAGCAATCGGGCTGCGCGAGTACCAGGGGAACCAGTCCCGGGCGCGGCTCGCAAATCTTCAGCCTGAACTGCCGCGCCAGATCATAGCCAAACGACGTTGCACCAATCTTCGGAATGGACAAGCCGCCGGTTGCGACGACTACCACGGGCGCACTGAATTCGGCGTTCGCGGTTCTGACCCTGAACTCGGTTTCGCGGACCACTTCGCGAACCTTGGCGTTCAGGACGATGGTGACATTCGCCGCCCGACACTCCTTTTCCAGAAGGGTGACGATCTCTCGCGCCGAGCCGTCGCAAAACAACTGCCCAAGCGTTTTCTCGTGGTAACGGATGCGATGCTTCTCGACGAGCGCAATGAAGTCCGCGGGCGTGAATCGGGCCAGAGCGGATTTCGCGAAGTGCGGATTCGCGCTGATGAAGTTCTCGGACCGGCAGTGAATGTTGGTGAAATTGCACCGCCCGCCGCCTGAAATCAGAATCTTCTTGCCGATCCGGTCGGCGTGCTCCAGCACCGCAACGCGGCGTCCCCGCTTGCCTGCCTCGATGGCGCACATCAGGCCGGCCGCCCCGCCTCCGAGAATCAACGCGTCACATTTCTGGATCACGGGGATCACATGTAGAACAGGCTGAGCCGGGGCAGCTTGTATTTTTCGAGAAGTCTCTTTTGCACATACTGCTTCTGCAATTGATCGATCTGCGGACCAGACATCTTCCGGCGGTACGGCGCCAGGTCGCGATCCGCCTCCGCGCGAACGCTGACGATCTCTTCATCTGGCGTCGAGGTCAGCAGTGCCGCGAAGAGCTTTTCCTCGAGCACGGTCAGGCGTCTCTCCAGATCCTCCAGGCGTCCGCCTGATTTACCAGCGGCTTGTGCAGCCAGTTCCCGCAAAGTCTTGGCTGCATTCGACACGACGACTTGCGCCACCTGAGCGGTCTCGGGAATCTTCGCGGCCTCTAGTTCGCTGGCATTGCGCTCGAGGAACGTCGAGATGGTTTCCGACTCAAATCCCTGTTTTGCGCGAGGCTGGCCGGCCGCCGCTCCCGCGCCGACCGCTGCTTCTTTCATCTCTTCGGCCGCCGACAGCACCTCCTGCGAACAGTACGCCAGGCTATTGATCTTCTTGGTCTTCGATGGACGCTGGTCGTACTTATCAAAAGCCGCATCGATCCCGCGCAGCACCGCGGCCAACGGAATGCCCGCGTCTTTCCAGGTTTCGATCAAGGCCCAGTCGAGGGTGGAGAGCAGCAGTCCTCCGCCGCGGCGGCGCAGGTAGCACTCCTCGACTTCAGTAAAGTAATTGAAGTAATTTTCCACGGCGGGTCAGCGAGCGGCGCGAGGCGCAGGAGCGCCCACCTTTCGATCGCCATTCGAGGATTTCTGCACCGGAGTTTTCGGGAGTCTGCCAACCGACTTTGTGCCCGTTTTGGTTACCGCGTCCTTCCGCCCCACGGCGTTCCGCTCCCAGATAATGCGCAGCCCTTCGAGCGTGAGGAAGTCGTCCACGTGCTTGATGTACTTCGAGCCCGTGCCGATCATCGGGCCTAATCCGCCGGTTGCAAGCACGCGCGTCTCCGGCCCGAGTTCTGCCAGCAGCAGCTCCAGGATTCCATCGACCAGCCCGAGATATCCGTAGTACAGACCAGACTGAAGGCTCCCGACGGTATTCGATCCGATCACCCGTGCCGGCTTGCGAATCTCGACGCGCGGCAATCTGGCCGTACGCTCGAAGAGTGCGTCCGCCGAAATGCCGATCCCGGGGCAGATCACTCCCCCGAGGTACTCGCCCTTGGCCGAAACGCAATCAAAGGTCGTGGCCGTTCCGAAGTCTACGATCACGCAGGGCCCGCCATACTTATCGTACGCAGCGACCGCATTCACAATTCGATCCGCGCCAACTTCCGCTGGATTGTCGTAGTGCACAGGCATTCCAGTCTTGACGCCAGGCTCAATCAACAGCGGCCGCAAATTGAAATATCGCTCGCACACCTGCCGCAGCACGGGATCAAGCGGCGGTACCACCGACGAAACAACAATCCCGTAAATGCCTTTCGACTCCAGTCCAGCCATGGAAAACAGGTTGCGAAAGAGCACTCCGTATTCGTCGACGGTGCTGGTACGAGAAGTCGCCACACGCCAGTTCGCGACAAGACGCTGGTAGCGGGGCGGGTCGTCGGCGTCGGCTCCAGGCCGCGCCTTGTCCACGCGGGCAAAGACGCCCAGCACGGTATTCGTGTTTCCCACATCAATGACAAGAAGCATGATTTGTAGCGCCGCCGTCCCGGCGGCTGTCTCGCCGACGCCTCTAGTTTCTTCTCTGTGTCTCTCTGTGTCCTCTGTGGTGAATGCACTTGAACTCACCACCGAGGGATACCTGACAACACTGCGCCTTCGGTACTACCTCTCCCGCACAGTCCCGCTCAACACGGTCTGCAACCCATGCGGCGTCCGTACCTGCAAGAACCCGCGCGGATCAAGCCCTTCCGTCGTTCCTTCGAAAGCCGAGCTGTTTTCTTCGATGCGAACGCGCTTTCCCAGTACCCAGGAGGAGTTCTCCGCGAAGCGCTGCAGAATGGATTCTTTCGAGTCTGCATCGTCGACCAGCTGCCGGTACTCGCGGTCGAGTGATTTTAACAAAGCGCCGGCAAGCTCCACGCGTGACCACTCGCTACCGGTTGTAAGCCGCAGTGAGGTCGCCGGCAGATCCTTGGGAAAGCTCGCCTGATTCACGTTGATGCCGATGCCCACCACGATATAACGGACGCGCGTCGCCTCGGCATTCATCTCGGTGAGAATGCCGCAGACTTTCTTGCCGCCCAGCAAAACGTCATTCGGCCACTTGAGATCCACTTCACTGCGGGAATCCACTTCGTGAATCGCGGCCCGCACGGCCAGCCCCGCCGCCAGAGAAAGCGCCAGAACGTCGGCAGGCGCCAAGGCCGGTCGCAGGATCACCGAACAATAGATTCCGGTCGATCGCGGAGACTGCCACGAATTGGCTCCACGGCCGCGACCTGCGGTTTGCTCTTCAGCGAGAAATACGCTGCCTTCCGGCGCGCCTTCCGCGGCAGCTGCCATAGCGGCGATGTTGGTCGATCCAATCTTGTAGAAGTGATGCAGGTGCGCGTCGAAAATGGTGCGGCGCACGAGCGGCCGAAGAATCTCAGGCAGCAACAGATCCGGAACCGAGCGCAGCTGATACCCGGTGGCGGGATGGCCCGCGACATCCACACCCATGCTGCGCAGTTGCTGAATCAGCCGCCAGACCTCCGAGCGACTCGACGAAATCTCCTCGGCGATCTTCGTCCCGCTGGCGACAACCGTGGCGTGTTCTATCAGCAGACTCACGATGTGGCCGAGCCGCAGATCAGTGGGCTGTTGTGGCCCAGATTTAGTGTGAGCGACAGCATGAGACGCCGCCGTCTGGGGCGCCTTATGCCCGCGAGTTGTGCCCGACTTGGCGATGCCCGAATTATCTGCGAATCGCGGGCAAACGACAAATGCAGGCTACTGCGCCGTTTCGGTGAACGTCACCTGGGGATGCCCGAGTGCGTACTGTCCCTCTGCCGTCACGTGCACTGTCCCAGCCGTGGGAGGAAGCGTAAGCACAACTAAGGCCTTCCCGGTCGAATCCGTTGTGACGATCCGGCTGGAGAGCGTGCCAGCGCTGGCCGTAAAGAACACTGTCCCGCCCGACGCATTGCCGCCCGATGGCCCGGGATTCAAGGTCACGCTGAGGGTGAGCTGGCTGCCTGCCGCACCTTTCTGTTTGTCGCCAGTTTTCGTAAGAGTCGCGGGGGGATTTCCTACAAGAATCCATCCTCCTTGCTGCTGCGCGACGCCGTTAGTGTCGCTGCTCGGCACGCTGTAATGATAGAAGCCCGGCGTGCTGCCCGCGGTCACCGTGATCCGTCCGCTGTGCCCGGCACTCAAAGTCGGCTGCGATACGACAAGGCTGATGCCGCTGTCGGAGGTTGGCGTTCCAAGCGTTACAGTGGCTGTTCCAGACGTGATCTTCGGGCTCAGCGTCACTTTGCTGGCGGATGCGACCATCGTCGTATCCGGATTCAGGTTCCATTCGGAGCCTGGCATCTGCGATGTACCGGTCACTACCAGCAGCGTCGCAGAGTACGGGGCAAAGCTCATGCTGGAAGACCACGGCGCAGTTGTTGAAGCGACAATCTGCTTCGGATTCGCCGACGACAACATGTACTTAGTAACCTGCTGGGGCGCGAATCCGTTGAACGAGAACTGCACTTGATCCGTATTCGAAGGGTCTTTATTCAGCGCGAGCAGCGTCATCGCGGTGCCAGTAGCGTTTAGCGCCGCATAGCTGGTGAACAGATTCGGATCGCCATTGTTCGCGTCGGAAATCGAAGTGGTGCCGAATCCGTGATGCCGGCCGTCGTAATTCGTAAACAATTTAAGGGCGAGATAGTTGGGATTCGCCGGCGCCGGAGCCACCCAACGCGAGGCCAGATACACGCGCTCGCGGCCTAGAATGCCGTAAGCGTCCGCGTCTCCGAGCGCCGTCGAGAAATCCGCCTCTCCTGCAAATGCCGCGCTCCATTCCGTGAAGCTGATCGGCGTCCCGGGATAAATCATGTTCGCGGTCGCACGCATGCGCGGGACGCGGAACGGGATCGTTTTGTTCGGCTGGATGAACGTCGCCCAATTCTGATTGATGGAACCCGATTCACTCACGTACGTGGGATCCCAGTAATCGCGATAGATGCGCGCGGCCAGTGCCTGTTTCTGCGCCGTAGTCCACGTTGAAGTATCGGGACTATCGGGATAGGCGTGAACATCCAAGATATCCACCGACCGTGTCTTGTCGCGCTCATCTTCCCAGTAGACCTCGTTAAGCCACCACGGCAGCAGATCGACTCCGGCGTGCGCGCCCTTGTCGTTGCCGTTCGCGCCATTCCAGTAGAACCACCAGCAGCAGCTCACGGGACCAAGCCGCAGCGCCTTGGGATCCCAACCCTTCAGCTTGCGCGCTTCGGTGACGAACGTGTCGCGCATTTCGTTGTAAGCCGTGGGCGAGGGATGCACGTCGCGCTGGGTGCCGCCCCAGATGTCGATCTCGTTATCCATGTCGTAGAAGTGAGGCGCGGTGCCGAACGCGGTTGCAAGTGCCGCAGTCCACTGATTGCGATAGACACTGCCGGGCGGGTCACTAGTTCCCGGCTGGTCTAGCAGAGGAACATTCGCGTCGTTCGGATTGGCGGTCAGCGTAGTCCTGCAATCCGTCTTTAGGCCGTTCCCCGCATCGGTGTTGAATGGATCGACCGAGCACTGAGCGCCGTACTTCGTGACCGAGAAACTCCAGTGGCCGTTCGATCCGTTCTCGGCGCTTTGCGCCACCCACGGAAGCATCACCATGGTCATCAGCGGATGGCTGCCTGCCTTCTTCACATCAGTGATGAATTTGGCGGAATCCGCATCTCCGATTTCCGTGTAATTAAAGTCTTCGTAGTAATAGTCGTTCGCGGCGTTGTAAGTGAAGAGCTTCCAGTTATAGCGCGAGGTGGCATTGCCGCCCCAGCGAACCACGGTCAGGCCGCTGTCGGTGATCGTCGGCGCATCTTGTGGATATGCGCCTCCATAAACGTACGAACTGATAGGATGCCGGTTGCTGAGTGCGTCGATCGTGACATTGATGTTCACGGTGCCAGGGATTAACGCAGCGGAAGAGTCGCCTTGCGCGGGCGCCGCCTGCGCTTTTGTTTCAGGACTGCCGGCACGAGCGGCAGTCACGACGAGAAGGATGAGACAAAGCGAGGCGAGTGAACGGACGTAGGGGTACATAAGGGGAGGGACCTCCGTTGCGGCGAGTCTAGCGCGGGTTTACGAACGAACGCGCACAGAAGTGCATCGCGTTCGGAAATCCGGAACTGCAGTCGGGTATTAATCCAACCGCTAGGGCAAACCTTAAACCACAAAGGACACAAAGGTGCACGAAGGAACTGATTTCCTCGGTGTGACTTAGTGCCCTTCGAGGTTCCAACTCATCATCAAGCGGGCGCCACACGCATGCTCATGTCGGCTGCATGAGTCGAGTGCGTGAGAAGTCCGACAGATATGAAGTCCACGCCGGTGTCGGCATAGGCGCGAACGTTTTCCAGGCGAATGCCTCCCGAGCACTCAATCGGAATACGCCCGCCGGATTTTCGTTCATCTAGCATCGAGCAGCGCTCGACCGCGCGGCGCACGTCCTCGGGAGACATGTTATCGAGCAGAATCGCTTCCGCGCCGTTGGCCAGCGCAACTTCCAACTCGTCGAGCGTTCGGACCTCGACCTCGATGGGCTGCGAACCGCGCCGGTTGCGGTGGGCGCGCTCGAGAGCGGGAGCGATCCCGCCGGCCAGTGCAATGTGATTGTTCTTGATCAACACGCCGTCGGAGAGATCGAGGCGATGATTCTGTCCGCCGCCGCAACGCACGGCGTATTTATCGATGACGCGAAGTCCGGGAGCGGTTTTACGCGTGTCGAGAATGCGTGCCCGCGTACCGGAGACTGCCTCTACGAACTTGCGCGTAAGGGTCGCGATCCCGCTCATGCGCTGCAAGAAATTCAGGATCACGCGCTCGCAAGAAAGAATCACGCGCGCGTTGTGGCGGATCACGGCTACGGACTGCCCCGGCCGCAGCCGCACACCATCGAAAATTTCCGGATGCGTTGTGACCTCGTAGTGCGCAGTGACGGCTCCGTCGAGAGCGGCGTACACATCGAGGATGCGAGCCACGCATCCGATTCCTGCCAGAATGCAATCCTGCTTGGCGATGACGGTCGCCGCCGCCCGCTGGTTCGGATCAATACAGGCGTAGCTGGTTGCATCGCGCGTCGCCCGGTCCTCGAGCAGCGCGTTCTCCAGAATCGCCGTGAGACGTCGTGAATTCCAATCCATAAACCCAGTCGCCTGTTGCCAGTAGTCAGTTGCCAGTAGAAACCATGTAGGGACAGCCGCCTCGGCTGTCCCGGCCAGGTCGAAGACCGGCCGGCCCTGTCAACTGCAGCCCAATTCTTTCAACTTGCTGGCAGTCTTATCTCGTAAAATCCCAAGTTCGAGCTGTTGTTTTCGCACACCCTCGACAACATTCTGTGGAGCTCTGCCCATGAACTGAGGGTTATCAAGTTGCTTTTGGTTGGTCCCAATCACCTTCTCCAACCTCTCCAATTCTTTCTTCAGCCGCTCGCACTCACTAGCGACATCGATCCTGCGTTGGTAGATAACGTGAACATCGAAACGAGCGGTGCTGCGCGCTCCGGCAACTTTGGCTAGCGAATTCTCCACGAAAGTAATCTTCTCCACGCTGGCCAGTCGTTCCACCGCGCCGCGGTTGTGCTCGATCATCGTGCGAATCTCCGGTTCATGGGCGAATACTTCGACCGGCACTTTGACCTTCGGCTCGACTTTCAATTCCGCACGCAGATTGCGGACGTTCACGATCAGATCCCGCAAGATCGCCATCTCGGTTTCCGCAGAGAAATCAAACTGCTTCTCGTCCGCCTGCGGATACCCCGCCAATGCAATCGACTTGATCGCCGGCTTACCTTCGTGCATCGCCTGCCAGATTTCTTCCGTAATGAACGGCATCACCGGATGCAGCAGCCGCAGCGATGCGTCGAACAAGCTAACCAGATTCGCGCAAGCAATCTTCGCTGTACTCTTGTCGGCACCTTCTTCGAAGTTCAGCCGCGGCTTGATCAGTTCCAGATACCAGTCGCAGAACTCGCCCCAGAAAAAGTCGTAGATGCTGTTCGCTGCCTCGTGAAAGCGGTAAGTGGCCAGCGCGTCGTTGACGTTCGCGGCAACGCGATTGAAGCGAGATAGAATCCACCGGTCCTCGAGAGTGGCGACCGTGACCCCGCTTACTCCCACTTCGTGGTCGGGGCTGCCGGGACTTTGTCCCGGCCGGACAGCCGAGGGCAGCTGTCCCCACACAAAGCCGAGGCGATCCACATTCATGAACATGAGCCGCGCCGCGTTCCAGATCTTGTTGGCAAACGCCCGGTAGCCCTCGGTGCGGCTCTCGTTGAACGCAATGTCAGTACCGGGAGCGGCCATCGCCGCCAGCGTGAAGCGCGTTGCATCGGTCCCGAAACGTTCAATCACATCAAGAGGATTGATGACGTTCCCCTTCACCTTGGACATCTTCGCGCCTTCGGCGTCGCGCACCAGCGCGTGGATATACACCTGCCGAAATGGCACGCTGTCATTCTTCTTGTCTCCCCATCCGCTCGCCTTCTTGATCACCGCATCCTGATCGTGCCCCTGCATGAAGTGGCAGCCGAACATGATCATGCGCGCGACCCAGAAGAACAGAATCTCGTAGGCGGTAATCAGCAGCGTGGTCGGATAAAACACCGCCTGATCCCGCGTCTTCTCCGGCCATCCGAGAGTGGTGAACGGCAGAAGCCCGGAGGAGAACCAGGTGTCCAAAACGTCAGGCACCTGCTCCAGCTTCGCCCCGCCGCATTTTGGGCACTTCGACGGCGCCTCGCGCGCGACAATCACTTCCTTGCACGACCTGCAGGTCCAGGCCGGAATGCGATGTCCCCACCACAACTGCCGTGAGACGCACCAGTCGTGGATGTTGTTCATCCAGTTCAAATAAATCGTGCTGTAGTTTTCCGGGACGATCGTGATCTCGCCGCTCTCTACGGCCTCTCTGGCACGATCGGCCAGCGGCTTGATCTTGATGAACCACTGTTCCGACAACCGCGGCTCGATGATCGTGCCGCAGCGCTCGCACTTGCCGAGCGACAAAGCATGTTCTTTCTCACCGACCAGATATCCCTGCTCCTGCAAATCGTGCAGAACGCGCTTGCGCGCTGCGAAGCGGTCGAGCCCCGCGTACGCGCCGGCATTCTGGTTCATGTGCGCGTGCTCGTCCATGACATTGATCTGCGGCAGATCATGACGCTTGCCTGCCTCAAAATCGTTGGGATCGTGCGCCGGCGTGACCTTCACGGCTCCCGTGCCGAACTCCGGCTGCGCAAGTTCGTCGGTGATGATTGGGATCTCGCGCTTCATCAGTGGCACGAGAACTTTCTTGCCGTGCAGATGCGTGTAGCGCTCATCTTTCGCGTTCACCGCAATCGCCGTATCGCCCAGGATCGTCTCGGGACGCGTCGTTGCAACCGTGATGAACTCGGAAGTCCCTATCACCGGATAGCGGACTTCCCACAGCTTTCCCGCGACATCCTCGTGCTTCACTTCGAGGTCAGAGATAGCGGTCCCGTGCCAGGGGCACCAGTTCACGATGTAATTGCCGCGATAGATCAGTCCTTCTTCATAGAGCCGCACAAACACCTCGCGCACCGCGTGCGAGAGATTTTCGTCCATGGTGAAATACTCGCGGTCCCAGTCGACCGAGGCCCCCAGCCGCTTCATCTGGTCGAGGATCGCGCCGCCATACTCGCGCTTCCATTCCCAGACGCGCTCCACAAACTTCTCGCGGCCCATCTCACGCCGCTTCTTGCCTTCTTTTTCGAGCTGCTTTTCAACCATCATCTGCGTCGCGATGCCGGCATGATCAGTCCCCGGCAGCCACAGCGTGATGAATCCCCGCATGCGATGCCAGCGCACGATGATGTCCATCTGCGTCTGGTTCAGCATGTGTCCCATGTGCAGACGCCCAGTCACGTTGGGCGGCGGCAGCAGCAGCGTGAACACGGGCCGCGTTTCGCCGAGTGGCGGAGTGGATACGGAGAAGAGCTTTTCTTTGATCCAGTATTCGGCCCAGCGCATTTCAATCGCGCCAGGCTCGTAGGATTTGGGAAGTTCGTGCGGCATAGAAAACAGTCAGCACTCAGCCGTCAGCAATCAGCCAGTCGAAGGCGTTGTTCGCGGTTCAACTGACGGCTGACTGCTGACTGCTGAGTGCTCTTCTGATCTTACAGGCGCGAGAAAAGAAGGGTCAAACTTGGCGGGGGAGAAGGGAAAGAGATGGTCCCAGAGACCCCCCTATGAATAAATGACGTTGTGATATCGTCAATGTTTATGCGGCTCCGCACGTCATGACGTGTGTTTCACCCGCGTCATTATTGCGTTCCCGCAATGTCACGTTGGCGTTGCCTTTGGTGATGCGCAGTGTTATGAGAGCTCAAACTCATCTTCATCGCCAACTCAACTCATGATCGGCGTCCCTTTGTTTGTCGGATCGCGGGGGCGCTGAGTGGAGATGGGTGGAGTTTGAGGTGGGCTGACGAGAGTCCGACCGGCAATTCTGTGATGAAAATGTGTAGCCAGCCCCTCGGTGCTGCCCAACCTGAATCAGTTGGTCGCGGCGATCGGAAGTCCAACGCGCTTCACTAAGCCCTGAAAGCGCGGGTCAGAGCGCAGCGGAACAAGACGCGGATCTACATTCAGGAATAGCAGCCAGCCATCTTTTTGTTTCAGATCTCTCTCCAGCGACTGAAAGGCGCGATCGTTGTCACCCAACACGGCGTAAAACATGGCTGCGTCGTAGGGATACACGCCGTTTCCTGGAAAGTGCTCAATCTTGCGTCTTATTTCCGCGGCTTTCTTGGATTCTCCTGCCAACAAAAACGAGCGCCCGAGGGCCGCTAGGCCCTGTCCGTGACCATCATCCTCAGGCGGCGCTTTCTCATATTCCGCAATTGCGTCTTTGTACATCCCTTTTTGTTCGTAAGCGTAGCCCATCCAATAGTGTGCCCTGCTGTTGTGTGGATCAAGATCCAGAACTGCCATTTCTGCCTCGAGGGCGGGGTCGTCTAGGCCCGCCATAAAAAAGACCCTGCCGGCAAACATCGCGCTAGTCGACGAGAATGGATCAAGCTCACGCGCTGTTCGGGCTTCGGCGACGGCCTGCTCCGTCTGACCAGTCGCCAGTAGTACGTTGGCGTGGTCAACGTGAGCTTGCGCAGAGCTGGGATTGAGGGCCAGGGCCTCCTCGAACTCCTTCTCTGCTCCCAGCAGGTCCGACTCGTATAATTCGAAATCGGCCAAAACGAGGTGCGCCTCCGCTAGCGAAGGGTCAAGATCAATCGCTCTGATTGCAGAATCACGGGCTTTGGAGGGATCGACGGCGAGATAACAATAGGCTAGTTCGGAGTGTGCAACGGCACTAGTAGGATCCAAGGTCAAGATGTGCTGATAACACTGGATCGCATGACTTACACTCTCGTCAGTGCCCGTCTTCCAGAGGTTTCGGCATACCAAGGAGAGTTCGTACGTCGCGGCGGTGAAACGCGGCCGGGAAGGAGCGGCGCGAACGTTGTTGGAGCTGCTGGTCTCCGTGTTGGCTCGGATGAGGCCGGCAATCGTGGCTGCCACTTCACTCTGGATGGGAAACAGATCCTTCCGATCCCTTTCATAGCTGTGGGCCCAGAGATGCCTGTCGCTGGACGCCTGAATCAACTGCGCCGTGATACGTACTTTCTGATCGGAAAGCGACACCGAGCCTTCCACTATCGCGTCCACCTTCAATTCTTTTGCAATTTCCGGGAGAGATCTACGGGTCCCCTTGTATCGCAGCACCGAAGTGCGCGAGACAACCCGGATCTTCGTCTCCTCGGCTAGGTCAGTAGTGAGCTCGTCGGTAAAGCCGTCGGCGAAATAGTCCTTGGAGGAATCCCCGGAAAGGTTCTCGAAAGGTAGAACTGCGAGGGATTGGATAGGCCGCGAACTCCCTCTTCCCATGAGCCAATGCCGCGATGCAGGAATTGTGAGGAGGGACATTGCCGCCAATAGAATCGCACCCGCTGCGATTTTGAATGCTGGTCCTTGCCAGCCCCGAGAGACTCCTGGGGGGATCTGTGGGATGGTGAGCGAAGCGTCGGCAGCCCCAATCACTGGCGCTACAAAGCGGTACCCTCGCTTAGGAATAGTCTCTACATAGACCGGACGCTCGGCATCGTCGCCCAGAGCACTTCGAATCTGCCGGATGGCGAAGTTGAGGCCCTGCTCATAATCGACAAAGGTGTCGGAGCCCCAAACCGCTTCAACAATTTCGGTCCGGGTTACCGTCTCTCCCCGACGGCGGACTAGGAAGGCGAGAACTTTGGCGGGCTGCGGCTGGAGTCTGACGGAGATTCCATTGGTACGCAATTCACCGCTCCGGAGATCCATCTCGAACTCCGCGAAGCGAACGATAGTCTCACGTCCGGTAACGACTGACACTCTCCCCACCCCAAGGTCGAGCCGGTACGATCCTATGGCGAGCCATTGTAGCAGTCTCCTAGTTTGTTGACTCTGAATAAGTTACACAACTAACAGAATCCTCATCTCCCACTCATTGACGGAATCAGTCGCCTCGCGCTATTGCCTTGTGCGGGTTCGCACCTGAATGAATGCTCAGTAAGTTTCATAACGGATGAGATTTAATTACAAAAAACACGAGGAGGTTCACTGTGAGAAACATCGGTATAGGCCGTCGACTGTTGTTCGTATCGGGTATTGTTGTCGTCCTCGTTGGGGCACTGGCCAGCACGCAACTCTCCACCAGACCAGTGAAAGCGCAAGTGGTGACACCAATAGATGTGTTCTCCTTCCACTGCGCTTTGATACCCAACCTGCCACTAGAGTCCTCCAACCTAGGGTCCTTTAACCTCACCTTCACGGGCGCCGCTTTCATAAATCCCAGTGACTGTTCCAAGGTGATGGCGGACGCTCTCAATGCGGGTTATCGGTTAAAGTCCGCGCTCGCTCTTCCCAACGGCGGGCCGGGAGGCACGGGCGCAACAGAGTACGTCTTTGTTCGCGGTGCGAACCAGTAAGGAGCCGGAAGGACAAACTGTGCCTCAGTCGGACGAATCTTCAGCCGCTTCGGATGGCGGTACCTTAGAGATATCGTTTAGCTCTCTCTTAGGTTTCTCGCTGCTCTTGGGGCGGCTCTCTTCTCTTCCCTTATCCCGCGCGGGTCCTTTCCTTGTCCGAAAGAAGTCGATTTCATCATCGCTGACCCAGTCGGCGACTACGGTTCTCTCCGTCTCGTTCGGCGCTCGCGGGGTCAGAGGCAAACTCTTGAATTGTTGAGAAGGAGAATGTATGAGACAGATCATCTTGGGGAAGGATTTCGCTTTCCTTCTTGTCGCTTTGCTGATGTTCAACAGTCCGGGTGTGGCCCAAGCCACGCAAACAGCAGAAATGTTTCACGCTACCAAGGTTAAAGCATCAGTGCAAAAGCGCGGCATTGGCGAAAAATCGAGAGTTAAGGTGAAGTTGCGGAACAAAGAGGAGATTAAGGGCTACATCAACAAGATTGAAGATGCATCTTTCGACGTGACTGACAAGACTACCGGACAAGCGACGACGATCCTCTATATTGACGTGGAAAGGATCCAAGGGGCCGGCCTATCTAAAGGCGCAAAGATCGGCATCATCGCAGGCGTGGGTGTGGCGATTGTCGCTGTGGTATTTGCAGCGGAACTCAAGGCGCACGGCTACTAGCGTAACCAGCCCGAAGGCCGTTGTGCCGAAGGGAATTTGTCGCTGAGGCACGTCTCTCAAGCTCAAGATGCTTGGCAAAGGCGTGGAATTTTAGGAGGCCGCTTGGCGGTCGCAGGGAGCCAAAATCGCTGGTTCGAGCGATACCGAAGCGGTGCCGCTAAGCAGTGAAATCCTCCTCTACAGATGAAGTTAACCGACGACTAGAGCGATTGGTGGCCTTACCAAAATCCAGGCGATTTTGATCGAATGCAAACCAGGCGGAAGAGCGTACGCTCGAGGCCATCCCGGTCAGTTCTTCTTCTTGTTTTGCAGATCGTGGATAGCCTTTGTCAGCTTTCGCAAAGTGCGCGGCTTGATCGTGTTTTTTCCCCTCTTGAAGTTCATGATTGCGGATCTGGCAACTCCAGACTGGCGAGAGAGTAGCTTGTTAGAAAATTGCTTCGCTTGTGCCCGGATTTGATCCAGATATTCTGGATCGACGACTCTCTCGTACTCGCGGCAGGTCTCATCCGCCGGGTCCAGTGCTCCCGCGTCGGGCATCATTGAAAGATCGACCCCGCCCGCCCAGCGCGTAGATGCCTCTTTGCCGATGTAATGAAATTCACCCGCGACGACATGCCTGCGCGCAAGCCGGCCGACCGTCCTACTCGTGCATACGCCGCCGTTGGGAGCGCAGAACTTGGTTTCCGCTCTCGACAGGATGTGATTGATTTCATCTTCCATCGTCTTGAGAGACAGCCAGCCCGGAGGCTTCGGCAATCTCGACGAATTCTTATCGTAAATGTGGAACGTCTCACCGCTGACAATGTTCACCATCGTACGCCCGTGCAGATCGTTGAGATTTTCTGTGTGCGGCATGATGAAGCATCCCTTCCAGAGGGGGTCTCTGACTGTTTCCCGTTTGGGCAATGGGACTATGACCACCGTGAAGGGACGAAGATCATCTTTGAAGGCGCCGAGTCGGGAAAGCACTTGAGGTGTGGTAATTGGAACCGCCATGACGGCTGACTGCTTGAACCACGCTGGCGGCCTATGTGGAAGGCCGAGTTCCCGCGAGAGGATGAAATGCCACGCTTCAAAAATCCACGGCGGCAAGTCTTCCTTCCATTTCCGTCCCGTCCTTGGCTGCCAATCTGCGATTGTGTAGGGTGCCTGCAAAAATCCCAATCCGTGGCCGGAAGGTTTGCGAACCAGCAGCCTGTTGCCTTCCAGATTAAACAGGCAGTACAGCTTTGCTGAAATGCCGTAGAAGGTCAGCTGCTGGCGATTGCCATTCGCATCAAAGTTTTCTTTTTCAAGCTTCAGGAACGGAGTTTTGAGCGTCTTACGCCATGGATTAAGCGGTTCGAACCGCTCGCGAATACTATCCACCTCAGCGAAAGACAGCGCCCGGATGGCGGTGCTTCCGCTCCTCGCTTGGTAGTTTGCGAGCTTGTGTGGGCCGCCCGCGCATGGAACCAATCCGCCATCTTTGGTTGACACGATCATCGCGCTGTCTGTATCCATCGCAGCGATCTGACCACCCATGTCCCGCACCGTGCGCTCCAGCATCGCGCAGAGCAAATGTGACCCGC
>Ga0210408_10002366_pt1 | contig 18421 bp, 11 predicted proteins | sample IncBWH4MmetaG_FD_155471 | JGI IMG/M metagenome (GOLD analysis project Ga0210408, IMG submission 155471) | Forest soil microbial communities from Barre Woods Harvard Forest LTER site, Petersham, Massachusetts, United States - Inc-BW-H-4-M | ecosystem: Environmental > Terrestrial > Soil >...
AGCTTCTCCTCCAGCGCGTGGCTGAAATCGAGGAAGCACTCAGCAAAGGGAAACTGGACGTCGCGCAAAAGGCCTCCGATGAGGCGATGCATGAATTCGAGGATGAGCCTCAGATATTGAAGTTGCACGCGCAGGTAGTTCGCCTCCTGGAGGCCAACAAGAAGCGCGGCTACGTGGATGAACAATTGCAGTCCGCCCGCGTGCTCGTTCAAAAAGAGCTTTTCTCGTCGGCAGCGGCGCTGTTGGAGCGGGCGATCCAGGAGGTACCGGATGACGCACGGTTAACTTCCTATCTGAGGTCCGTGCAGGAAAGCCACGAGCAACATGCACGCGAAGAGTTACGCCGGGAAGCGATTCGCAAGGCGAACGAACAGATACACGCCAAGAAATTCGACGAGGCGATCGAAATCCTGGAAAAAAGCTTGGCCCAGACCGGGCAGTCTCCCGAGCTGGTCGATTTGCTTCAATTCGTGCGCGATCGCCAGGCGGAACATCAGCGGGAAGAACACACTCACCGGGTGTTGTCGCGCGCGCGCGCGCAGCTGCGCGACCATCAATATGACGAAGCCGTGCAGGTTCTGGAACGGGGTCAACAGGAGTCGAAAAGCAGCGAGATCGATGCCCTGCTCGCGGACGCTCGCCATCAGCGCGAGGAATTCGTAAAGCGGCGCAAAGAGATCGCCTCACACGCTCTTGCGTTCCTTCATTCGGGCGAACCCGCCAAGGCGGTCGCGCTGTTCGAGCCCGCGCCGAAAGCCTACTTCAAAGACGAAGAATTCCAGCGCGTCTTTTCGCAAGCGACGCAAAGTCTCGATCGCGCTCGCTTTTTGCACAGCGCCATTGACCAGGCCGAGAAGGCGCTGGTTGAGGAAGACCTGGAATCGGCCCACGCTGTGCTCGAGCAAGCGCTAACCCTTTATCCCAGCGAAGCATCGCTGCTGGCGCTTCAGAAGCGGTGGAAGGAAGAGGAAGTTCGGCTGGAACGGGAAGAGCGGGCCAAGATCCTGGAAGAAGCGAAGGTCGCGGTCGGTCGGATGGAATATGGAGACGCGGTAGGGCTGCTCAGGTCGGTCACGTGGGAATCATCCGACTCGCCGGAACAAGCAGCGCAGGCAAAGTCGCTGCTCGAAGAGGCGGAGCGCCGCAGGCGAGAACAAGCCGTCCCGCAAGTGGTGCGCGTTCCGACAAAACGCCCAGACGTCCAGAAGCGCGGACCTGCACCCGAACCAGCGATCAGCAAGAAGCCACTGATCGCTGTCGCTGCGATATTGGTTGTCGCTGCGATTGCCTTCACTGCTTTTTGGACGTCGCACGGACGCGGAAGCAGCGCCTCCGCTTATATTCAGCTGACGGCGGCGCCCTGGGGAGAAGTCGCCAGCGTAAGCAACGAGAAAGGCGAGCACCTGAATATCACCGGCGAGACGCCGCTTCAGGTGGCGCTCCCGCCCGGACGCTACGTCATTGAGTTGAAGAACGGCCAAAACAATTGCAAAGTGGACGCCTCTGTAGAACGAGGGTCCGTGTCCGCGTATAGTTGCGTTTTTCCTGAGGTAAAGATTGACGACCTGGTGCAAAGGGCGCTCTCGGCGAACTAAGCTTGTTGGACCCATTCTGCTCGGTCTTGTTGCGGCCGTGTCTCTTTTTGCTTACGCCGCATCTGCTCAACAGTCGCTGGAAGGCCGTTATCAGAAGGCGATCCAATCCTACAATGAAGGCAAGATGGAGGACGCCTGCGACGCCTTAAAGCAGATCGAGAGCGAAAAACCGGGTTACAAAGACATCCGTAATTACCTGAATCCCGCGTGCGATGCAGCCAAGGCGAATTATCAGCAGGAAGAGAAGCTGTACAAGCAGGGAGTGGACCATTTCAAGCAGGGGCAATTGGATCTCGCCAAGCAAAAATTTACGCAGGCCCGCAGCCTCGTTCTTAATCGCCCCAAGTACCGCATTGAAATCGACGACTATCTCAAGCAAATCGAAGCTCGAGCGAGAGAGGAAAATCTTTATCAACAAGCCGTTCAACTGTTTAACGAAGGGCGGGATACAGAGGCCGCAAGCCAATTCGGGCAAATCGAGCAGTCAAAGGGCGCGCGAGCCGCCGATGCCCACTCTTACCTTCTAGGCATCAAAAAACGCCAGGAGGTTGAGAGCAAGAAGAAAACCGAGGGCGATCAACAGGCTTTCGACGCAGCCGTAAAGGAATTTAATGACAAGCACTATCCGGACGCGAAGACTCGCTTCCAGGATTTAATTCAAAAGGGAAGCGCCCATGCCGCCGACGCGCAGTCTTATTTGCCGCGAATCGACGCGGTCCTCAGGGAAGAGGCCGATCAGCAAGCATTCGATGAAGCCGTCAGGGCCTTTAATGACAAACGGTATCCAGATGCAAAGACTCGCTTCCAGGCATTGATACAAAAGGGAGGTTCCCATGCCGCCGAAGCTCAGTCCTACGTACCGCGAATCGAGGCAGCCCTCAAGGAAGACGCCGTTGTACGCGAGAAGGCGAAGAAATCAGTCACTGATGCCGGAAAGGATCCCAGGCAGGTCGCCCAGCAACTCATCGAAGAAGCTCGCGCGGATGCGAGCGGCCAACGGTATGCGGCAGCAGTCGACAAACTGAAGACGGCCGAAATGCTCGATCCGGCGAATCATGAAGTTCCGCCCCTGCTGAAAACGGCCCAGGAAATGGCGGACCAGGAGCCGCTGCGCCTTGGGCTCGAAGCCTACTTTTCAGGGAAGTACGATCAGGCGGAGCAGCAATTTGGCGCGTATCTGGCCAATCACGGGCGCAAGACTGCAACCGCCTACTTCTTCCGCGGAGCCACCCGCGCCTCGCGCTACTTTCTCTCGGGGGAGCGAGATACCCAGCAGAAGGATCTTGCGGTGGCGGACTTTCGCGCCTTGAAGAAAGACTCGCGCCAATTTCAGCCGTCAAAAGAGCTGGTCTCGCCGAAGATTTTGTCTCTGTACTCGCAAAGCGTGGACGGGGGTTCGCCGTAACTCGTCATGTCGGAAAGTAGATTGGTTTGGTAGTCATCTAGCTAAGTAGCATTCGTCCATAGGCGCCGCTTCACCACCAATTACCCGTCTTATGGATCACCGATCCCGGAAGCTTTGCCTCAGTAGACTCGCCATTTCGTTTCACGTCGAAGACTTCATAATTCGGGTACTCGGCCCATAGCTCATCATTTGGGCCTAACGCGTTGGTCCATTTCACCGTACCGTTGGGGAACCGTTCGTAGACGAACTTGCAGATAAAAACTCCATTGAAGGTAAGCGTTGATTCCGTGAGCCAGCGCTTTTCGTCGTCATACGTTAGCCGCATTTCCTTCGTTCCGCGCTCGTCTTTATAAATTCGCTTCGTGCGCAACTCATCGTTGAATTCGTCGGCCGCGAACCAAATGTGCTTGGAATTGTAAGCGTCCGTGCGAACTAGATTCCCGTCGGCGTTATACGTGTACGAGATCGCGACCGTGAGTTTTCCATCAATGAATTGCTGGCGTGATTTCGCAAGGCCGGTGGTGTCATCATATTCCCACTCGGTGCGCCTGCCCGGATCGAAAGGACTATAGTACTTAACGCTCCGCGCGAGCATGCCCTTCGGGGAGTAGTAGAGCATCGAGTACTCGCTCTTTTTTCCTTCGATTGTGTAGGAATCTTCCTCCACGTGGTCGGGGTTGTAGGAGTACTCCACGTGCTCGGCCACTGTCCCGCCGAGCAAAAGGTGATCCTCACGAATCCGGTTTCCTGCCTCGTTCCTTTGAATTCGCACGACACCGGTCTTTTCGCCGGCTTCAAAGTCTTCGAACTCGTTTGGAAGCTTCGCGTCAGCTGCAAAACGGAAGAGCGTCTCGGAAAGTTTTTCGCCGGCGCGCATCACGGCAAACCGCGTTGTCCGCCCCTGGCCATCCGCCTCGACCTCGTAGTGCGTCTGGCGCACGGGAACGGCGGACAAAATCTCCGCGGCAAATTCCGGTTCCTGCGAACGAGTTGACAGCTTGTAACGGTAGTTGCGAATGCTGACTTGTGCGCCGGTGGTATAAGCGGTGATTGCCACGACAAAAGCGGCGAAGAAAATACGAGAAGCGCGTGACTTACTCATCCCCGGTGCCTTCCGCGATCGTTGCCGGCATTGTCGATTGGACGCGGCAGGATTGTCAAGCTCACGCCCAGCGTGGGAGAGCCCATAATCAACTAAAGAGCGTCAGTCGTGCGCCGGGGCCACCTTTTCACGATACATCTTGGAGACCGGACAGAAGCGGCGCTCGGAATCGAAGTCATCCAGCCGGGATTTCCGTGTTCAAACGGCGCTTCCCGTCGACAAGAAATTAGCTCGCGTTGGGGTAAGGAATGGGCAGTGGCCCACTTGGCGAACCTTTCAGCGGCCTAATTGGCCGCATTACTCTCCGGCTCAAATTCTTTCTTTTTTTCGCTGTCTTCCTTCCATTCTTAGCCATGACCTACCCCTCGCTTTGGTGGGAATTCCCATCTTAACCGCGCAGTTCAGCATACTTATACACCCGAGGTCCTTCTGCCTACAATCGGCGCGGCCATTGCGATGCGTTCCTTAGTTCTTGACAAAGAGCGCCTCGCAGACTATACGAGCGGCCCAGAGAGTGCGAGGCGAACGGTCAATTCCTTCGATGTCTTGAGTTTAAGTTCACGCGGAATGGAGTGAGCAGTGGCGACGTATCCTCCCATCAATTCAACACCGCCCGGGTTCAACGCAGCTAAAGACCTGCCGCGCGGGTTCTTCGAGTTTTTAACGCCGTTGCATCGCGAGTTCACGCCGCGGCAGCAACAACTGGCGGCCAAGCGCAAAGAAGCTCTCTCGCGCGCACACCGCGGACAGCTCCCCGACTATCTGCCGCCATCTCCCGCCACGACCACGAACTGGCAAATCCAGATGCCCGACTGGTGTCAGGATCAGCGCAACCAGATGACGGGTCCCGCCGACGAGGCGGACATGTGCGTCAAGCTGCTGAATTCCGGCTCGCCGGGTGTGATGCTCGACGTGGAAGATTCACTCGCGAATGCGTGGGACCATCTCACGCTCGGCATCGACAACATGGTGAAGGCCCTGCGCGGCGAGCTCAAATACTTCGATAAGAAACGCAACAAAGAAGTCAGCATTCAACCGAGCAAGACCGTTATCTGGGTCCGTCCGCGCGGTCTGCACATAAGCCAGGCGGGAATTTTCGGCTCCGAAATCATGTCGGCATCGTTGTTCGATGTGGCGAGCGTCGCGTTTCGCACCGATCCGGCGGAACAGCGCCATCCTCTTTCGATTTACATTCCGAAGTCGGAATCGGCGGAAGAAGCGCTATGGTGGCGCGATCTCTTTCAGGCGATCGCGAAAACAAAAGGTTGGCCGAAAGATTTCATCAAGTGCATGGCGCTGGTGGAAGCTTTTCCGCTCGCCTATTACATGGAAGAGTTTGCCTTCAATCTGCGCGACCACATATTGGGGTTGAATCTGGGCCGCTGGGATTACATGGCTAGCCTGATTCACTTCAATTTGGAAAATCCAGAGTGGGTGCTGCCGGATCGCAACACGATTCCCCATGACGTTCCGTTTTTCCAGCGCTTCCGCGAGTTGATGCCGGAGCTTTGCCATAAGCACGGATTCATGGCCGTCGGCGGCATGACGGCGCTATTCCCGAGCCGCGAAGATCCTGAGTTAAACGCGCGCGCGCTAAAAGTGCTCGCAGAGGACAAGAAGAACGAAGCGAATGCGTTAATGGATGGCGCCTGGACCGGCCATCCGGACCAGAATCAGATTGCCGTGGACGCTTTCCCGTTCCCGAACCAGATTAGCAAGCGGCCAACGCTTTCGACCTCTCATCCGAATTTGCGGCCCGAACCAAGAGGAGTTGGAAAAAAGACGCTCGCCGGTACCCGCGCGGCGGTGCGAACGGTGATTCGTTATCGCAATGGCGCGCTTAACGGAAAAGGCGCGAGCCTGCTCGACGGTTACATGGAAGATCTCGCCACCGACCGTATCTACCGCGTGATGATCGCGCAGCGCATGAAGCATGGAGCGGCCGCGAAGGTGGTCGATGATCACGGCGAAGTGCTGAATCACGCGCCGCAGGTCATCACTAGGATCTTCGACGAGGAACTTGAGAGAATTCTCGCCGAACTGCCCAAGATGAAGGACCTCGGTACTCCCGATACTTTTCGCGAGGCCAGAAAAATCAGCGAGAACATGATCCGCAATGGAGATTTCGATCCCGTTTAAAAACCCAACATATTTTGCATCTGTTAGCCGGTTCACCGGAAGGAGAGTTGTATGACCTGGAATCAGGTATATGACCCGCTCGGCATCTGGTGGTTGTCCACGCTCGTGGCGGCGCTTCCCATCTTTGTTCTGTTCGGGTTGCTGGCCGGATTGAAGGTAAGGCCGCATTGGTGCGCGATTGCCGGCGCCTTCACGGCGGTCGTGGTGGGAATTCTCGTGTTCAAGATGCCTCTAGTGCTGGCCGTTTCGGCGTTTAGCTACGGCGTGGCGTACGGAATCCTCAAAATCGCCTGGATCGTCCTGGCTGCGGTGTATCTGTACGATATTTCGGTCGAGACAGGCCAGTTCGAAATAATGAAAGAGTCGATCGCAAACATCACTTCGGATCGACGCCTGCAAGTGCTTTTAGTTGCTTTCTGTTTCGGAGCCTTCATTGAAGGCGCTGCCGGATTCGGCGCGCCGGTTGCCATCGCTGGGGCGTTCATGATCGGTCTCGGATTCAAGCCGTTTCATGCGGCAGCGCTGAATCTGATCGCGAACACCGCCCCCGTGGCTTGGGGCGCGATCGGAACGCCTGTACACGCGCTCGCAGCCGTCACCACGCTTCCGGAATCCGACCTCAGCGCCATGATCGGCCGCATCCTTCCTTTCACAGCGGTGATCGTTCCGTTCTGGCTGGTGCGCACGATGGTGAGTTGGGAGGAAACCTTCGAAGTTTTTCCCGCGATTCTCGTTGTCGGCGTTTCCTTCGCTATTACTCAATTCCTCTGGTCGAACAAGGTTGACAGCAATCTCGTGGACATTGCAGGAGCTGTGGTTTCAATCGTCGCGACGATAGTTTTCCTCCGATTCTGGAAGCCGAAAAAGATCTGGCGATTTGACTACGACGACAAGACTGGTCCGGCATCTGTTCCTTCAAGGACGATTGAGGACGTGGAGGGTGGAAAGTGGAGCCCCAAAGAAGTGGATCAATTTGTGACTCCCCGTAAGTACTCTGCTGGCCAGGTAATGAAAGCGTGGATGCCATTCGCGATCCTTTCGGTGTTCGTGCTGTGTTGGGGCCTTCCGAAAATCAAGCTTGCTATGAATCAAGCCACGACCCCTTCTTTCAAAGTGATTATGCCGGATGGCAAGCCGCGTCCCGGGCCGGCGGGTTGGGATTGGCCGGCTTTGCACAACAAGATCTATCGCACGGCGCCGGTTGTTGCAAAAGCGACGCCGGAAGCGGCACGCTTCGATTTCAACTGGCTATCCGCCACCGGCACAGGATGCTTTTTCGCCGCGATTGTCTCGGGTCTGCTGCTCGGCCTTGGCCCGCTTCAGTTGATGAAGACGTTCTGGCGGACCCTGGTACGCATGCGTCTGGCGATGATCGCCATTTCGTTCATGCTGGGGCTCGGATTTATCACCCGCTATGCCGGGCTCGATGCCGTGCTGGGTCTCGCGTTTACCCGAACTGGATGGTTTTATCCATTCTTCGGAACATTCCTCGGCTGGCTCGGTGTCGCTCTCACCGGCAGCGACACATCTTCGAATACGCTCTTCGGCAGCTTGCAGAAAATTACATCGCAACAGCTCGGCATCGACCCTGTACTGATGTGCGCGGCAAACAGTGCGGGCGGCGTAATGGGCAAGATGGTGGACGCGCAGTCGATTACAATCGCCACTTCCGCGACGAATCAAGTAGGCAACGAGGGAACGATTTTTCGCTTTGTGCTGTGGCACTCAGTAGCGCTGGGCTCGATCGTCGGAATAATAGTGATGCTCTATGCGTATGTCTTCCGGCACCTGGTCCCGCACGGACTCACCTTCGTGAAGTGAAGCTCTGGTTGTGATGCTGAACGAGAGGATGCGCGGAGATTGACTGATTGCGAGTTAAAGCAAAAGGCGGAACGCGTCGGCAGCGCGCCCGTTAGTGCTGTGAGGTCTAGGGTGCGCGCTGACCGTTGATGTGTCCGCCGCCGGTCGTGATCGTCGTGCAAGCGGCTCTCTTGCGAGGAATGATTCCGCCGCCCGTCGGTGGTGGTGGCGGAGGGCACGTTGTGGTCTTAGCGACCGAGCGAACAACCGCAGTTGCCACCGCGCTGCCTACCGCAGTCGTAACCGCTACCGCGCCGACTGTTCCGATCCCACCTGCACCCGCTGCCGCGGCGCCCGTTGCTTTCGTCGCGTTCACGGCTTCTGTAACATTTAAAGGTGTAACCGGCGCAGGTTGCGCTGGAGCCTCATTGCCACGGATCGACGAAATCTGGCCACCCTTCATGAGGACGCAATTCAGTGCAAGGTCGCAAAGCTTACAGGCGCCTTCGAGGCAGATCAAACCCATCTTGCGCTTGTCACGATTCGGAGTGCTTGCAGCAGTCTCTGCCACTCCACCACTGCTCTCGGCGGGTGTCTCGAACGTGACGATCATTTCCGTCCCAACGACGCCAGCGACTCCCACCGACGTGCGAATCTGGAAGTGCGAATCCGGCTTCACAAGTTTTACCGCTTTCGCTCGCACGCGGCCGTAGTTCAAATCGAGGTCCGTCTGTTGCGCGGAAGCGTCATGCTTTGCGACCGTCAAATTGGAATCGGAGCCTACGTTCAAAACGGACCCATCCGTCAGCGATATGCGCGCGCGCGCCAGGTGGCCGGTATTGATGACGTCTCCCCAGTTCACGGGCATCGAAGGGGCCGCATTCAACTGCTGAGACGCCCTTACGACGTAAGCCGTCGGCACGACAATGGAAACCTTTCCAGCCTGTTGCGTGGCCTGCGCGCCCACCCCAGCGGGGATCGCGACGAGAAGACCCAGTAGTAGCGCTAGCATCGAAATTCCTGCGATTGAAGATGCACGGCTGGTTGTACGCATCGCGACATTCCTCCCCAAATTCCTGCAAGAACCCTGTTGCTCTTTCAGGCCTTCCGAAAAGCTGGGAACCAGTTGGGAACAATTCCCCTTCGTAGGATCGCAAAAAACTACCACAATCCTGCTGACCGCTGCTAGCTAAAATCCGTCGCTGTCGCGCAAAAAGCTACGCAGGCGGCATGCCCTTGGACCAGCCCTGCTAATTTCCGGCTGTTTTCGTTTTCGGCATCGCCTGGCTCATCTGCGCAAACATCTGCCGCATCGCTTCCGTCGAACCCGGCGCCCGCCTCTCCCGCCACGCTTCGAGCCGTTGGACATGCTTCTCCAGATTCGCGAACGTGTGTGGGTTCTTGAACATCGTGCGCCAAGCGGCTGTAACGGGTTTCACCTGCTCCCAAACCACCCACTGCTCGCCGGTATTCTCGAAAAAGAAATCTTCATCGATAAGCCCGCGGTTCACGATGCTGGCCACCATTTCCCAGTAGCTCAGCACCATGCGCATGAAAGTGTTTTCCTGGCTTCCGGGCGGACACGTCTTCATCAGCTCTTCCGCCGACGCGGGACGGAAATGATTCACGTACCATTCGCGCGCCTCTCGCAGACGGGGTTCCCGCCGAATGTCGTACAGCCGAAGCATCAAATTAACTTGTTCGTGATTTACGTCTGCCATTTTCTTCTCCTTATTATTAATGAAGTGCTGCACTATGCGCTCGGCGTCGGGACCTCTTCATGGACCGCAAGTTTGTGAGTGTGGGTCATCGGAATGCGTGATTGCTCGAACGCAAGCTTGATGCGCCGCCGCAACTCGCGCGCTACGTCGTCCTTGCGATTAAGTGCCGTCCGCACCTGCAGTCGCAGCACCGTACCGTCGAGCGTTAGGGATTCTACTCCAAGCACGCGCGGCCCATCCACCAACGCGGCCGACCAATCGGCGTCCTCCCGGAAATCCCCGGCCGTTTTCTCAAGTGTTGCCAGCGCCCGGCCCACCATTTCATCCGACGGCACGGTAACATCCACAAAAGTCTGAGACCAATCCCGGCTCAGATTCGACACCTGGCCTACCAGCGAATTCGGAACGTTAACCATCGCTCCGCTCACCGCCCGAATCACGGTGCGGCGAAGAGTGAGGTATTCTACGCGTCCCGTTTCCCCATTCAGTTGAATGAGGTCGCCGACGCCATACTGGTCTTCAAACACTATGAAAAACCCGTTGATCAGGTCTTTGATTAGGTTTTGGGCTCCGAAACCCAACGCCACGCTGGCCAAGCCTCCAACCAGTTCAATCGGCGTAATGTCGAACGCCAGAATCCGCAGAGCCATCAGCACTGCCACGGCAAATATAACGGCAAGTCCGGCGCTGTAGAGCAGCCCCGCCATTGTTCGAGTCTGCTGCTCGCGCATCGCTCCCGTGCGCGAGTGCGACTTCGAGATTTGCACCAACCGCGAAGTCAGCGCCTTAAGAATGCGGGCGAAGATAACTCCTAGCAGCAGGATCGCGAGAAGCTGCAAGCCGCGCAACCCAATTTCCGTCCAACGTGAAAGCAAATAAGTCATAGAATAGGCGGAGCGGGATTATACCACTCGCGCGGCGCGGCGCTGTGGCCGCCCGCATTTATCTCAATTCGAGCAGGTGAGCCATGGAAACAAGCAGACGTATCTTTCTGGCGTCAATCGTACCAACAGCGCTGGCGATGTCGCTCGGTTGTTTGTCGTTGCGAAGTAACGCTCAGGAACCGCGGACTCCGAATCTTCCGCAGGATCCAATGAACCCCAGGCCTCCCATGCCCGCTCGTCCGGATGACCCTTTTCACGCGGACTTGCCAAAAATCGATCCGAAAGCCGTTCTGACGCACAATAAGCTCGAAATACAAGAGGACACGCAGAAACTTTTCGCACTCGCGTCAGCGCTCAAAGAGCAAGTCAGCAAAACGGATTCGGCGGCAGTTCTCTCCTTGCCGCTAATCCAAAAAGCGGAAGAAATAGAAAAGCTCGCGAAGCAGATTAAAAACTTGGCGCGCGGCAGCTAACCACAGCCTGCTCCAAATACCCTGCTTCAAACATAGTTTCGCCGTCTTTTGAGGCCCTCGGTTTCGGTGGCATTCCTCATCCACCCGCCATTCGACTCCCAGCCCCCTCCCGTAAACAAAAATAGTTGCAAAATCTGGCCATCTGATTTAGCTTTCCGCATCGCTAACGCGGTCGGACCTTACTAAGAAGCGCGGCGCGGCGCTCTTCACCTCGCCGATTTATCCGTGGTGCCGCAACGTCGGAAAGAATGGGCGCGGCGGATGGGGGTAATCCACAGTGAATGTGCGTGGAGACGATTCTCGTCGGCCAACGGTTATTCTGAAATCACCGCAAGGAATTGCAACCCATACGCGCGGCGCGCTGGGGTTTCTCGTAGCCCTCCTAGCGCTAGCCCTCACCGTTTCGATTGCCAGTGGGGCTGATAACCCCCCCTCGAACACGGACGCTGCTTCAGTTGCTCCTGCGGCCGCCTTCGTTCGAGAAGTAACGTTGGCGGAGAACGGCTCGACGACTCAGGTCGCCATCAAAGGTGATGGCCAGTTGAGCTGTCGCGCCATGCGCCTCACGAATCCGGAACGCGTTGTGCTGGATTTCACCGGGACCCGGCTAGCCGTCTCTCAGAAGAGCTTCGCTAGCACCCTGGATCCTGTGAGCCGAATTCGGCTATCCCAGTTCGCTCAGAACATCACACGAGTAGTGATTGATCTCAAAGTCGCCTCGGCGTACGAGCTGCGGACTCGCGGCAACGAAGTCGACGTGATCTTCACGGCCGCGAGGTCCTCACCGGAAGCCAAGACAGAGTCGGAAGCTAAGGCCCAGCCGGCCATGCAAGCCGCTTCGGATGCATCGGCGTCCGCTGCTGTGCTGTCGAATTCAGATCAGCCTTCGTCGACGAACTCCGCGACGGCATCAGAGACTGACACCACAGTTGTGACACAGTCGCCCACAGGGGCTGGCACAGGTTCTGGCACGCAGACCTCGCAACCGACCGCGCAACAGGAGACCAGCCATCCACAGGGTAAAGGGCCGTTTGCAAGTCAGCAGCCCCAGCCGGCCGGCGCCGACAAGCCGCCTAAGATCAAGAAGACACCGGTTTCTACTGTGGACACGCGGTGGCGCACCAACACTCTAGAAGGCGTACCCCAATTCGGATATCACCTTTGGGATACATACAATCAGAACCGTATCAAGGGCGACTATCCCTTGGCTGGAAAATGGTTCAGCGAAACCGATGTCTTCCAGAATCTGGTCTTTAAAGAGCGCCGGAACATCGACTTCACTTCGAATCCGACGTTGGCCGGACAAATCGAAGCAGGCACCCTGCATTTCTTCTCGCACAACAACTTTGTGGACGAAAACGTCATTTTCGGAACCGAACTTCGCCACAACGACGACCGCTTCTTCCCGTCCGATTTCCGGATCCACGTCGACGGCTCGGTGGACTGGAAGCACCAGCCCACCGCATTCGACAACAAGTCGGAAGGCCATGCCCAGGTTTTCGACGCTTTCAGCGATATACAGCTTCACAACTTCGGCAACGTCAATTTCAACCAGATGTTTCTTCGCGGCGGACTCCAGTTTTTCAAGTCTGATTTCCACGGTTTGATCTTTAACGACGTCGGCTTCGGCGGCCGCATCTTCGGCAATTCGCTCAGCAACCGCCTGCGCTACGACATTGTCGCGCTCAAGCTCTTCCAGAAGGATGCGGTCTCGGGCTTCATTGATTTCACGAAGCCCAGCGAACATGTGGTGGTGATTCCGCACTTCGTTTGGGAAGACTTTCTCGTTACGGGCTGGAACAGCGAGTGGAGCGTCCACTGGAACCATGACCCGCGAAAGATCGGCCACGACAACGCTAACCAACTCAACCTCGACACCTACTACGTCGGGACCACGCTCAGCGGAAATCTCGGCCGCTTCATCTTCAATCCGGCTATTTACGGTGTTTTCGGGAATGTTCAGCACTTCAACGATGGCGATAAGGTTCGGCACGATGTCCGCGCCTTTACGGGCGTGTTGGATCTTGAATACCCGTTCGACTTTTGGAAGTTCCGCGTCGGCTTTGTGTACGCTTCCGGTGAGAGCGGGAAATCGGCTGCCACTTCCAAAACGGACACCGGCTTCGACGCCATCAGCGATGCGGTCCAACTCTTCGGCGGACCCATCGACTACTGGACGGGTGAAGACATCAAGTTTGGAAAGGGAGACTTTGTCCGCGCCAACAGCTTGTTTCCCACCCTGCGTGGCGCGAATGCTCAAGCCAACTACGTAAACCCGGGCCTGTCGATGACCAACTTGGGATTCGATGTCACCGTAACGCCGCGAGTGTTTCTCTCCTTTAACGCGAACTGGCTCTATTTCAACGATACCGGCTCTTATCCGATCGGTATCGGCGGCGGCAACACCGCTCTGACTGTGATTAACCACAACAATGCGGGCGTCGAAGAGAATATATTTATTCGCTGGAAGCCGTTCCTGCATCAGATAAATGACTTCGTGATTCTCGACGCAGGATTTGGCGTTCTTCAGCCACTGCCAGGTCTCAGAGATGCATTCGGCAGCAGTCGTCCGGTCTATACGCTCCAGTTGGTACCACGTCTGATTTTCTGAGGTGCGGGGGTAGAGTCGAGATGAACGCCATCGTTTCGTTCTTGCAATGGGTTTCTGGCAAACGCGTCACTGTGATTTCAGCCTTTCTCATCGCGCTCGCCTTGATCGTTGGCGCGGGTGCGGTTGGAGTTCGCGCGCAGGAAGCTAAGGCGGACGACAAGAAGGCGGATGACAAGAAAGCCGCCGATGCCAAACCGCCGCACCAGAGCCAGTGCGAAACTTGCCACGTCGGAATCGAATCGATGCACGCCAACAAGAGCGACATCGCTTGCGTCGACTGCCACGGCGGCAATGACACGGCCACTTCGAAAGAAGCCGCCCACGTCCTGCCGCGAAAGGGAAGCGTCTTCGCGAATGGCAAACGGCCCACTGACTCCTATTCTTACTTGAACCTCGAAAGTACGGAGTTCATTCGCTTCCTGAATCCCTCGGACTTGCGCGTTGCGGATAAGAGTTGCGGCGATTGTCACGGCGATATCGTGAAATCGGTCCGCAACTCCATCATGGCCACCAACGCCATGGCTCACGGCGCCGTCTTCTACAACAACGGCGCGCTCGCCTCGAAAGTCCCCATATACGGAGAAGGTTACGACGCCAAGGGCAAGCCGGCTGCCCTCTTTCCGGATCCCGCGCCCACGCGCGAAGCCCAGGATCGCGGTGCCATGCCACAGCTTCACCCGCATCCTCAGTTTGAAGCCACAAAAATTACGGACCCACTCCGCGTCGCCGAAGTCAACAATAACGAATTCGGTGATCGCGGCCCGGGAACCGGTGGACGCATCGCCGCCGTCTACTTGAACGTTCTCAAGACGCGCTTGAACGATCCCACTCTGTGGTTTTTGGGCGTAAACAAGATCGGCGGCGACTTCCGTGGCAGCGGTTGCAGCGCCTGCCACATCATCTACGCGAATTCGCGCGATGAAGCTTCCGGCGAGTACGCGCAGTTCGGCAACAAGGCCATCAGCGTCAGCGCCGATCCCACGATTCACGGAAAAGCCGGGTTCCCGATCAAGCACCAACTGACCCAGGTGATTCCCGCCATGCAGTGCCTTACCTGCCACTATCATCAGGGCAACGGCTCGCTTGACACTTATGTCGGCGCGGTATGGTGGGATCGCGAGTCCGACGCCGACTTCATGAAGAAATATAAAGGGGAAGACGAATACGGTCCCGGTCAGAGCAGCATCTGGGACCACAACGCCGAGGCCACTCACACCCAGTTCGAGGACTACCACGCCCACGGCTGGAACATAATGAAGGTCTACAAGCGCGACGAGAAGGGATTGCTGCGCGACGCCGCGAACAACCTAGTCTCCGATACAGACCCTGACAAATTCAAAAAGGCCGTCCACCTCAAGGACATTCACTTCGAAAAGGGCCTCGACTGCATCGACTGCCACACCGAGCAGGACGCGCACGGCGACGGCAACCTCTACGCGCAAATGACCGACGCCATCGAAATCCGTTGCGAAGATTGCCATGGCTCCGTGGACAAGCGCGCCACTCTGCTCACCAGCGGCATGGGGGCCAGTGGCGGCCATAAGTTGAAGAAAGTTGACACGCCGTTTGGCGGGAAGCAATTCGAAGTCAATGCCGCCGGTGACATCATCGAGCATTCCATGAAGGATCCGAATCGTTCCTGGGTGGTAAAGCAGGTTGTGGACATCATCAACCCGCTCAGCCCGGTTTACAATCCGCGCGCTGCTTACGCCAAGCTCGTGTTGACAGACGGCAAAATCGGCTCGGGGACTTCCGGCCCAGAAGCTCTGGCGCATTCGAACACTAAGATTATGTGCTTTACGTGCCATTCATCCTGGCAGACGACCTGTTCGGGATGCCACTTGCCGCTGGACGTAAACGTCAAGTCGCGGGATCTGCACTATGATCCCCAATTCTCGCGCGCCTACGCTCCTTACTGGCGTCAGGTGATTCGCACCGACCTCTACTACTTTGGTATTGGCACCTATAACCAGGGCAAAACTGTTTGGCCCTTCCGCCCGGCGAGCTCTACCATCGTTAGCGCCAAGGATGGCGACCGCAACAACGTCGTCCACCAGCAGCCCCTGGTTTCCACTCCGGGCTTCACCAACGAAGCGATGACTCCGCATCCGCCTCACACCGTTCGCGGAGCGGAAACCAAGCAGTGCGCCGATTGCCACGTCAGCGACGACAATAGCAACAACGCTCGAATCGCTTCCGCGCTAGGCTTCGGCGTCAACGCACTCAACTTCCTCGGCGAGTTCGCTTACGTCGCTGATAACGGCCATGGGTTGACTGGGGTGAAAGTCACGGAAGGGGACGAGCCGCAGCCGGTGATCGGCAGCAGCTTCGAAAAAATCCTCTATCCCGAGGCTTACGATAAGTTCGAGAAAGGTGGCCGCAGACTCACCGTCTCCCATAGCCGAATGGCCTCGAAGATTGTGGGCCTCGCGATGCGCGGCGAATTTATGATCACCGCGGAAGGTTCGGCCGGATTCAAGCTCTACGACATCGCCAACATCAACAACAAGCAGTTCGCCCAGCGCATCGTGCAGCACGTTAACTCTCCGCTCGGCGAAGGCTCTCATGTCCCCAGTCCTGACGCCACGTCGATCTACTTCACTGCTTCATCTCCAATGTCGCTCGATCGCATCGGATTGCAGGGGAACATGGAGCAGAAGATTCACGAACTGTTCCGCTACGCGCTCGCCACCGATCGCAAAGATGGTTTCTTGCTGATCGACGTGAACACTCTCACCGACGCCGATCCTGAAAACAATTTCCTGCGCGCCAAAGTGCGTTTCAATCCCGACGGACAGCTCACTGGCGCCGTCAAAGTACGCCCGTGGGGGCACTACGCTTACGTCGTGTCCGAGACGACCGGCCTGAGCGTCGTCGACATCAATAGCCCGCTCTCGCCGCGCTTGGTTTACCACAGCGCTCCCGGGGAACTCGACGGCGCGCGCGCCATAGAAGTGCAATTGCGCTACGCCTTTGTCCTCGACCGCAGCGGCATGAAGACGTTCGACATCACCAATCCCGAACAGCCGCGGCTGGTTCCCGGTGCCGCCGTCGCCATGCCGGATGCTCGCGGCTTAACAATATTCCGCACCAAGGCTTTGGTCGCCGCTGGCAAGCAGGGTCTCGCTGTCATCGACGTTTCGAATCCCGAACGCCCCGGCGCTCCGCAAATGTTCGACGCGGGCGGAAAACTCAATGACTCGTACGATGTGCAAGTGGCCGAAACCAACGTCAGTTACTTCGCCTACGTTGCCGACGGCAAGAACGGCATGCAAATCGTTTCGCTGATCGAGCCCGATAATCCGGGCTATCTCGGTTTTGCTCCGGACATCACGGTGATGAAGCTCGTCGCCTCCTTCCCGACTCACGGGCGCGCTGTGGCCATCGCCGAGCCCACCGTTCGCGACCGCTACGTCGACGAATCCGGCAACCAGATTTCCGTCACCAATCGCCTGGGTTCGCGGCCGTTCAACGCCGATGAAATCCATTCGATTCTCTTCTATCCCGATGGAAAGCTTCTGAAGGTAAACAACAACCCGCCTAGCGCCCTTCTCAAACCGAAGGACGCCGATACCGTAGCCGCCAACAAACCCTAACGGCGAGCGGGTGAAGTCAGTCGCAGTTGCTTCCGCTTCCCGCGCGCGCGTACAATGGCGGGGTTATGCAGTTCGGCTCTTTTAATGTTTTGCCGTTCCTCAAATCTCAACTCTCGAGGGAGGATCATGAAACGCTCTAAAACTCTGCTGGCTGTTTTGCTCGCGCTGCCCCTGGCTCTGCTCTTCGTGTCTTCGTCCGTCAAGGCCCAGAAGGGCGACGCCGACGATGGCAAGGACGTTTACAAGAAGAAGTGCCAGAGCTGCCACGGCCCGAACGGCGAAAAGACCACCTACAAAGACGTCACCTTTCCTCCTCTCACCGACAAGAAAGTTCAGGCTGAGAGCGACGCCGATCTGAAGAAAGAATCAGCGGAAGGCAAGACCGGGAAGATGGGCAGCGTCAAGGGGATGTCCGCTCAGGACCTCGCCGATGTCGTCGCCTTCATGCGTTCTCTGAAGTAGTTTGTCAGCTTCTGATTTGAACTGTTCCGGCGGTTTGTCCTGCAGATTAAGGACGAGCCGCCGGGGGAGTTACATGGCCTAGCGGCAGCATCAGTTTCGGCTGCGCCTCCACCACCTGATTGAGCTTCACTTTTCCCTCGATCGTCTTTTCCCGCGGCCATTCGTGGTAGACGTGGCACTCAAAGCATCGTGATTCGGCGTGCATCGGTTTGTGGCAGTCCTGGCAGACCTTGATTCCCGGCAAATTCACGTCGGCTGTTTTTTCGCTCGCCGGAATCGTGTCGTGGCAATCGAGGCAAGCGAGGCTGCGATGCGCGTCGTGGCTGAAGTTCGCTTTTTTGTACCAGCGCGTGGTCATCTGCGCCGGCTGGATCGTGGGAAGTTTTCCGCTGCTGAAATCGATCCCCTGGTGGCAAACCGTGCAGCTGCTTTTCCACAGCGCCTGCTCGGCGCTCGCGATTTTCCCGGCATCGCCGCCGTGCGTCTTCGTGAACCACGCGTCGATGTTTTGCGGCGTATCGTGCGGCGCCGCGTCGCCGAACGTGGTGTTGAAGCTCGTCGAATCGTGGCACGACGCGCAATTGTCCGCGTATTTCAGCGGCGCCATAAACGCGTACGTCGAAGCAGACCTGC
>Ga0210408_10002367_pt1 | contig 18420 bp, 15 predicted proteins | sample IncBWH4MmetaG_FD_155471 | JGI IMG/M metagenome (GOLD analysis project Ga0210408, IMG submission 155471) | Forest soil microbial communities from Barre Woods Harvard Forest LTER site, Petersham, Massachusetts, United States - Inc-BW-H-4-M | ecosystem: Environmental > Terrestrial > Soil >...
GCTGCCCTCGTCGCAGGCCAACCTGTCGCGCGCACTGAAGATCGATACCGCCTTCTGGATTGCTCATGGCGAAGCCCTGGAGAAGCGCTTCGATGCCTGGGCGCCCCAGATCTGCCGCCAGCAGACCGATGACGACGAGGACGACTACGTGGAGCAGCCGGTTTGCCAGGACGTCCGGGGCAATCTGCGCGTGAGCACGCCCGACAAGACACACTCCGACGCGCAACGCGAGGACAAGGCGCACGCCAACGGCAATTGAGCCGGTCCGACTCCAAGAGTATTCTGCTGGCCCGAAGTCCCTGACCCGCTGCAACCGATCGCGGGCGCGTGAGCCGTCAGATGAATGCACCACTGGACCCGGACCTGCGCCAGGCGCTGGAGCAGGCGAGCCTCGAGGACCGATGGACGCGCGAACGGGGGCGCGTCTACCTGAGCGGGACGCAGGCGCTGGTGCGCCTGTTGATGCTGCAGCGTCAGCGTGACCTGGCCGCGGGCCTGAATACAGCCGGCTTCCTGACCGGCTACCGCGGCTCTCCGCTCGGAGGCGTCGACATGACCGCCAGCCGCGCGCGCGCCCACCTGGAGCGGCACCACGTCCGCTTTCAGCCCGGGGTCAACGAGGACCTGGCCGCCACCGCGGTGTGGGGAACGCAGCAGGTCAACATGTTCGCGGGCGCCCGCTACGACGGCGTTTTCGCGATGTGGTACGGCAAGGGCCCCGGGGTGGATCGCTGCGGCGACGTGTTCAAGCACGCCAATGCGGCCGGCACCAGCCCGAGAGGCGGCGTGCTGGTCGCGGTCGGCGACGACCACGGCGCCAAGAGTTCGACTCTGGCGCACCAGTCCGACCACATCCTGAAGGCCTGCATGATTCCGGTGCTGTATCCGGCCTCGATCCAGGAATACCTGGACCTGGGCCTGCACGCGTACGCGATGAGCCGCTACGCGGGCGTGTGGGTCGGCTTCAAGTGCGTCACCGAGGTGGTCGAGGCGTCCCATTCGGTGATCGTGGATCCGGACCGGGTCGGCATCCGGCTGCCCGAGGACTTCGCGATGCCGCCCGGAGGCCTGAACATCCGCTGGCCCGATGCTCCGCTTGCGCAGGAGGCGCGGCTGCTCGACCACAAGCTGTATGCGGCGCTCGCCTACTGCCGCGAAAACCGCCTCAACCGCACCGAGATCGATTCGCCCGACGCGCGCTTCGGCATCGTGGCCAGCGGCAAGGCCTACCTGGACACGCGTCAGGCGCTGTTCGACCTGGGACTGGACGAGCCGACCTGCCGGCGCGTGGGCATACGCCTGTTCAAGTGCGCGATGGTGTGGCCGCTGGAGGCGCGCACGATCCGCGATTTCGCCGAGGGTCTGACCGAAATCCTGGTGGTCGAGGAAAAGCGCCAGGTGATCGAGTACCAGCTGAAGGAGGAGCTGTTCCAGTGGATCGCCGCCGGCAAACGGGTGCCGCGCGTGATCGGCAAGTTCGACGAGAAGGACGGCGGCGAATGGGCCGTGCCGCAGGGAAACTGGATCCTGCCGGCGGCGGACGAATTTTCACCGGCCATCGTGGCCAAGGCGATTGCAGCGCGCATCGGAAAGCTCGAGCTGCCGCCCGATGTGCGTGCCGGCATCCAGGCCCGGCTCGCGGTGATCGCAGCGAGCGAGCGATCCGCCTTGCAGGTGGAGCCCACGCCGCAACGGCTGCCGTACTTCTGCCCGGGCTGCCCGCACAACACCTCGACCCGGGTCCCCGAGGGTTCGCGCGCCGTGGCCGGCATCGGCTGCCATTACATGGTGGTCTGGATGGACCGCGGCACCTCGACCTTCACGCAGATGGGCGGCGAAGGGGTGCCATGGATCGGCCAGGCGCCGTTCACCTCCGAGCCCCACATCTTCGCCAACCTGGGCGACGGCACCTACTTTCACTCCGGCTACCTGGCGATTCGCGCCGCGGTGGCCGCCAAGGTGGCGATCACCTACAAGATTCTGTACAACGACGCGGTCGCGATGACCGGCGGCCAGCACGTCGACGGCGTGCTGGAGGTACCGCAGCTCACCCGGCAGGTGGCCGCCGAGGGTGTGCAGCGCATCGTCGTGGTCACGGACGAGCCGCACAAGTACGGCGCGCGCGCCGCGTTCGCCGAAGGCACGACGATCCGTCCACGCGATGAGCTCGACGCGGTTCAGCGCGAGCTGCGCGAATATCACGGCGTGTCCGTGCTGGTGTACGACCAGACCTGCGCCAACGAGAAGCGCCGGCGCCGCAAGCGCGGCGCTTTTCCGGACCCGGCGCGTCGCGTCGTGATCAACGAGCTGGTGTGCGAAGGCTGCGGAGACTGCAGCGTGCAGTCGAACTGCCTGGCGGTCGAGCCGTACGAGACCGAATTCGGGCGCAAGCGCCGCATCAACCAGTCCTCGTGCAACAAGGATTTTTCGTGCCTGAACGGCTTCTGCCCGAGCTTCGTGACGGTCGAGGGCGGGGCACTGCGCCGGCCGCGCGCGGCCGAGGCGGCTCCGCCTCAGGCACCGCAACCCGAGATCGCGCCGCTGCCGCCGGGCAAGTCGTACGGAATCGTGATCACCGGGGTCGGAGGAACCGGCGTGGTGACGGTCGGCCAGCTGATCGGCACGGCGGCCCACCTGGAGGGCCGCGGCGTGTCGGTGCTCGACATGGCCGGTCTGGCGCAGAAAGGCGGGGCCGTGTACTCGCACGTGCGGCTGGCGGCCCGCTCGGAGGACCTGTACGCGACGCGCATCGCGACCGGCGAGGCCGATCTGCTGCTCGGGTGCGACCTGATCGTCAGCGCCGGCCACGAGACGCTTTCGAAGTTCCGGCCCGGGCGTACGCGCGCCGTGGTCAACACGGCCGAGTCGCCCACGGCCGAGTTCGTGCGCAACCCCGACTGGACAAGTCGCGCCCCGGACCTGGAGCGCCGCATCGCCGAGGCGATCGGCAGCGAATCGGACTTCGCGCGTATCGATGCGCAGGCTCTGGCCACGGCCTTGATGGGCGACGCCATTTTCACCAACCCGTTCATGCTGGGATTCGCCTGGCAGCGCGGCTGGCTGCCGGTGCGGTACGAGAGCCTGAAGCGCGCGATCGAGCTGAACGGCGCGGCCGTGCCGGCCAACCAGCGCGCGTTCGAATGGGGTCGCGCGGCGGCCTTCGATGCGGCGGCGGTGCGGGGCGCCGCCTTCCCGGCACAGGTGATCGAGTTCAAGCGCTTGTCCGGTTCCCTCGCGGAGCTGACCGCGCGTCGGATCGAATTTCTGACCAGCTACCAGGATGCCGCTTACGCGCGCCGCTACTCCGAGTTGGTCGATCGGGTGCGCCGGGTCGAATCGGACCGCCTGGTCGGATCGACCCAACTGTCGGAGGCGGTGGCGCGCTATTACTTCAAGCTGCTCGCGTACAAGGACGAGTACGAAGTGGCGCGCCTGCACGCGGATCCGGCCTTTGGCCGCAACCTCGCCGAGCAGTTCGAAGGGCCGTACCGGCTGAACTACTACCTGTCGCCGCCCATCCTGGCACGCCGCGACCGGCACACCGGGATTGCCCGCAAGTACCGGTTCGGTCCCTGGGTCGGGACCGTGTTCCGGATGCTGGCGCCCTTGAAGTTCCTGCGCGGAACGCCGCTGGATCTGTTCGGCTACAGCGCCGAGCGCCGCACCGAACGCGCGCTGATCGGCGAATACGAGCAGACCATCGACGAGGTGCTCGGACGGCTGGACGCACGCAACCGCGCGGTGGCCGTGGAGCTGGCATCGCTGCCCGAACGAATTCGCGGGTTCGGGCACGTGAAGGCCGCCTCGCTGCAGGCGGTGCGGGAGCGCCGGGAGCAACTGCTGGCGCGCCTGCGGGGCCATCAGTCGGCGCGCGTGATCCCGATTCACCCGCGCGCGGCTTGATCGACGGCAACGAGCTGACGATGCACCGCAAAGGGTGATCGCAGCAGGCGCGCGCGCGCCGGCGCGATCAGCCCTCGCCCCGGGTCGAGCTGACCGGCGGCCACCAGCGCACGGCCGTACCAGTAGGCCGATTCGGCGGCCCACAGGTTGTTCGGATCGAACTGGCGCCAGAAGTCGTGCGCACGTTTCAAGGACGCGAGCGCCGATTCGGGTCTGGCCAGATCCAGGTCAGCCCGTCCCAGGCTGACCAGCGCATCGGCCAAGCGCGGCGACAGATCGACCTGTGCTGTCTGGTACTGGGCCAGGGCCTCGACCAGCAGAGGGCGTGCCGCTTGCGCCTGCCCGGTGTCGAGCAGCGCCTGCGCCAGGGCGACCCGCAGCCCGGCGGCGGTTCGGGGTCCCAACCCCTCCGGTGCCTGGCGCAGCGCCGCCCCGGCGACATCGACGGCCTGCCGGCCCTGGCCGTTCAGCCGCAACGCCAGGGCCCGCAACTGCGCCACCCGGGCGAATTGATGGGTGGGATCCGCGCCCGCTGCACCCTGGCCCGGCTGCATCGACACCGTATCGATCAGGGCCCGGGCTTCGTCGATGCGCGCCAGGTAGATCAGCGCCTGCGCACGATCGAGCTGCCGTTCCAGCGTCCGCCAGCGATTCGGGTCTCCTCCGGCAGCCGCCATCGACTGATCGGCGATCTGGATCTCGGCCAAGGCCTCGCCCGGGCGACCGGCGTCCAGCTGCGTCTCGCCGAGGCGCTGGTGCAAGGCACCCTTGTCAGCGCTCGGGCCGGTGACCTGACGGCCGAGAATCCGGATGGCCCGGCCGTAGTTATCGATGGCTTCGTTCAACTGCCCCGACAGCCTCAGCGACTGGGCCAGCGCCAGGGCGGCCCAATACACGTCGACGTTGTCGCCGCTCTCCAGCGCGGTCAGATCGGTCAGCGCCTGGCGGGCCAGCACGGCCGCTTCGGCCGGCCGGTCGTTATGGGACAACACGAGCGCGAGGTCCGCTTCGGCCATCGCGAGGCGCTTGTTCGGGCGCTGGGATCCGAGCTGTTGTCGGGCCAGCTCGACGGCGCGCTGCGCGACCACCAGCGCCTCGGGGTATCGGCTGTACACGCGCAACATGTCAACCAGTGTCGACAGGGCGATCAGCCGCTGCGGGTCGCCGGGCTCGAGCCATCGGTCGGCCACTGCGACGCCTTCGCGCGCCGTCGCCAGGGCCTGCTCGCCGCCGTCCTGGACCTGAATGATGGACAGCTCGCGCAAGGCATAGACCAGATCGCCTGCTCCGGCCTGACCCAGACGGCGCAGCTCGTCGGCGGCCGCGATCAGCAGCGGTTTGGCCTCGGCCGATGTCGCCTGCCAGGTGCCGGCCAGTCCGATCTTCAGGCGCAGCACCGCCAGGTCGTGTTCGCCCAGCGCCGCGCTGTCGCGCTTCAGGGCCTGCTCCAGGTGTTCGCGGGCCTTGTGGTCCTCGCCCAGATGCTCCAGCGCTTCGCCGATGATGCGATCGAGCTCGGCGGCCACGCGTGGATTGGCGGCGAACTCGCGCGGAACACGCTGGCTGGCGCGTTCGAGCAGCTCGGCTGCGCTGGCCATGCCGCCCTTGCCCTGGGCCGGGCCGGTGTCGCTGAAGATCGACGCGATGAAGCGCTTGACCTCGTCCGCGCGCGCCTGCGCCTGCAGCGCGTTGTGCGCCTGCCACAGCGCAACCCCGGTGCCGGCCACCAGGGCAACGAAGACGCCGGCGATCGCGGCCACCGGAATCCAGTTGCGCACCACGAACCGGTTGAAGTGGTACCAGCTGGAGTCGGGCTGCGCCAGCACCGGCAGATGCGCCCGGTGGCGCCGCAGGTCCTCGGCCAGTGCCGCCGCGCTCTCATAGCGCTCCGCGGGTGTCTTCTTCAATGCCTTCAGCACGATCGTGTCCAGGTCCCCGCGCAGCTCCCGCGCCCGCGCAGGGTCGCGCACCATCGTGCTGGGAGCCAGCGGCTCCACCGTGACGATCGCCTCCTCCAGCGCCCCGCGCGAGGTGCGCTTCAGGCGGTACGGCCGCTCGCCGCACATCAGCTCGCACAGCAGCACCCCCAGCGAGTACACGTCGGTGGCGGTCGTGATCGGATGTCCCAGGACCTGCTCCGGGCTGGCGTAGTCGGGCGTCATCGCGCGACCGCCCAGCTGCGTCAGCTCCGTCTCCGATGCCGCACCGTCGGCCACCAGCTTAGCGATGCCGAAATCGAGCAGCTTGACCTGCCCGTCGGCCGTCACCAGGATGTTCGACGGCTTCAAGTCCCGGTGCACGACCAGGTTCGCGTGCGCGTACTTGACGGCCTCCAGCACCTGGCCGAACAGATCGAGGCGCTCGCGCAGCCCGAGTCCGCGCGCCGCGCAATCGTCCAGCAGCGTGCGTCCCTCAATGTATTCGAGGGCGAGGAACGGCTGGCCGAGGTGGGTGAACCCGGCGTCGTACAGTCGCGCGATGTTCGGGTGGCTCAACGCCGCCAGGATGTCGCGCTCGCGCGCAAAGCGCTCGCGCAGGGCGCTGGATTCCCCGCTCAGAAGCGGCAGCTTCAGCGCCACCGGCCGCTTCAGCACACCGTCCGCGCGTTCGGCCAGCCACACCGCGCCCATGCCACCCCGGCACAACTCGCGCACCAGTCGATAGGCTCCGACCGGCGCGCCGGGCTCAGGCCCGCCGGCCAGTGCCGGCCCATCGGCCTCGACGAGCTTGGGCAGCGTACGCATGAACTCCACGGTCTGCGCCTGCACCTGGCTTTCCAGCATGCTGCGCAATGCCACGCCCATCTCCGGCGCCATGCCGGGATGCCGCTCGGTAATGTCCGCGATCCACGCGCTGCGTTGCGGCGGCGGCAGCTCCAGCGCCTGATCGAACAACGCCGAAAGCATCTGAAATTGTTCGGGACTGAGCTTCATCGGTGACGATCGCGATCGCCCGGAAGGCAGCGGGTTCCCTCGGCCACCCCGCTGCTGCTACTCGGGCGTAATCTACCGGCTAAACCAGACCACGAACAGGGTTGTTAGCCCGTCCCCGGCTGGTAGCGTGACGGCGGGCGCGCCCCGCCGGCGGCCATATGACCGATCCGTTCAAGTCCCTGCGCCTGCGTGAAGCGGGCCCCGTCAATCTGGCGCGCATCGACCCGGCGCAGCGGCCGTTTTCGGTCGGCGACAAGGACGCCGACAAGGCGCGGCTGGCCGAGCTCTCGGGGCGGCTGGCGGGGCTGCAGGACCGGTTGCATGCGGCCAAGCGCCATAGGGTGCTGCTCGTGCTGCAGGGGATGGATACTGCCGGCAAAGACGGCTCGATCCGTTCGGTGTTCCAGGCGGTGGACCCGCTGGGCGTGCGTGCGGTCTCGTACAAGGTGCCCACGGCACTGGAGGCGGAGCGCGATTTCCTGTGGCGCCATCACCGCGACGTGCCGGCCGCGGGCGAAAAGTGGAACCACGCTGATCAAGTGCTTCCTGCACATCAGCAAGGACGAGCAGAAGCGGCGCCTTCAGCAGCGCATCGATGACCCGGATCGGCGCTGGAAGATCGACGAATCGGACCTGAAGACGCGCGCCTTGTGGAGCAATTTCCAGCGCGCCTACGAGCTCGCGCTGGGGGCGACCGCTGCGGCCCATGCGCCCTGGTACGTGGTGCCGTCCGACAGCAAGAGCCATCGCAACCTGATGGTGATGCAGATCCTGCTGGATGCCCTCGAGCGGCTCGCACCCGCCTATCCGCCCGGGCCAGCGTCGCTGATCGGGGTCAGGGTCGAATAGACGAACGGACCGTTTGGGTTCCCCAGCGGTCGCCGCACGCAGCCAAGGAGCTCCCGACTCGCTCAAATCCGTCATTGGTACACCCGCTAAATCACGCGAAAAGGAGGGGGTCTCCCCGATTGTCGGGAGCGGGCACGGCTGTCACACTCCGGAAATCGGACTGACGTTGAGTCATTAGCGTCGCGCAACCAGGGCGGGGGCGGACGCGGATCCGGGACCCGGGGGACATCCGCATGGCCGCGATACTGCACGAATCGCTCGATGACGTGATCGCCCGGCGCCGGCCGCAGCCGCCGGAGCCGTTGCACGGCGACACGATCAAGTGGCTGGCCAGTCTGCCGGCTGACGTGCGTCCAACGTTGCTGCCGATCCAGTTCGTTCGGATCGCCAATGCGCTGGCCCGCGTGTGGCCTGCGCCGCGCGCCTGCCTGAATTACTTCGAGGATCTGCTGATCGACCGGCGCGGCGGCCGGCACGGATTTCCGTTCGAGGTGGCGTTGGAAATCGCTGGACTGAAGGATCACTACGAAACGGTGGTGCACCCGACGTCGCAGACGGTGTGGGATCTGATCATGGAGGTGCGGCGCTGATATAGGGCGCCCGCACGGCGCCTCAGAGCGGCGGCTTGGCCCGGTGCCTCAAGCGGTCGGGCCGGTGGGCCGCTTCTGATTCGCCCACAGCTGAACCGACGGCCGCTCCCACTGTCGTTTCGCGTACGCCGCCAGCCGATCCGGTACCGGGTCGCCGTTCAGCACCAGCCGGTTCAGCATCAGCGCAAGATCCGTGTCTGCGATCGACCATTCGTCGAACAGCTGCTGGCGACCGGGCGGCAACAGCTCGGCGACGGCGGCGAACAGCTTCGCCGCCGATGCCTGCGCCTCGGCCGACAGCGGCCGATCGGTCGGTCCGTAGAAGACGACCTCGGTCGAACGCTCCTGCCGGATCAGCATCAGATCGCTGCGCAGCCAGGCCTGTACCTGACGGGCGCGCGCCCTCGCCTCCGGCTCCGACGGATACAGCGGCGTGCCCGGATAGATGTCGTCCAGGTACTCGGCAATGGCAGAGGACTCCGACAGCGTGAAACCGCCATCGACCAGGGTCGGAATGCGCTGCGTGATCGACGCCTTCACGAAGGCCGCTTCGCGGCAAGCGCCGGCGCCCAGGTCCATCGGGATCAGCTGAAACTCGAGATCTTTCTCGCGAAGCGCGACGAACACCGACATCGCATACGGCGAGAGGTAATTGGAATCGACGTAAAGGCGCATCGCAATCGAGTGTAACAGCCGGTAAAGCGGCGGCGCCCGGGTCAACGCACTCGCGGCCGGTGGCGTTGTGGCGGGCGGGACGCGAACGGCGGCGATCCCCGCCGCAACGCGATACCACCCTCGCTCAAGGAGACACGCACATGAACAAGCTCGTGATCGCCGCATCCGCGCTGGCACTGTTCACCGGACTGGCGCTGGCGCAGGTCCGCGACTGGCACGACCTGGAACGCGTGCACAAGCACCTCCAGGAATCGATCCACGAAATGGAGCGCGCACGCGCTGCGAACCACTACGACATGCAGGGCCACGGAGCCAAGGCCGAGGAGCTCCTTCGTGCTGCAGAAAAGGAATTGCATGAAGCGGTCGAGGCCGCCAAGGCTGCTCACTGACACTGTCAACGCCGGTCTGCCGCTGCCGTCACCTCGAGCGGCAGACCCGAAGCGACCCAGGCGTCGATGCCGCCTTTGAGCGGTCGCACCCGCCGAAATCCGGCGTTCATCAGCCGCTTGGCCACGGCCGCGGCGGAGGCTTCGTTCGGACAGGCGCAGTAGATGATGACCTCATCGGCGACCGGCAGGCTGCGCAGTTCCTCGTCGGGAGCGTGCACCTCGATCCAGCGCGAACCGGGGATCATGCCGGCTTCGCGGCTGCCGGCCGAGCGCACATCGATCACGAGCGGCGGCGGCTCGCCCTTGAGCATGTCACTCAGTTCCTCGGCCGATACGCGCGCCATCCGCAGCTGCCGCCGCAGGCGCTGGCGTTGCACCAGCTTGGCCATCAGGTACAGCGCGAAGGCACAGGCGATCGCCAACACCCCCACGCGGCCGGCCGACGCGATCACGGCGAGAATATCGTCGACCGCATCGCGGAAGATCCAGCCGAGCGCGGCCGCCACCCCGGTCCAGATCGCCGCGCCCATCGCGTCGAACAGCACGAACGCGAGCGGGCTGACGCCGACCACCCCGGCCATCGCGGTGGCGACAGCGCCGAACCCCGGGACGAACTTCGCAATCAGCAGCGAAGGGGCGCCCCAGCGTTCGTAGATCGACTCGGTCTGCCGCACGCAACTGTCCGGCGACAGCGAGATGCGGCACATCAGTGTCAATACCCGCCGGCCGAAGCGCGCGCCCGCGCGGAACCAGGCGTAATCGGCCAGCAGGCAGGCGATCACGCTCACCGCAATGAGCTGCGGCACGCTGTAGGCGCCCCGCGCGGACAGCGCGGCCGTCACGACCAGAATCGGGTAGCACGGAAGCGGCAGACCGATCTGCTCGATCAGAACCGTGACGAAGGCCAGGGCCAGCCCGTAACGAAGCACCAGGTCAACCAGCAGTTGCATCAGTTGGGCATCCGCGTCACGGCTTCTTCCAGGTCGCGCAGCGCGTCTTCGAAGGCGAGCGAGAGCGCAGCGACCTCGCGCTCGGCGCCGGCGCCGGTGACTGCCTCGGCGCGCGTGAAGGTCCGGTCCAGCAGCACCTGGTACGGCTCCGCGTTCCCGATCAGCAGGAAGCGGACCGTTACCCGCGAGGCGGCTGGCTGCCCGGGGCGGCGATCGACGACCGCTTCCAGCAGATTCGTTTCCAGCGTCAGCGCGGCGTCGGCGCGGCTGTCATAGCGCAGCACGCGCTCGAACAAGCGACGCGCGTCGAGCCAGTTGCGCTCCGCGTCGGTCCACATCGAAACCGGGTTGGCGGCGAACTCGGCGTACGGATCCGCTGCAAAACCGAGCTGCGATTGCTGCACCACGAGCCCGCGCCCGGAAAACGGCGCCGCCACCACGACCGGCGCCACGTACACGATCGCGGCCGGCTTGCGCTCGGGGCGTGCACCGCCTGTGGTGGGGTCGAGCTGAACCAGGAAGGTGTGGCGCGGGGGCGGGTCGGCGACGCTGACGCAGCCGGCTGTCAGCGCGAGCAGGGCAGCCTGCGCCAGTCGGGGCCACGGCGCAACCGCGAGCCCGGCCACCACCATCCGGCATCCCGGCATCGCTATCTCGGCAGCGGCGCCGGCGGCGTCGAGAACAGCACCGCTGACGGCTGGCGCTTGAGCACTTCGGTGAGCTGCCGGAGGTTTTCGCTGATCTGCAACAGATTATCGGCCGCCTCGCCGAGCTCGCTGTCGCGGCTGGCCAGCAGACGGTCGACGCGGCGGGTGACCTGGTCGGCCCGCGCGATCAGCGATGACAGCGCGGGGTCCTCGGCGAGCTTGCGCGTCTGCGCGGCCGTGGCCCGCAGGTCCTGGGCGATGCCGGTCCACAGCGGGCTGGCGATGGTCTGCTGCAGCGAGCGATTCGTATCGCGCAGCTCGGCGACGAGCTGGCGCGCGTCCTGCCCGATCTGGGCAAACGGTATCGCTTCGACCTGGCGCAACGCCGATTGCGCGTGATTCGAGATCCCGGCCGTGTCGAGCGCTTCGACCGTGCGATTCATCGAGGCCAGCAGCTTGTTCAGGTTCGTGATCGTTCCTTCCAGGTCGAGCCGCTCGACCTTGGCCAGCGTCTGCTCGGCCGCGTCGACGATCTGCGTCACGGTGCTGCGGGCGGATGGGACGTAGAAATGTTCCGGCGTCCAGTCGATCGGCAGCGGAGTATTGGTGGCCGGATCCATGTAATCCATCTCCAGGTAGTTGGTTCCCGTCAGCCCCTGCGAGGCCAGGCGGATCCGCAGTCCCTTGGCGATCTCCTTCTCGCGGTTCGCATCGTCCCAGGTCTGGCGGATTCCGACCAGCTTGGGCCGCACGTGCGCCTCGACCAGCACATAGCGCTTCGGATTGCGCGCCGGATTTTCCATCTCGTACTTCTCGTAGGTAAAGCCGATGTGCGTCACCTGCCCGAGCACGACGCCGCGGTACTTGACCTTGGAGCCGATGTCGAGCCCCTGGACGCTTTCATCGAAATAGGTCTCCAGTATTGCCGACCGCCGGAACCAGCGCGAGCCGCCCAGCGCCAGCACCACGACCGCGCACAGCACCAGCGCCAGCGCAGCGAAGGTGCCGACGCGGAGCAGGCGCGGATCGGTCTTCCTGGGGCGGCTGACGCGATCGGCGGTCTGGCTCATGATGTCAGGAGCATCGCGCGACGGTTTCATGGCGTGGCTTCCTCGGATACGCGGTTGAAGAACCGGTGCACCCAGGGATTGTCGCTGTGGTCGCGCAACTGCTCCGGGGTCCCGGTGGCGATGATGCCGCGTGTTTGCGCATCGAGCATGATCACGCGGTCGGCAATCGCGAAAATGCTGGCCAGCTCATGGCTGACGACGACAAACGTGATTTCGAGCGTGCGCGCCAGCCGCAGGATCAGCCGGTCGAGGCCGGCCGAGGTGATCGGATCCAGCCCCGCCGATGGCTCGTCCAGGAACAGGATGACCGGATCGAGCGCCATCGCGCGGGCGATCGCGGCGCGCTTCTGCATGCCGCCACTCAACTCCGCCGGCAAACGATGCGCCGCCGCCTCCAGCCCCACCAGGTACAGCTTGGTGCGGGCCACCAGGTCGATCGCGTCGTCATCGAATTCGGTGAATTCCTCCAGCGGCAGCCGTACGTTCTCCAGCGTGCTCATCGAGCCGAACAACGCCCCCATCTGGTACATCACGCCGAATTTGCGCATGATCGCGCGGCGCGCTGCGGCGTCGGCCGTCACGATGTCGTCGCCATCGATCGCGATGCGGCCACGCAGCGGCTGGTGCAGCCCGATCATGTGTTTCAGCAACGTGCTCTTGCCCGAGCCCGATCCGCCCAGGATGACGAACACCTCGCCCCGCAGCACCCGGAACGACACATTCTGCAGCAGCACCGTGCTCTCGCCGTCGGCCGAGTACCCGATCGTCAGGTTGTCGACCTCGATGATGGACTGCGCCGACATCGCGCTCAGAACCCGAACAGGTTGAACAGCACGGCGAACAGGCCGTCGAAGACGACGATCATCACGATGGCGCTGACGACGGCGCGCGTGGCCGCCTGCCCGACCGCCTGCGGTCCGCCCACCGTCTCCAGGCCGCGCAGACAGCCGATCGCGGCCACCAGGAAAGCGAACACAGTCGACTTGAACAGCCCGCCGGTGAAATCGCCGATCGAAACGACGCCCATTATCTGCTTGAAATAGGTGACCAGCGGGATGTCGAACGACAGCATCACCAGGCCGCCGCCGATCAATCCGACGATTCCGGCGAAGATCGTCAACAGCGGTGTCACGAACATCGTGGCCAGCAGGCGCGGGACCACCAGAAAGCGCAGTGGATCGAGCGCCATCGTCGTCAGGGCGTCGATTTCCTCGTTGACCCTCATCGTGCCGATCTCGGCCGCGAAGGCCGCGCCGGTCCGCCCGGCCAGCACGATCGAGGTCATCAATGGCGCCAGCTCGCGCAGCATCGACAGTCCGATCAGGTTGGCGACCAGCACCTCGGCTCCGTACTGGCGCATCGGCACCGCCGCCTGGTAGGCCAACACGACCCCCATCAGGAAGGCGATCAGCGTCACCACCGGCAGCCCGTTGACTCCTGTCTGCTCGGCCACGCCCAGCACTTCCTTCCAGCGCACCGCGGACGGGTGCGTCAGCTGGTACGACAGGCAGCCCAGCACGCGCCGCAGGTAATCGGTCTGCTGCCTCAGATCGGCGGCCAGTTGCAGCGACGCGCGGCCCAGCTGCTCGATGAGCGACAGCGGCGGCGCCCGCGGGGTGAGCGCCTCGTCGTCCAGTGCGGCGTGATCGAACTGGCCCAGAAGCTCGGCGAAGCGAGGCGCCAAATTGGTGATCGTGACGCGACCGCCCTGCCGGGTGCCTTCGCGCAGCAGGTCGACCAGGAAGGCGATGCCCGAGCCGTCGCAATACGTGACGCCGCCCGCGTCCACCCGCAGCGGCGAGGCCCCATTTTCACGCACGGCGGCGCGCGCACCGGGCCATATCGGGGGCAGCGTCCGGGCATCCAGCGTGCCGCGAAGCGCGACGACGCTTTCCCCGGCCCCTCGACGGAATTCCATCGCGGCGGTGCCGTTCATCAACCGGTTTCCTCGCGCATCGCGACCCGATGCGCGTACCCGAAGAAGTCTAACGGCCCTGTTGCGACAGCAGTCCCGGTCTTCTCCGCGATAACCCTGATTGCGGTAGGTTCTGGAGCCGTCGCGGCGCGGACCACCGTAAACTCCGCGGGCCCCAGCGGCGCGGTGGCGGCTGGGCCGCAACGGAGAAGATGCCATGAGGGGATCCAGGATGGTCGCTGCGGCGCTCGCCGCGGCCTGCTGCAGCGCTGGCCTGGCGGCCGATACCAGCGCTGATTCCCCATCGCCCGTCACCGTCGTGTACTGCGGCAAGCTGTTCGACGCGCCGTCCGGCAAGATGCGCGGCCCGAGCACGGTGGTGATCGAGGGCAAGCGCTTCAAGGAGGTGGTCGCGGGGCGCGAACCGCGGCCCGGCGCGCAGGAAATCGACCTCGCCGGCGCGACCTGCCTTCCCGGGTTCATCGACGCGCACGTGCACCTGTCATCGCAGACCAGCCCGACGCAGTACACCGACAAGTTCCGCTGGAACCTGGCCGACTACGTGCTGCGCTCGACCGTGTACGCGCGTCGCACGCTGATGGCCGGATTCACGACGGTCCGCAGCGTCGGGGACTGGAAGTACGAAACGGTCGCGCTGCGCAAGGCGATCGACGCCGGCGTCGTGGTGGGTCCACGCGTTCTGACGGCCGGGCAGGCGATCGGCTCGACCGGCGGGCACGCTGACCGCACCAACGGCTACCGGGACGACCTGGAGGGCGATCCGGGACCCACGGTCGGCATCATCAACGGCCCGGAGGAAGCGTGGAAGGCCGTGCGTCAGCACTACAAGGAGGGGGTCGACCTGATCAAGATCATGCCGTCGGGCGGGGTGCTGGACGAGAGCGCGAGCGGCGACAACCCGCAAATGACGCTGGAGGAGGTCCGTGCGGTGGTGGCGGCCGCGCACGACTACGGGTTCGCGGTGGCCGCGCATGCGCACGGGGCCGAGGCGATACGGCGCGCCGTGATCGGCGGCGTGGATTCGATCGAGCATGGCACCTTCATGAACGAGGAGGACATCCGGCTGATGAAGGAGCACGGAACCTGGTACGTGCCGACCATCAGCGCCGGCATGTTCGTCGCTGAAAAGGCCAAGGTGCCCGGCTATTACCCGCCGCCGGTGGCGGCCAAGGCCGCGGCGATCGGTCCGCACATCCTGGAGACGGCCGGCCGCGCCTACAAGGCGGGCGTGAAGATCGCCTTCGGAACGGACGCGGCCGTCTTTCCGCACGGCGACAACGGGCACGAGTTCGAGCTGATGGTGCAGGCCGGCATGCCGGCCGCATTCGCGCTGCAGGCGGCCATGACGCACGCGGCTGAATTGCTCCGGCGCACCGACAGCCTGGGCAGCGTCGAGGCCGGCAAGCTGGCCGACCTGGTCGCGGTCGAAGGCGATCCGCTCCAGAACGTCAGCGTGCTGCGCAAGGTGGGCTTCGTGATGAAAGAGGGCACTGTGTACAAGAGGGACGGCAGGGCGGTCGAGTTTCCCTGAGCGCGCGGCCGTCCCGTCTCTCGACTACAACGAGTTCAGGAACACGAACAGCTGCTGCTTCTGCGTCGGCGACAACTCTTCGAAGCGGCCGCGGATGTCCTCGGCCTCGTTGTCGTGGCGCCCGATGGCATCTTCCAGGCTCAACGAAGTCAGGTCGTGCATGAAGCGGGGTCGCATGCGCAGTCCCCATAGCGCGGCGGTGCGCAGTTTATGGGCGCTGTCCTGCGGTCCGCCCTGAACGATGCCGTCGCCCGTGCCGATGTCGTGCAGCAGGAAATCGCTGAACGGATGGATGATCTTGTTTCCGAGGGCATCCGGCACCGTGAACGTGCCGCCGTTGATGACCGTGCCGGGGGGCGCGGTCACGATCGTTTGCACGTGACAGGCGCCGCAACCGATTCGACCGAAGATCGCCTCTCCCGCGAGCGCCGCGGGAGTTGCCGCCAGGTTGGCATCGCGCGGGGGCACCTTGGTGCCCCGGATGAACTGAGCGAAGTGATCGATGTCGGCGAGCCCGATGTTGTCGGGTACGTCTTCCGGATCCGGCGTGACCTTGCCGATGGTCGTGGTGTCTTTGGGGCGCAAGCGGTTGGTGACGCCCATCTCGTTGAAGTAGGCGTCGCCAATGAACGACAGCAGGCTGCTGTGCTGATCCTTCCAGCCGAATCGTCCCACCCGCGTGATTCCGGGGGCCTCCAGGACCGGCATCATGACCGCCTCGCCATGGATGTTTCCGTCGCTCTTGCGAGGCTGCTCCTGCGCAATGGCCAGCAGAGTCGCGTCGTCGATCGCCTCGACAAAGCCATCGCCCAGGGTATTGAGCACCGCGCGCAGCGCGCGGATGTTCTCGGTCGCGGGAATGTGTTCCTGGGCTTGCGGAACGACCGCTCTGTCGTTGATGATCGAACGACCGCTGATGGTGTTGGCCCCGTCATTGATCGGCACCGTGGGGTTGACGAAATTGCCGCTCGCGTCGAGATGACCTACTCGGAGCTCGGTGAACTGGCTGGCGGCGCCGCTCACCGGGTTCTGATGGCACTCCGCACATGACCGTGCATTGAAGGTGGGCCCAAGCCCGGTGGTGACGTCGTGCGTCAGCTCGAAACTCTGCTGGTCGAGCGCGTAAGTGTCGCCGGCGGGTTCCTCGATGCCGTTGCTCTTGCTCTGAGAGCCCGGATTTTGAACGAGTGCGGGAGTGTCGAAGCCCGCAGGTGCTTCAGTCAGGGAATCCTGCGCCGGCAAGCCCATGGGAATCGCTGCCAGCGCGAGCAAACAGACGGGAATCGATCGAGCGATCATCGGTAGGTCTCCTCGATTGAGTTAAGGGCGACGAGCCGCGCATGCCCGGGCGGAGACGTCCGCAGCCGACCGATCCGTCATGGTCGAGTCACATCACGTCTCCGTGACCAAAGCGGCGATCGAAAACGGGGCGCGTGGGGACCCGCGCATGGCAAGGTGCACAACCCTTGGTGATGCGGTCGATCGTCTTCCCGCCATATCGCGAAGGGCCGGCTTTTATTCCCTGGCGAACGGGTTGGCGCTGGCGCCGCAGGGGCGGGCCCGCATTGACCACCCGCCGGCTCAGGCCGCATCATCGCGCTTCCCGAAATAATCGGACCAGAGGCGCAATGAACCACAGAGACCCGACGCTGCGCAGGGACACGTCGCGGCGTTTTCCTGCTGCAGCACTGCTGGCGCTGGTTGGCCTTCTGATCGCGTTGCCGTGCGCGGCCCAGCCGTTTGCAGTCCACGAGGGCGACTTCCGGATCGCGAACTTCCGGTTCGAGACCGGCGAGTCCCTGCCCGAACTGAAGATGCACTACCGCACGCTCGGCGCTCTGCAGCACGACGCCCAGGGCCACGCCACCAACGCGGTGCTGATCCTGCACGGAACGGGCGGCTCGGGTGCACAGTTCGTCGGGTCCAGGCGCACCGACGACCTGTTTGGCGGCGAGCTGTTCGGTCCGGGCCAGCCGCTCGACATCCAGCGCTACTTCATCGTGTTCCCCGACTCGATCGGGCACGGCAAGTCGTCCAAGCCCAGCGACGGGCAGCACGCGCGCTTTCCGAGGTACGGTTACCGCGACGCGGTACAGGCACAGTTCCGCCTGCTGACCGAGGGGCTCGGGGTCGACCATCTGCGCCTGGTGTTCGGCACCTCGATGGGCGGAATGCAGACCTGGCTGTGGGGAGAGCGCCACCCGGATTTCAGCGACGCGCTGATGCCGATGGCGAGTTTGCCCACCCAGATCTCCGGGCGCAACCGGATGTGGCGCCGGCTGGTGATGGACGCGATCCGACTGGACCCCGGATGGGAAGGCGGCGAATACAAACAGCAGCCGGCCGGGCTGCGTCCCGCCGTGCAGATGCTGCTGCTGATGTCCTCCAATCCGGTTCTGCGGCAGAAGGAAGCGCCCACGCTGCAGGCGGCCGATCAGTTGACCGACCGGCTGACCTCGGAACTGCTCGACTCGAACGACGCCAACGACCTGCTGTACCAGGTGCAAAGCTCGTACGACTACGATCCAGGGCCGGACCTGGAGAAAATCTCGGCCCCGCTGGTGGCGATCAACACCGGCGATGACCTGATCAACCCGCCCGAGCTCGGAATCCTGCAGCGCGAGATCGGCCGGGTCCCGCACGGGCGCGCGCTGCTGATCCCGGCCGACGACCGTACGGTCGGGCACGGCACGCATACCAAGGCCGTGGTGTGGAAGGAACACCTGGTCGAGCTGCTGCGGCAGAGCCAGCGGTGAGGGCGCTCACCCTCACCCCCTCCCCTCTCCCGCTGCGCGGGCGAGGGGCGATACCGAGTGCCCCTGCGAACTGCATCGCATTTGCGGCGCCCGATCGCCCCTCGCCCGCGCAAGCGGGAGAGGGGAGCAACCGTGTCTCAGGTCAAGCGTTTTTGGTATGAAGGGCTGCATCCCAGGTGGTGCCGTCGCGC
>Ga0210408_10002368_pt1 | contig 18418 bp, 21 predicted proteins | sample IncBWH4MmetaG_FD_155471 | JGI IMG/M metagenome (GOLD analysis project Ga0210408, IMG submission 155471) | Forest soil microbial communities from Barre Woods Harvard Forest LTER site, Petersham, Massachusetts, United States - Inc-BW-H-4-M | ecosystem: Environmental > Terrestrial > Soil >...
CGGCTTGCGCTACGTCGCGGGGATCGGTCCCAACACGTCGGTGTGGCCGCCGGGCGAGGCTCCCATGCCGCCGCAGTCTCGAACGGGTCGCGGACGACCGCAGACGCGGCTGCAGCGCGGACAGCACCAGCCGATCTCGGTCAAGACCCTCGCCCTTAGCCTGCCGCAAGAGGCGTGGCAAACGATCACTTGGCGCGAGGGAACCACGGATTGGCTCGCCTCGCGCTTTGCCCGGTGGAGAGTGCGGCCGGCGCATCGCGATAACTTGCTGAGCGAGTTGCGCGCTGAAGAGTGGCTTCTGATCGAGTGGCCGAAAGACGAAACCGAGCCGACCAAGTATTGGTTTTCCACCTTGCCCGAAGATACCGCCTTCGATCGTCTCGTCGATCTGACAAAGTTGCGGTGGCGGATCGAGCGCGATTATCAGGAGCTCAAGCAGGAACTTGGCCTCGGCGATTATGAAGGGCGCGGGTGGCGCGGCTTCCACCATCACGCCACAGTCTGCATTGCCGCCTACGGTTTCTTGATCGCCGAGCGGGGCGCCCTTCCCCCCTCAGGACCACCTTTCGCTGCGCCGCTCTCGCGATCTGCCATTCCTGACGGTTACCGACGCAGAGGCGCCGCCGATCCGACCCGAGCGCCTCATCCCAAACTCGATCGCGACCGTGCGACGACGCCTCATCGTCGCTCTCGCCAGGACCCTTCCGAGATGCCCTTGTTGCAACGCGTTGCGATCGGCGGCAGCCGCGCCTCGGGCATCGTCCAGGAATCCCCGCCATTCTCGGAGATCCACAAAGATTCGATGTCAAAATGACATTGGGTGCAGCACGACGTCGAGCAAGAGTTTCTGGAGCTCGACGATTTCTGTCCGGACCCCGCCGCGAGTTTCCCACCACCGGTCGGGGTCAAAGCTTGAGTAGCGCGCGGGTTGAACTGCGACACGTGTCGGATGGCCTTTCATGACTCGGTCGAGCACTCGCCGCAATCGTCGCGAGTGATCCTTAGTGGCCACCACCACAATGGATCGGAGCTGATGCTCGTCGCACCATGGCGGAAGCGCCTGACCTTCGCTTTCGGTTCCCTCGATTCCAGAGATTCGCACGACATCCGTCACGCCAAGCGACCTCAGTTGGCGAATCTGCCTTGCCCCCGCATCCTCGTAAGGGAGCCCCCGGCGGATGAACTCATGGTCTTCTCCACTCGGAGGGTCCATAAAGACCGCAACTCGCTTTGAGATGCCGCTTTGTACGAGGTCCGCCGCTTCGAGCGCCCCGGCGCCACCGGAATCGAGCGATAAGACGATGATGTCGGCGGACGCGACCGGTTCGTTTACGACAAGGGCCCACCCCGCGGCTCGCAGAACCGGCTCCCGAAGCGAGAGAATAGAAACGATCGCAAACGCGGCCAATGCGGACACCACCGGGATCGGGGCCCACCTCGGCCACCTGAAGATTATACTTGGCTTCATCAGGTTACGGCACGAAGGTGCTATGTCACTCCTGTCGAACATCGCCATGCTCGGCCAAGATGGCTAGTCCAATGTTGGCTCGACAGAGACGTGATGCTGGCCGCCCATTGGAGGCCGCGGTCTTCGGCGACGATATTGATCCCGGAAAAGGGCGGCTCGACAACCAAGCCATATAGCCATATACGCATGGGCAGACAACTACTGCCGCGATCATCCCTTATCGATATCCTTGACGCCCTTCGGGATTTCAGCCAGGACCTCACGGTCCGCGAGTTCGATGCGGCCGATAAGGCGGTGTTCGCCAAGAAGCGGCCGACCCAGGCGCAAGCCGGCGGATAAACCCTCAGAAAACTGCCGGTTTGTTTATTTTTGTGAGGCGCTCCGTCGCGCGTATTTAACGGCGTATGCACAAGCCCGACAGGCAAACACAGCCTGTTGCCGCACCGCAAGTGGCTATCACTGCGGTTCGGTTGATACCGAAGCTCCTGCCAACTCATCAACGATATTCTCAATCCGCTCTGGATCTAGGCCAAAGACACGCGCGGCGGACATCGGAGTTCCGCTTGCGAATTTGCTCGGATCGGTCAGAAATTCGGTCAATAGCGCCTTAGTCCAGTGCTCTTGATGTCTTGCGCGGAGCCCTGGCGAATAAGGAAATGCATCCGATGCAATTCGCCGATTTAGCAGGTTGCTGAGGGTCGGTGCGGGATCACCCGGATGAGTCGATCCAAGATGATGACAACTCATACAACCAGCAGCTTGAATGTCACCGAGAAACGCTGTGTTGCGTCGATTTTGTGTGAGCTTGACTTTGTCGACCGTGATGAGCAAGAGCTGCGCGTTATCGGTCCATAATATGATCGTCCCATCTTTGGTTTGAGCGAGATCACGAATCCTCTGCCCTATCCATATTGGTTCGGAATACAGCACGCGGTCGGCTTGTAACCTAAGCCGATAGAGAGAGGAGGCTTTCAATGACCCGACAAGTAGGTCTCCATCCCAGCGAGGATTAAAATTCTCAATCTCAATCAGCTGTGATACGGCAACGCTGGGCATCCATGCGAACATCGGGGCTGTATAACCAGCGATGCTTCCAACAATCGATGAGGTTGTATTCCAGCCGACACCGAGGCCGAGATCATAACTGTCGTAGGCAGTACCTAACGTAACATTAGGCCAACCAAAATTGCTGCCTTCCGTGATTAGTTCAAGGCCATCCCCGCCGGCCGGCCCGTGTTCATTAGATATCAGTCGACCGGATTTGAGAAAGGTCAGTCCTTGAGGGTTTCTGTGCCCCTTACTTACCTCCCGCGACTTCTTTGTGTTTAGATCTATCTCAATTATCTTGCCGAAAGTCGTTGTAGAATCCTGAGCGACCTTTGGGTAATAAATCCCGTGATCACCGAGTGTCAAATAAAGCTTATCACTTCCTCGGTAGGCCATTCGACCACCGCCAAACAGAGCCGTACCAGGTGTGTATGCATCACTGGTGAGAATTGTCTGCCAATCATCGGTCGCGGCTAGGCTAACAGCATCAATCGGAATGACGGAAACGGCCGTTCTCAATTTGCCGAGCGTGCTGTCGAATTGGTCGTAAGAGACGGCAAGCGCCTGCCTGTCTGACAAGTAGGTGATATCATACACTCTGAACTCGCCCTGTGACTCTGCACCAGCAAGATTAATCTGTGCGAGGCCATCCAAACGTGCCCGGTGATGTAAATATTCCGTCAGATTGTTTGGTAGAGCAGGAAGCGGTAGTTGTTTAAAAGAGCTGGTTGTCAGATCGTAAGCGTAAAAACTGCCAAGTCGATCCACAATGATCACTACGTGGCCAATCACTGTGATGGCACCACCGAATTTCGCGACAGGGTAAGAAGCAGAAAGCGTCTTCTCGTCGATGATTAAAGGTAAAAGACCAGTCTCCACATACCGATGCAGATCAGCGCTGGGGGAATCCATCGTATACTGAAGTTGTTGCAAGGAGTCCCAGTCCCTGCGGAGCATTCTCAGCTGCGCTACTGGTGACTTGATGAAAACAAGAGTGGCCGGAAGGCCAATGTATTTTTGAAATACGGCTCCGGCAACAAGGCATAGCACGAGGCAGACGGTTATACACGACCAACGCACTATGGAGCTGTAGCGAATATAGAGATTAGTCATTTGTGGATTTCCCATTGTATTCCGTAACATAGCCGACAAAGAGGAAGAAATCGTGTGCACCCGTTGCGAGGTGCTTTCCTAACGTTTAGCTCACCAAGTTAGCGTTGTGACCAAATTGTAGGCGCGCGGTTAAGTTTTCGTGAGGCCTCGACCGACCCGAGAAGAGATTTTGTCAACATATGGATGAAATATCATGCGAATTGAAGGTTAATGGTCAGAACCTAGAACCCCCTGGGCTTCGGGTGTATAAGCCATCTCCACATGATCTCAGCTGGACGCAGCGGGCGTTCGAATACATGCGGTCGTTTCCGCAACCGGACATCCTCGTCGTCGTCGCGCCCACCCCTGAGCGAGTCGAAGAGGCGACCACTAAGGCGCTCACCGCTCGTCGCGACGTCATTCGCGCTGCCCACCAGCCGCAAAGCGGCGAATTTTTCGAGCGCAACGGATTGCTTTATCTGCCACGAGCGAGGTTGCGCGGATTACGGACGGCCTTCGCAATGCCGATCCCCTTCTCCAGAAGCTGACCGCGGATCCTAGCCTGAGGGGAAGCCGCAGCGCTCTGTCGTTCGGCTTGACGGGCGTGCAGTTCGGGCAGATCACGCTCGACGACATGACGCGGCCGATGACAATGGCGGCCGACACCGTAAGTCAACGCCATCGAGATCATCGCACCGGATCTCGCGGCGGCGGATGGCACGGCAAAGCGCGTCGGATCCCTGCCGCAAGTTTCCCAGGCGACCACGCTCAGCGCTAGAGCAGGACCAGAAATTCGCGTTCATCCAAAATGCCGCGGAGACGCTTAAAACATCGGTCAACCCGACGGAAATGTCGCTGCCTCCGACTTACCAGCAGAACGTCGAGGCGCTGACATCGACCGCCGACAGCTTGATGGCAGCCACCGGTGACGCAGAGGGGCCAGGAGCGGAGGCGGCGCGACGGCTCGCCGGACTCTTGCGACAGCTGGCAAAGTCGGAGCCGGTCGTTCGCAAGACAGTCGAAGCGGCGGTGGTCGAACCCTTACGGGTTTTGCTTGATCAGCTGCGTCAGGAGCTCGAGCCTCAGTTCATCACTGCCGATAGCATCCCGGACGATCTCAAACGAGACTGGGTGGCTCCGGATGGACGGGCGCGCGTCCAGGTCCTGCCGAAGGGAGATCCCGACGACACCCGGGTGTTGTGCAGCTTCGTTTCCGCCGTGTTGGCGATCGAGCCGGAGGCGACTGGCCCCGCCGTATTGCTGTTTGAGGCTGGCAATACCGTCGTGCGCGCGTTTATCGAAGCCGGGATCTTTCGCGCTCGCTGCCATTGCCCGTGTGTTGTGGATTACCTTGCGGCGGATAGCCGACGTATTTGCTGACCCTGGTGCCGTGCTCGTAGCGATTATTGTAACTTTGGAGCTTTCCGTTGCTCTCGGTCTGCCGTTGAACTTCGCCAATATCATTGCGCTGCAGCTGCTGCTTGGCGTCGGTGTTACCTTTAAACTCTATTATATCATGACTTGGCGCAGCGGAAAAACCGCACTCGTGCAATCGACCATAACGCGCGCGGTGATCTTCAGCGCCTTGACGCAAGCGGTTGCGTTCGGCAGCCTGTGGCTGTCCAGCGATCCAGGGACCTCCAGCATGAGGAAACTGATGGCGCTGTCGCTGCTTTGCACGTGGCAGCTGCGGTGTTGTTCCAACCCTCCCTGATGGGCCGGCCGCGGGCGCGCGCAGTGCCGGCCATGGCGGCATTCGATGCCGAGCCGCAGGTCGCATTTGGTGAGCTGCGGCAGGATACGGTCGAGCCGGTCGACGAACTGGCGATCGGTGAGCAACGCGTCTCGATCCGGAGAGATGGTGGCGACGGCCAGTCAAGCGCTCGACAATCTTCGGGTGGTTGTCATCCTGCTCGTTCTTTCATTTCATTCCGTCCTGGCCTATTTAAATTTTCTTCCGACCTGGCCGTTTCCCATCGTCGACCGCGAGCGCTGGTTCGGCTTCTACCTGTTTTGGGCGCTCCTTCGGCGAGGATCAGTTGTGGTGTTCGAGCTTGATATGGAAGAACTCTAATTCATCGAGTTCGCGCCGTGATAACTTGTAATCGTGGTTCCGTTGATTAGGTTGCCCGCCGCCACCAACACACCATCGATCAGCAATGCGTGCTGCTCTGTTACATACAAATCGGCATGCGGAACACCGGGGCCAAGGGCTGACCGAGCAACCCGAATAGGCAGTACGTCTTTGACCCATGCCTTAGCCGGATCACTCCTCTCAAACAAATAGCGCCCGATCCATTGACTGGGGAATGGGGCATGCCCCGCCGAAAACAGTCGGCAGCAAATCGCCTACGGATAGGTCTTCGATCTTCCTGTCGCCATCTGCGGTCCGGATCGTCGTGTCCTTCAAAATGCGACGGTTCCGGGTTGTTTGGACTGCAATTGGTACGAGGATGCAGTGGGGTGGCTACTTGTGCTACCCCTGGTTTATCTTCGTCAAATGGGCGAAAACCGCGGGCGCTGCTAGGGGGCCTTCTTAACCCCCATAGTGTAGCCCCGCAAAATTTGGCGTCGGCTCCGATTCCTTTAGGCGTCGCGCTCTGAAACCCCCCGTTTTTTTTCCCTCCACACTTCCCAAGGCGGTTGCCCGCTTTCATAAAGATTATCCAGTTGTTGCTTGTCTTTAAACGTATCCATAGCAGCAAAAAAGCCGTCGTATTCATAGGCGGCCAATTGTTGATCTCGGATCAATCGCTGGAAGGGTTCTATCACAAGTTCATCTCCCGAATGCATATGCCTAAAGATATCCGTCTTTAAGACGAAAAATCCGGCGTTAATGCGAATCCCGGACCGCGTCAGCTCCTTAATGCCGGTAACGAGGCCATTAGCGTCGGTCTGGGCTATATGGTAGCTCAGGTTCGGCTTCACGCTTACAAACGTGGCAATCTTGTCCCGCTGCCGGGCAAAATCGAGATAACTCGGAAAATTGAGGTCAGTAAGACCGTCGGTATAGTTGGCGAGGAACACGCCTTCGTCCGCCACATAATGCTCCACGGCCAGCAAGCGCTGTCCTATGTTCGAACGAACGCCGGTATCTGCGAAAGTGATCTTCCAATCGTGGATATCGCTGTTGGCAAGCTCCAGGTTCTTGCCGCCTCGTGAAAAGATAAAGTCATTCGACAAACATTCGTCGTAGTTTAGAAAGTATTGCTTGATGAGGTCGCCTCGATAGCCGAGACAAAGTATAAAGTCGCGGTGACCGAAGTGAGCAAAATATTTCATTACGTGCCAGAGGATCGGGCGGTAACCGATTGCCACCATTGGCTTAGGAATATGATCAGCATAGTCTCGCAACCGCAATCCCAAGCCCCCGCAGAACAGTACCACCTTCATGCGAACTTGCTCCTTAAGTAATGCCACTCTCGATGATTGGGCAAAAATGCGATCACGTATTGTAGAAGGCGTGGCGAAGCTGACCAGGATCGGATCGCAAGAGTCGATTGCACCATTATGGGGATCCCCGGAACTCCCAAATATTAAGGCAAATTTGTACCAGATCATGATACGATACGCAGTATAAAAAACACAAAGATTTGTATTAATTATAGTTTATCAACTTAACGAATATTTTAAGGTTAAGTGTAGGCGGATCCCGATTGTAAGACAGCCGGCAGCTTCGTAGGCCTATATTCCGGGATCCCGATCTGTTGGGGTGATTTTCCGTCTCATCGAGGCGCGCCGTCACGAAATTCAACCGGTAGTCTGGGGGCGAAAAGCGCAACTACGACGATTCCGATCGTCCTCAGCGGCGTCGCCGACGCGGTCGGGATCGGCCTGGTCGCTAGCCTCGCACGGCCGGGCAGCAAGCTGACGGGGTTCAGCAACATCGTTTACCAGCAGAGCGATCACTCCGGCCTGCGGAACCGGCTCCGAAATCAGGTCAAGCAGTCAAGCAGCTTAAAGCATCAGCTCAGTGGTGACCCGAATAATCCGAATGAGGTCAGTTCGGAACTCGCACCGGTGTAAGCTATCGTTTCGGCGATGCGGAGGATCTCGCGTGAAATATCCACCGCGCGTGTCCTAGCTTGAGGTCCGGCCTTGCCAAGCGAATGGTCCATAATAGCCAGTAGACTTCCGCCCTGAGCTACAGCCCAGGATCGGGATTCTGAGGGTTGCCCCGTGTGGCTGCGATTCTGCGACTGAATCACGCGACGTAGAATTGCTGGCGACTCGTACGCCGACACACGGGCTTGCGAGCTTGTGGGGAATTCCGCCGTACCAGCGCGCGGCTCTGCGTATCTCGCGCAGCCTCGGGAAGCCGCTTCCGTACGGCCTCAGTGATCCGCAAATGCAGACTCATCGGGGACATCCTTGACGTTTGGGGCAGCTACCGCAGCGCCCCGGCAGTTCTAGCCGCCCCGTTCGATTCCGAAAGGAGCACCGCGTACTGCGCATCGACCGCCTGACGATATTTGTCCACCTCCGCCTTGATGTAGGGCCTCAGTCGCTCCACGTCGCCCTCCAGTTGCTTGAATCTGCTGATCAGATCGTCGGGGCTCAGGTTCCTCAAGGGAACATGGTACTGCGCCAACCCGAAATCGGTCACCAGCGAATCCAGCTTGGCATGATCAGACAGCGCAATGACCGGCTTATTCTGCATCAGTGCCATCACGAGGTTGTGGTACCGCGGCGAGATCACGGCTTCGGTCTCGCCAATCTGGTGCAGCAGCTCCTTGACGGTCAGGGCTGGCTCGGAAATCAACAGCGGCGCGTCCGTAGGTATGTTCCGACTCTTCAGGAGTTCGACGAATTCCTCTATCACCCGTGTATCGTACTGAATGTCGCCGATGAGCAGCCGTACGCCGTAACCATGCCCCTGGAGCCAAGAGACGAAGGCCGCCATCGTATCGAGGTATTCTCGGAATGCCTTTGGCTCTGGTCGTTCCGTTACGTAATCCTTGAGCCCCAGTCCGACGACTCGCCTCTGACCGGCCTGAACACCAGAGACCAGATTACCCTGCGAGAGGCCGAAGACCACATCCGGATACACGCAATCACGATCTGTGTTGAAGCCGATCTTCTGTAAGTATTGCTTCGATGTCTCGTCCCGGTAGCTGCGGTGGTGGGCCAACGCGAGGCTCGTCTTAAGGAACCAACGGCTGAGTGGATGGCGGATGGGCCCAACCCCAACGCTGAGGAACGCGAGTTTGACCCGGCACAGGACCGCAAGCGTCGCCAGTTTGAATATATCGTAGGGCCAGCCGAGCGGCCCGCACATGTAGTCCGCGACGATTCCCGTTCCGGCAACGACGAGCATGTCCGTGCGGCTGACCGCGCGCAGGCTCTTGACCCAGTGAACCAGCTCGAGAGGTATCCGCTTGAAAACAATTCGGAATACCCTCTCCAAACGACCCCGCAGCCCACGCGAACCGGATCTCCCTGCAGCAGCCCTGTCGGCTACTTCCGAGGGAAAAGTCGCAATGTTGTGGCGGGTCCGCACATCCTGCGGGTTCGTGCAGAAACACAGCAATTGCGCATCGGGGCGGCGCCGCAGAGTCTGTTCGATGACCGCCTGTAGGGTACATTCGTTGCCCAGGTTGCCGGCGCCGAAGTTTCCATAGAAGCTGATGCTTGCGGGTTTCATGGATTTGGCGGACCGATCGGACATGTAGCCAACGCGCCTATTTCCCGGCAGGGTTGCCGGTCGAATCGCCTAACGCCCGATACCTTCGTAGTGCGCGAAAGACCCCGGATCGAGCACGCGGCGCCCATCGACCACGAGCGGATGCTGGCCCAGCTCATTCAGCAAGCCGGCCAGCTGTGAGAATTCCGCCCACCGCGTGACCAGAACGACGATCTTCGCGTCGGCAACTGCCTCACGCAACGACCCGACCAGGTTCACTACGACGAGATCCTCATGTTCGTTCGGTCGTGCGACCGGATCGTAGGCCGTCAAGCGCGCGCCTTGTGCCTTGAGTCTACGAATGATCGGAAACGCCGGAGACTCGCGCACGTCGTCGGTATCGGGCTTGAATGCGATCCCGAGTACGGCAACCGGCACATCCAGCAGCGAAGCGAAGTGACGGCCGATCAGGCGCATGATCTCGTCGGTCTGTCCCCGATTGATGTCGAGGACGCTCTGCAGAAGATTCAGCGGCAGTCCCTTCTCGCGACCATGGCCGATCAATGCCGTAACGTCCTTGGGTAGGCAGCTGCCGCCGAATCCGCAGCCGGGCTCGATGAAGCTCGCGATGGGCGCAGTAAGTCTGTCGTCGCCGCGGCGCATCGTGAAATAGGAGGCTTGATGCACACCGCGCATCACGTCGATCGCGTCCACACCGCCGACTGCCGTGCATAAGCGCGCGATTTCGTTCGAAAACGAGATCATCGTGGCAAGCACGGCATTCGATGCATACTTGATCATCTCCGCGGTCGTCGGATTGGTCACGATGCGTGGTACGGCCGCGTCGAGCCTCGAATAGAGCTCGCGCAGGATATTGTGCGTTCGGGCGTCGATGCCCCCAAGCACCAACCGGTCGGGATGCGAGAAATCCTCGACCGCGGTACCCTCGGTGAGAAATTCAGGATTCATGCCCAGTCCGAATCCTTCACCGGCGATCTTTCTCGATGTGCTCTCCAACACCGTTTGCACGACACCGACTGTCGTGCCGGGTATCACCGTGCTCTTGACGATTACGGTGTGGTGGTTCGTCTTGTGCTGCAGCGCGGCACCGATCTCGGACGATGCCGCCTCGACGTATTTGAGATCAATTTTGCCAGCGGAGACCGGCGTCCCAACTGCAATGAAAGTCAACTCCGTTGCCGCAACGGCCGCAGCCAGGTTCGTGGATGCTCGCAGGCGACGGCCCAAATTGCGCTGCAAGAGCTCCGGCAAGCCGCTCTCGTGAATCGGCGCTCGCGCAGAGTTGATCATCTCGATTTTACGGGAGTCCACATCCACGCAGATAACTTCGTGACCGTACTCTGCGAGACATGCGCCCGTCACTAAGCCTACGTAGCCCGTGCCGACAATTGAGACTTTCATCACGCTGCGGCCGCAGTCTGATTGTGGCAGTACCAGATCAGCGATCGATACAAACCATCTTCGATAGATACCTTCGGCTCGAAGCCGAGTTCGGAGCGTGCTTTGTCGATCACCGGACAACGGCGGTTCGGGTTATCGATCAGGTAGTCCGCCTCGGCGCTGCGGCCCAGGACTGTTTTCCCACGGTACCCGCATACATCAGCGGCCGCCCGGACTGCCAATTCCGCCAACTCGGCGATGGAGATCTCTGGGCGGTCAATGCCGATATTGTAGGGTTCCCCAGCACCTCCGCGGACCAATACCTTAAAATACCCCGTGATGGCGTCGGTCGCGTAGCAAAACGTGCGCTTCGGTTTGCCATCAGAGAGCATGACTATGTCGCGCCCCGCGAAAATATCCTTCGCGAAGTCAGGGATCACGCGCCCGTCAGTGATTTTCAGTCCCGGACCGTAGTTGTTGAACGGGCGCGCTATGCTTACCGGAATCCCCTCCTGCCTGGCATAGACGACGCACAGCGTCTCGCCAAATCGCTTGGACTCGTCGTAGCAGGCCCGCGGACCGGTGCACGATACGTTGCCCCGGTAGGTTTCGGGCGTCGGGATCGCCGCCGCGGGAGGGTCGCCGTAGATCTCGCTGGACGAATAAAAGAGGAACCCGCGCAACGGGCGTCCCGCGTCCCGCTCGACCACGGCATAATCCAACAGATTGCGCAAGCCATTGATATTCGCGTCGATGCACTTGAGCGGTTGGGCGCGGTAGTAGATCGGCGAGGCGATACCGGCGGCGTGGACAATGTAATCGAAATGCCCGATGTCTTTTGGCAGTGGCGCGATCATGTCATGGCGCCGCAGCTGCAAGTGTGGACGGTCGCCCAGTGCTTCTAGCCAACCGGGGACGCCTCGCGCGTAGTTGTCATAAACTGTGATATCTATTCTGGCACCGGTGGCGCGGGTCTCGTTCCAGTGCAGGACTGATTGCACGAGGTAGTAGCCGAGGAAGCCCCCGCCGCCGGTTACCAGCAATCGACTGCCGGACAATGCGCCGAATTCGGCCGTCAAATCCGAGCACACCGCATCCAGATCTCCATCCAGGAGCTGCCGCAACTCGATCAACTGTCTATACTTTTGCATATCCAAAATTTCCCTCTGCAAAACCTAAATAACGAGCTTTCGTGCATGGAATGCTTCGGCGCGACGCGTAGGCGAATTGCACTCGATACCGCGAAGGCGCAGGTGACCGCGGAATAGGTCCGCATCGAACCACTGGTGAGTGCGCTGCGAGGGAAAGCATCGCAGAAGCGTCGCGATTTTCAGGTCGACTGTCGCCGGCGACAATGGGCAATACACACCGGGTTGCGCGAGATCCCCTTCGTATTTCGGGATTTCGTATTCCAGGATTATGTGACTGCGGAACGCATTCCAGGTGAGTTCCGCAATGACTCGATGATCCTGGTGCCGGTCGGCAAGGTAATGAGTCATTACTAAATCCGGCGCTACGCGAGAGCGCAGCGCCTGGAACGCGTCCTTGATGTCCGTGCCGCAATAGGGGAAGTAGCTGCCACGAAAACGATAGACGTCCACCGTCAGATTCGTCTGGGTGCCCAGCAGTGCTGCAGCAGCCGTGCGCGTTTCGCTCTCGCGTACGGCATCCCCGGAGAATACCACCCAGACGAAGCGCAGCTGCGGATGGCGCTCACGCAGCTCGATCAGCGTGCCGCCGCATCCGATCTCGATGTCATCGCAGTGCGCACCCAAACAGAGAATCGTGCCATCCACCGGGAAATCGGGCTTGAAGCGCAGCATCATTCGGTACCACGCCGAGGCAGCCGAGTGGTGCTCATGATTCGGCCCTGTGCAGGATCTTCTGCAGAGCGTTTTCGCCGCTGACAAAGGACTGGTCGGTCCAAATGTAGGCCCAATCGCCGTAGCGACCGCAGTATCCAATGCCGATATCGTCTAGAAAGCCGTGCACCGCCGCCGCAGAGGCAGTGGACTCCAGATCGAAGATCACATTTGCATAGGGAATATGCATCGCGTGGCGGAACAGTATGCGGTCGGTCTCGCGCAACACTCCGGTTCGCTTGAGGTCGGTGATCACGGGCTCGATGCAGTCCTCCGGATGCCGATTAAGCGGGCGATATTTCTTCGAATAGTAGCACTCGGCCTGCAGGCTCCCGCACCCTGGAGGGACATTATATGGCGATTGCAGATGCGGCGTGCTGAGTCGCGCGAAGAAGACGTCGCGATCATAGAAATACGACCAATGTGCATCAACGAGATCCGCTCGATCGATACCCAGGCTCACGATCACAGCTTCGCTACAGGCCAGCCGTTCGGCCGCATCAAGGATGTCTCGCGGTACTCCGACAATCATCGGTATCAGTTCCGGTAGCGGGATCGACGAGACCACGCCCCCATAGCCCGCCGTCACACCGTTCTCGAAGTGCAGGAGGCGCAGCTTCGGATCGATGCGCACGACCTTGTGACCGAGCTTGATATCGGCAAGTTTGCGGAACGGCTGAAGATAGGCGAGAAAGCCGCCACGACTGGGATAGCGAAAGCCGCTGATGTAATGGACATCGTCCGAGTTCGCCTGTAAGGCGCCTCGGAAGACTTCTTCCAGCTTCGGTCGGTACAGGCGCGGGCCAATCCACTCCGTGTTCATATTGGCCGCCGCAGTGGTGTGATATTTGATCGTGTATTCCATCGGAAACGTTTCCGAGAACGTATTGCCCAAGCTCGCGCGCAACCAGTCTTCATAGTTACGAATGGGCGGCGAGTCGGCGCACTGCCCCAACTCGACAAACTCCAGCAGAATCCTCGTTACCAGGTCGGCAGGCAGGCCGTGCAGGTTAATCTGCGCCGGATGCTTAATCCAGTGACCCTTCCAGTAATTGTTGACCCGTGTCGCGGCTTCCTCGTATTTGCCGTCGATGTTGGCCGCGAGCAGATTTTGAATGCGGACATTATCGGTGAACGACACGTGCGGACCTTCATCGAACGTCCAACCGCCGGGAAACTGATACGACGCGGTGTGACCGCCGATGTGATCGCGCATGTCATACATCACTGGTCGTAAGCCGGCCTCGTGCGCGGCGTGCACGGCGCCGAAACCCGCCATCCCGGTGCCCAGAATCGCAATATTCTTCAACGCCGTCTCATCCCTGATTACTGTTCAGATACGCACGCCACCAATCGACTGTGGCAGACAGTCCCGCTTCGAGCGTGAGCCTAGCCTTCCATCCAGTGTCGCTGAATGTGCGGCGGCAATCGCCAAGGACCAGCGGTGCATCATTCGCTCGCGCCGGCAGCGCACCAATCTGCAGGAGGTCGCTGCGGTCGGTGATCTTGCCCAACAGCTCGACGATCTCCCGGATCGTCGTGGGAGTGCCGGCGGCAATGTTATAAGCGCCGCGGCCTTGCGAGGCGAACAGCGCGACCATTCCGTCCGCAACATCCTGAATGTGCAAATAGTCTCGCGCCTGCAGGCCGTGCGATGATTTGGCGGGCGAGCCCTTGAGCAAGGAGATAATCACCGACGACACCAGTCGCGCAGGATTCTCGCGCGGTCCATACATGAAGAAACCGCGTCCCCACGACCCCGACAGACCAGATGCATTGCAATAAGAGAGGAACGTCCGCCGGAGACTATCCTTGGCCGTACCATAGAGTGTGTCGGGCTCGCACGGCGTAACATCCTCGACGCAATAGCCGAACCTCCAGTCGTATTCGTAGCACGACCCGCTGACCGTACAGCGCTCACCGCCGCTTTCATGAAACGACCGAATGAGATCGAGGCTGGCTGCAGTCCAAGAAAGATTGCTCGCATCTGTAATGAGCGTGCCCGGCTCGACGAACCACGCCAGATGCAACAGGCCTTTGGGCTTGTATTCTTCGAGTACGCTACGCATCGCCGTGCGGTCCATGACGTCTCCGCGCACCCACCGGACCCCGGGGACATCCTGAGGCGCGCGCTTGCGATACAGCCCCAAAACGTCAAATCTCCGTTCAACCAGCGGCACCAGACAATGGCTGCCCAAGAATCCGGTAGCTCCGGTCACCAATACACAATTTGCAGTGGTAGTCATGCGCTCGCCTCAGCTTCTGCCGCACAAGAAACTGAGCCAATTCTGGTCCTGCGGCGAGACCACATTGATCGCTCCGGGCCACACAATGTTAAACGCCGGATCGTCATAGCGGACTCCAGTGGCGCTCTTCGGCGCGTACGGCACCGAAGCTTGGTAGACGAGATCGGTGTTCGGAGCTAGCGTCAGATAGCCGTGGCCGCAACCCTCCGGGATGTAGAGCATACGGTCAGATTCGTCGTTCAGTTCAATGCCGGACCATTGACAGAAGGTAGGGCTGTCAGCGCGCAGGTCGACGGCGACGTCGAACACGGCGCCGCGCGCGCAGCGCACGAGTTTGGCTTCCGCATGCGGGGACTTCTGATAGTGCATGCCCCGGAGCGTACCGGCCATTGCGCTGCGAGCTGTGTTGATCTGCGCGATTCTCGGGTCGAGGCCGGCGCGCGCAAATTCATCCGCGCACCACTGCCTTGCGAAGAAGCCGCGTTCGTCGCGCCGTTGCTCGAGTTCGATTACGAACACTCCGGGAATTTTGGTTTCCGTAAAAATCATTTCTCCGCGATCCTTTAGACCAACATCAGGCTATCTATCTGTGAAGCGATCTGATCGAGCCGGCGCGCGCGAGCGCGCATTGCCTCGGTTGGCGCCAGACCGAGGGCATCGAACACGACCAGCATTCGATGCAACCAATCGTGCCTGAGCGCGGCCTCGCGAACGTTGTTGCGCCGAACCGCTCGCAGCCGCTCAGAGTCCCTGTTCAGGTCGGCGAGGACACGGCCAATGTCAGGAGAATCGAACGGCACACGAATTATCGCGTCCGGCCAATCGAACTGCCGTTTGAACTCCTCGGTGCGCGGCGCTTCTCCAATCATTACCGTACCCGCAGCGGCGCCCTCGTAGAACCGCGCGGAAATCTCATCACCACCCGCCGTCAACTCCGGTCTGTTGATATAGCTGCGATTGGCAATGAAATAGCAGCTGCGTTTGAGTAGTGTCGCCAGCATGCGGCGATGTTCATGAGGACTGTCGACGCGAAACGTGCGCCCCTTCAGGTCTTCGCCGCTCGCAGCCACGGTGTCGTAGTAATAGAAGCACTGCTGTCGCTCGGCTTCCTCGAGCAGTGCCTGGTGCGCGACTGGTGAGCGTCGACCGATATTGCAGACATTAATCGGGCGCGGCTGGTCGAGCGATTCAGGCGCAAAACGTAGCACGTCAACCGCGAACGGCAGGTACGTGCACGGTCGACCGGTAATGCGCGCCACGTCCTGGACATTGTTACGGAACCCGAGAAAGATGTGGTCAAAGGCAGATAAGAGCTCGAGCAGATATTCCGGCAGCAGATCCGACCCAACTTCGGAGATGAAGCAGGCTGCCTTGCGGCAGCGCTGGCGCCAGTTAGGAATCGTCGCGAGGGAATACAATTCATAGGCGTGGCTGAACACCGGAAAAAAGAGTTCGAAGTCGCGCTCCAAAACCACCTTGCTCCGCGGGTAAGGCGCAAGTCGGCGCGCAAGCCTGGGCGACCCGAATGCGATACGCGCGAGCTTGTAGGCGCGCCGTGAGAACTCAATACCCGGCAGGTCGGTCGCGTCGGTTCGCTGGGCATCCGTAACAGCTGCGAAAATGTCCTCGAATTCGTAGGCGAGGCAATACGCGACGAGGTCGGCAATCCGCCGCTGCGACAAGAGCAATACCTTACCGTACACGAGTCGGCGCCTTGATCAGCTCGATGTTCATGGCTCCGCCGATGGCTCTGCGACACTAAGCTGCGATCTTGTGTACAGCCGAAAAGGGGACCCTTAATCCCCTAAGGAGATCCAGGTACAGTGACTTTTGTTTCTCTGCGCAAAGCAATACTCCGAAAAACGTGACGAGAAGAATACCGCTTCCTAACGCCAGTCGAGGCAAAGAAAGAACGGAGGGGCCGCACATTAACCGTACTCCAAAAGCGAGCGCTCCCGCCGGTATGGCCGAAGTGAGAGGGCCGCTCACCGCCGCCAGAATGTCCCGGAAGGAGATCGCAGTACCGTTCACGCACCATAAAATAACCGGAATAGCCCACAACGCCATTGCCGCAGAATAGGCGAACGCAACCCCGTTCGGACCATATCGTAATCCCACAGCATAGGCCGCAATCATTAGCGGCGCGACGGCGAGAGCGATCCTCAAGCCGCGTCCTACCAGTCCGATTGAGTAGATCAGCCATCCCAAAGGATTGATTATCGCGAAAATCGCAATCGTCGGAGCGAGAAAGCGAACAGTCGCGGCAGTCTCGATCCATTTTGGTCCTAGAAAAACGACGACCACGTCGTCCGCATAGAGAGCGCATATCATCGTGATCGGCAGGGTCAGTCCGAAAAACAAAGAAAGACCCTTTAGAAAATAGCTCTTTTGCCGAACGGGATCGTCCTGGAGTCTGGACAACGCCGCAAAGGCTACCTCGCCGACCGCCGAGTTCAGGTTGTCTGTCGGAATGCTGACGAGTTGGTAGGCCCTTCCGTAGAGCCCGATTGCCTCGGTGCCCCACAAGCGGCCTATCATGATTTTCTCGGCATTAAAGGCGATATACGCGACGAGCCCGTTCAGCGTGACGGTGCCGCCAAAATGTATCATGGAACGGATTCCCGCTCGCCGACGGGGCATTCCTGGAACCCAGCCCGTGACGATCCAGAAACCGATCGTCGCAGTAAGCGGGCCAGTGACCGACATAGCAACTAGAGCCCAATATCCGTAACCGCTGACCGCCCCCCAAATCCCTATCGTATTACCTATTATCAGGGAAACGACACTTATCACCGCCAATGCGGTAAAGCGCATCTGTCGCTGAAGCAGCGCTGAGTGCTGAATTCCGGCTCCATTAAACAGAAATGCCGTTCCCAACACTGCTGTTACAGCGAACAACTCTGGCTCGCTGTAAAAGGCGGCAATGGCCGGCGCTGCTGCTACCGCTACAAGCGCAAGTACCCCGCCAACCACAATGTTGATCCAAAATAATGTAGAAATCTGTTCCTCGGTAATAGTCGAGCGTTGAATCGCGGCAGACGAAAGCCCAAAATCTCGGAACCACGTCAAGACCCCTGTTAAAGCTGTCACCATATTCACGAACCCGAAATCCTTCGGGTCTAGAACACGCGCCAAAATCATCAGGGAGCCCACCCGCAGCAAAAAACTCACGGCTTGAGCACAGGATCTCGCCAGACCCCCGCGGATCGACTTCTGTTTCAGATCCTGCACAGCAGGCCTAACATATGATAAAGAAACCGTTACCGTCGGTCGCCGTGTCGCTAGTCAGTTCGCAGCGCCATGTGCCGACATCAGGGCATCTCGGGATTCCTGTTCGGGAGCGCCCGATTCCAGACGGTGCCTGCGTTTCTGCGAAGGGCTTATTTGAAAACCTGTTGCGTAGCGAAGTCTCCAATCTGGTCTGTTCTTGTCCAACGGCTCCAAGCCCACGTAATGGAATGGCCAAAGGCTCCGCATGCACGGGTCGCCCTCATGAATCTCCTCAAGTAGTTCCTCGAGGGCGCGCCACCCCAAATCGTCGGCCACGCTGGCACGGATGTCCAAGTCGATCCCCGAGACCAGCAGGAACCCGTGCGGCCGTACCAAGCGTGCAATGTTGCGCAAGCACCTCGCTGCCATCTCCGGCTGCATATGGCAAAGGAAATTGTTCGCCACAACG
>Ga0210408_10002369_pt1 | contig 18410 bp, 17 predicted proteins | sample IncBWH4MmetaG_FD_155471 | JGI IMG/M metagenome (GOLD analysis project Ga0210408, IMG submission 155471) | Forest soil microbial communities from Barre Woods Harvard Forest LTER site, Petersham, Massachusetts, United States - Inc-BW-H-4-M | ecosystem: Environmental > Terrestrial > Soil >...
TCGACCGCTTCGTGAACGGAAGCGTGATAGACAGCTCCTTTCAGTCGAAACACCATCGCTGGGGTTTGGACGAGGGCCAGATCCGCCGTTATCACCTCGGTCACGTGCTCGATCCGCATTACAAATGGTGGGAACAGATCGATGTCAGCAATCGCGAATGTCACGTGATGCTGTTTCGCGCCAATGCCACCCTTTCAGTGCTCATCTGCGAAGACCTCGCCCGTTACGACCCCGTTCTCACGGTGATGAACGCAATCGGTCCCAATCTCGTCATTGCGCTTTTGATGGACGGACCGCAGCTTGAAAAACGTTGGCCAGGCCGTTACGCGACGGTTCTGGCCGAAGATCCCGGTTCGGCGGTGCTGACGTTGACATCGATGGGAATGGTGGCGCGGTCCGCCATGCCGGCGGACCCGCAGGCACGCGAGATTGCACTCTGGAAGGAACCCACCGGCGAAGCGCGCCCGCTTCGGCTGCCAAAAGGCGATCACGCGCTGTTGCTGACGCTGACCAGCGAGTTGGTCGAACAGTTCACGCTCGATGGCAGGGGCGATGGCGGCGCAACGGCCCAGTTTGCGCTCGGAGCAGCGCACCCGGTGCGTCATCCCGATCCGCCCGGCTGGCTCGGGCCGATCCCATGATCGCGGCGGCGCCTCAAACCTTCTTGATTTTCCGCAGGAAATACCTACACTTGCGATCGGAGAAAGTTCAATGAGCCGTCCCACCACCCTTTCCGAATTGCTGCGCGAAAATCTGAAGCAACTCACGGCCCCCGCGGGTTACGAGGAGTTCAAGAATCGTCTGTCCGCCACCAAGCAAACGCGCAGGCCTCCGACGATCAAAGTGAGCCCGGAAAACAACAATCGCAAGTTCGGCAAACCCAGCGCCGAACAAGATTAGTCATTCGTTAATCGCCGATCGGTCTTTGACGGACCTGGGCAGTCGCCGGGTGCCGTGCGAAGTTGCCGACACCACGCCATGCGGTCCATCCCCAATTGATTGGCGGCGAACAGAGCAGGCTCCGGCCGGTTAGTCAGTCTCAAGTGCTTCGTCACGCTGAACAGGCGCCAGCCGAGTCATCCGTCTTGATATTATCTTTCAATGGGGATTGACTGACACTCTCCGCCAAACCATATCATAAGCAATTGAATCAAAAGAAGTTTTCTAAACAATTCGCAGAAAGCCCCACATTTGACCCCACGCCCATTCACCGCTGGAGTGATGCCATTGGAGTGCTTAGAGAAATCGCTAGCTCCTGACGGGGATCGATGCAAATCCGCCCCTGCAAGGGCCCACCGAGCCCAATGATGGACCCGCCTCTGGAAGCATCAACGGGGCCTGATCGAGACTTTGCCGGCGCTCTCCGCTCCTGCCGCTCGAGTTCTATTCTCGCAAGGGGCTCTTTGAGGTATTTTGTCTCTCAAGTTTTGAAGGGCGCAACCCGGCCTTGGGAACCGCTAGAGCAAGTGTATTACGTGGCTGCATCAGCTAGATGGTGGCCGATCCCATCAGCTCAGCATAGTTGTTTGGCAAATGGGGGGAGTCATGGCACACCCTGGTAGCAGCACACCCCGCATCAGTGAAGCCGAAGCGCTTCAGATGACCATTTTGCGATGCGATCTGGTCGGCTCGACCCGCACGAAGAGGCCACTCGACCTAGAGGGACAACTAGCATTCCAAAGCGCGTTCCAGGAAATCGTTAGCAAAGTCGCAGACCACTATAACGGCGCTCACATCGAAAGGTTTGAGGGTGACGGCGCGATGATCCTCTTTGGATTACCGCGCCCCAGCGAGGATGCGTCGGAATCAGCAATTCGCATGGGATTGGAGCTCATTGATACAATCGAAGCGGCCGAAATTCTTCCTAACGTCCGGCTACAAATTCGTGTCGGTATCGCTTCGGGTCTCGTAGCTGTCCTCAAGCACCTATTGACTCCGCAAAGCGATCGAATAGGCGGAATAACGGTAGATTTGGCCGAGAGACTTAGGGCACTTGCTGGCCCGGGGCAGATTGTCCTTTGCGACACGACGAAACGAGTTGCCGCAGGTTTTTTCAGCTACGATGACCTCGGGGTCGTAGAGGCCAAAGGATTCGATGAAGGCGTACGAGCGTGGCGAATCGCTCGCGCATTGCCCATCGCATCGCGCTTCGAGGCGCGGCATTCTGATGTCTCCCTGAAGGAAATCGTGGGCCGTGCTGACATTCTTGCTCGCCTGTCTAAGGCGTGGGCCTCATCACTTGAAGGCACTGGGCAGGCAGTCTGCCTTTTCGGGGAGGCAGGAGTTGGAAAGTCGCTCCTCGCGCTAACATCGCTTGACGCAGCAACACGCGACGGCGCCACTACGCTGAAGATCGATTGTACGCCCAGCACCGGTAACACGCCGATGTTTCCGATCGGTGTTCTGTTGCAACGAACAGCAAACATTGTACCAGCTTCTTCAGAGGCGGAAAGACACTCGCTTGCGCAACAGCTTCTCGCGCGATTGCTGCCCAATGATGATGTGGAGAGGGCACTAGCCATTCTCGCACCCCTATTCGGGCTTGAAAGTGTGGCGCCACCTGCTGATCTCGCTCCTACTGAGGTGCGTGAACAAACGATTCTCACAGTGCTACAAATCCTCAGGCATCTTGCGACAGAACATCCGCTTGCGATCCTGTGCGAAGACCTGCATTGGGTTGACGATACGACGGCCAAGCTCATCGATCGCCTTGCCGCGGAAATAGCAGCGTTACGCGTGCTTCTGATCGTTACTACCCGGCCGATGTCGGAACCTACATTCGATCTGTCGACGTTTGTCGCGATTGAGCTCCAACCTCTCGATCCATCAACGGCGGCCGATCTCGTGAAATCTATAGCGAAGGGAGCCATACTGCCCGAAGATACCGTCCGACGCATCGTCGACAGGTGCGAAGGTGTACCCCTCGTTCTTGCCGAGATGACGCGCAGCACGATCGAGGCAGCCAGCCATCCGGACGAAGCGAGTCTTGCGGCCCTTTCAGGAGGGGAAGTACCAACGCCGCTGCAGATCGCCGTCCAGGCCCGCCTTTACAGGTGGCCGCAGTTTACGCCGGTTGTACAATCGGCGTCGGTTCTGGGTCGCGAATTTTCCGCAAGTCTTCTTGAGCAGGTGGCGCCGAATGACATTCGATCGCAGATTGTCGATGCAATCGAGGTCTTCACCCGAGAAGGTCTGATCGAAAGATCAACCTTCGGCGCACCCAAGCGCGTTAGATTCAAGCACATGATGATTTGCGAATCGATTTACAACACCCTGCTCGGGAGCGACCGTCAACGTCTTCATTCTCGCATCGCCGATATTTTGCGCGACGACTACAAGGAAACGCCTGACGCCGCGCCCGATCTCATAGCCGAGCACCTTCGCAAAGCAAGACGCTTCGTCGAGGCCATCCAGGTTCGTCTTGCGGCAAGCGGCGATACTGCAGCGATCGGGGCATACGTCGAAACTGAAGGCCACTGTGTTGACGCTCTCGCCATGATCGAAGAGGTGGCGGATCCCGTCGTACGAACGTCACTGCAATTCAGATTGCTGATACAACTCGGCGTGGCGCTGACCGGGCAGCATGGGTATTCAGCCGCAGTCGTGGAAGACACATATCGGCGTGCACACGCGCTCTGCGGGCACAGCGCGGAGGCCGAAATGCTTTATCCCATTATGCGCGGCCTTGCCACAGTCAATCTGGTTCGCGGCAATCTAGTGACAGCATACGATCTGTCCCTTCAGGCTCTTAAGCTGGCCGAGCAGGCAGAGCGAGTAGAATTTCGCATCGATGCGCTAAGCGTGCTTTGTTTCACGACATTGTATTTCGGGCGGCTCGAAAATTGTCGCGTTCTCATAGAAAAGTGCATGGAGCTATACCGTAGCGCCGACGGGCATCGATTGGTTTACCCAGTGCCGCAGGACGCGGGAACCGCCGCGATCACCTTGCTCCCCACGGTCATGTGGCTGCTCGGAGACTCGCAGGCTGCCGAAGACGCGATCGATGAAGGTCTCGCGCATATCGAACGTCTAAGTCGAGACTTCGACAAGGCGATAGTTCATTGCTGGATCGCTGGTACCCGGATCACGCAGCGGCGATACGCCGAGGCCCTCAAGCATGCCGAATGTGCCGTGCAAATGGCGCAGCAGCACGGTTATCAGGAATGGCACGCGCATGGTCTGCTTCTCGGTTCTATCGCGCAAGGTGCGCTACGCCCTGATCCCGAGGCCGTCGCTCAGGCTACGGCCATCTACGAGGCTTTTGAAAAGGCTGGGGTAGGCGTGAACGCGCCATACTATCTTTGGGGTATCGCCATCGGACTGATCCAAGCTGGTGATGCCAAGGGAGCTTTACAAAAGATTAAAGAGGCGTTGACTCGTGCCGAGGAGAGGCGGGAATTGCGGATGAACTCCGAGTTGCTGGTTCTTCAGGCAGAAATCACATCCGATGACAGCAGCGCCGAATTGCTCGCCAGAGCGCTGTCGCTCGCCGAGGAACAGGGCGCGGTGGCGAACGCGTTGCGGGCAGCGACCGCGATCGCATTGCGATCAGAACACGACAAGGCCAGGAGAGACTACGCGCAAGCGACGCTCGACATGCTCGACGGTCGGTCGCCCTGCCCCGTGCAGCGCGATTGGATGAAGCAACGCCTGCACATCCTCCGGCCGGGGTGTGAAGGGAGGGCCGCCGAATGATGATAGGTTGCCTTCGTCAGCGGGAACCAACAGAACCGACAGGTGGAAACTGCCGATTAATTAAAGCCGTCGCGGATCTTCAGTTCCAGTGAACAGCGCATGCGGTACCAATTGCCGGGAACAAGGCTAATGCTGTCTTCGTCACCTTCGGCAATACCAAAAAGCGAGCACATCGTTTTCCACGCCGTGGGCGCGGTCGTTTCGGAACGTAGTATCAGCGTCGCTGTGCTATTCGGTATCACCATTTGAGGGAGTTCGTCGGCAATGAACGTGCCCTCGATCAGGGTGGTTTCGGCCTTCCATTTCTCCAAAAGCCCCTCCTCCCCTATCGGAGAAACCTGGATCGAACGCAGCTTCCTGATTGAATCAGGTATCACTGAGCGCGCGAATGAACGGCGGAATGCAGCGTCACGAATATCATCCTGTCCCCAACGCAGTGGAACGGGCGATGAGCTTTGTGACGCCAGCCTCAAATCGATTCGTTGAAACGCACCCCAGTTTCCGTCCTGATCGAACGGGCAATCCAGCCTCACAATCCGCTCGCCGAGCCCTTTCCCCGTAGTGTCCACAAGGCGGATTTCCTTGATACTTGCAAGCTCTTCGGGTCTCTCGCTCTTGACAGATAGCCGGCCGTCCGGCCGCAGTCGTTCGAGCCTTCCATCAACCGACACGCAAAAATCCGCCATCCACTTGTCGAACCCCTGCACACTGCGCCCGACGATCTTGGACCACGAATTGTCAACAAAAATAGCAGGAACGAACGTTGCGGGACTGTGGGCTTGCGCCGCATCTTCGTCCACACGACCCACAAGCAGACGCACCACCAACTCGTGCTGAGATTGATAGTCATGCGCCCGCAGTGGAGGCGTGGCTTCCTTCAATCTCATTTTGCCATATCGTAGCAGTTCAACCATTATGGTAGAGCTCGCAACCTGATACCGGAAATCGGGTATCGGATTGCGAATCACCGGCGAACCGGGCCCCCGCGTCGAACCGAGCGGCTCAAAATGGAAATTCAAGCGCTCAACCATCTTGTTCAATAGGCGCGCGCGCGCAGTTTTGTCAGGCACGCCAAGCTCGTCGAGGTTAAGTCGAAATCCGAGCACCTCGACATCGTCGAACTGAAACGGTGGTATACCGAACTCTTGCGCACGGCTGACAAGCTGCAATCGGTCACTAGGAAAGTCCGGTGGCCAACTCGGCAAATCCATCGTGCCGTACCAGACAGCCTTCGGAGTAACGTTCCCGCTCCTGAGTAGTGCCAAGCTGGGAAACCTTGGAGACTTTACGATCAGAGCGAGACTCTGCGGAGTCACCGCGATCGTATCGGAGCGCTTGGGCGACCACCAGACCTGCCTCCGCCTGATCCACGTCGCGGGAAAAGCGTAGTCGGCCGCCTCCTGTGACTGCTCATATGATGCCTCAAGTTGAGCTACTGACTCCAGAGAGGGCGGCGGTTGCGTAATGCCCGCGATCGATATCAATTCAGCGTCGTAGTCTATTTGGTCCGACTCTAGAAAACACGCACTGCGTACTCGTAGCACCGCATTCGCGTTGTCAATGATCGCGTCGACTAGGGGGAATCCGCGGTCGCGCCAAATGCTGGAGGCTTTGGCCCCGTTCGCGAAACCAACAGCACACTGGAGCTTCTTTGGCGCTTCTATACTGTCCACTTTCGAAAGCAGGACCGCGATTTCGCCGAGCTCCTCTTCCTGAATAATCTCGATTGCCCAGCCGCTAGCGTGGTCTGGCGCCGGTACCTGCGACGGTATCGGTGTTGCAGCTTCAGCGGCCTGGGGCGCGAACGTAACCAACCAGAATTTCGCCATTACGCTACTCTCTTTTCCAGCTTGGTATTCCGCAAAGCTCCTTCAGGTCTTTCGAAATCCCCGAGGTTCAACGACAGCACGTCGGACGGGGTTACCCACCCAATCTTGTCGCCGCTCGCAATGCCACGCGAGACAGCCACGACGAGCTGGGCCGTGTGTTGATAGACGTTGGGTATTTCCCATCTCCAATCAATCAGGCGCGTGCAGTACAAATCCTCGATTTCGAGCACAACGGCGTTCCGCTCTTGAGCAAGCGATTCGGCGGATGGCCCGTCGGGCATTGACGCCAAGGCCATCTTTGTCATCCCTCGCACCAGGGGCAGACTGCCGAGCGAGGCGAACGTTGAGCCAACCTGAAGAGCAACACGCCCGGCAGCGCCCATCTGTAGGTAAGATTCAATCGTCCGCGAAGACAAACAATGTCGCGAGACCGTAAGTCTGGCGGTCAACGTGTCGATTAGATTGACCGCGGATCCGATGCCGTGACACGTTGCTTGCGACCGGCTGTCATCTAAAGGGAACCGACCGAAGTCGAACATGCGCTCGAGCTTCCCAAAAGGCTCGTGCCATATCACCATCTTTTCGACCGACTTACCTTCAAATGGCTTGCTCCGAATAACAATCACCTCTTCCCGCAGCGACCTCGCGATCGTTTGGGCGCTGCCCCTCGAGAAGTCGCCTAGCGACGACATCGCTACCCGAACTGCACCTAACACTTCGCCGTCTTTCACGCGCTTTTTAGTCTTCAACTCATGCAGCGCTACGTCTAGCAGACTGTCGGAACTGGCAGCTATGTGGCCGGCTCCGGACACAATCGCGATCTTCCTTTGGGCGGCAGCGCGCGCAAGATCATCCAGCTTGCGATAGACATCCAATTCACCGTTGATATCCACGTAGTGACAACCCACCTCCAGCGCTGCTTTCGCCAATCTTTCGGCCGTGAATGCGAACGGTCCGGCGGCATTTATAACAACATGTATGTCCTCAATTTGCTGTTTCAGCTGAACAGGATTTCCCAATCCGAAGCAGCGAAATGGCATCGAGTACTTCTTCGAAACCTCGCGGAGATTTTTCAGGTCACGGGCGGCGAGGATCATTTGATACTTTTCGCCACCGTGCGCGCCGGACATGTTCATCACTTTGCCCTCGGCGGCTATCAGCCGGCCAGAGTAGCCGGTCGCACCGTACAGCAGAATGTTGTACCCCATTGCGCGCTCCTTTTCGTGATCTCAGTGCGAGCGCCACGCCACCCATATGATAAGACTTCGGATGAAGCTTCGATCGCGGTTTTCAGGCAGCCCTGCAAAATAATTGTCGAATTCATATAAAGCAGCGCCGCCCAGAGCGTGCGCGACGCCGCGCGCGTGATGCAAGGCTCGTGTGCTTTCGAACAGCGCCCGAATCCAGGCTATCTCGGTTTCACGTCGCTCCGATCGCTCGCGCCCAAGAAATTCCTTGAGCCTACCTAGCTCGCTACCGCGCGCGTGACGTAACGCATGGATCACCATCAGAGTCCGCTTTCCCTCAAGCAAATCTCCGTTGATCTCCTTGCCGTACCGAGCACCGGGCTCGAGATTTAGAATGTCGTCCTGGATCTGAAATGCGGCACCAAAGAAAAATCCTAGCCGGATCAATGGATCCAGCGGCATGCGCCCTCGCGCCCCGATCAGACATCCGACCCGCATAGGATGAATGGTCGCCAGCCAGCACGTTTTCTGAAGGGCCATCTGAAGGTAGTCCGCGTCGCCGAGATCGGTGCGGTTGTCGCGCCGCCATCCCAGCTCAAGAGCCTGTCCTTCCGCGCTCTCCCAAGCGACGCGCTCAGTCTCCTCGAAAATACGTAATGCAGTCGCAATTCCTAGCCGGTAGATGTTCTCCTTCAGAGGACGCAAGCTCAGCAAGCCTAAGGCATCTCCGGCATTGATCGCGAGCGGTACTCCATGAATCGCGTGGAGCGTTGGTGCGCCTCGCCGCTCATCGCTGGCGTCTTCAACGTCATCATGGACCAGCAGTGCGTTGTGAAGTAATTCTATTGCAACTGCCGACGGAATTGCGTCCTCAAGCTTGGCACCCGCCAGCCGCGCTGTGGCGATACAGAGACTGGACCGCAACATCTTCCCTCGACGCTTGGGGTAGTCGGCAAGTAGCTGGTAAAGATAAGAGCGCGGCTCGCACTGAGTGAGGTACTTTCGCATGCATGCGCGAGTAAGTTCACCATACTCACTCAGCACGTCCTGGACTAGCAGCTCGTCAATACCGCTAAAATTCAACTCATCTCTGCAATCCATGGCTGTCTCGCTACAGCTCGATCTCTATAACCCCGAGTTGTTCGCCGGTTTCACTGCATACCGCGGCTCTCCAGCATCCGAGCGTATCAATCGAGGCCGTCGAAAGCGTAAGTAGCACTTCGCCAGTGGCGCTCCTAACAAGGGACGCCTCAAGGGGACCGGACTCGATATGCGAGACGCTGTAGAAGTAGATCCTGGTTTGTTCGATCGGCTCTCGGCTTGCGAATTCCAGCTTCCGGACGCGAACCGGTCGTCCCTTCCCTGTAAGAACAATCCTCGCGCCACGTGCATCTGACGATTGGACCGGCTCCGTAGCCGGCGCCCCCTGATTCGGTAGGTCCAAGGACGGATCGCGATCTGGTACTAATCCGAGCAGGGAGCCGATGACTCTGTACTGCGCAGTCGACACTCGCTTGAGACGGCTGTCGTCGGCCAGGAATGCTTCGACCCAGCCAAGCGCACTCATCATGGTGTCGGTCACGAGGTCCTGGGTGGCGTCGACAGCCTTGCGTGGGCTCTGCCCGCCAACCGCGCGGTCGCCCGCCCGCCGCAAGCGCTGTGAAAGTCGCGTGCTGCGCGCGACGTTGGCCTGAGCAATCTTGTAAGCCATTCGTACCGCGGCAACTACTGCATCCTCGGTGGTACTAGGCCCGCCTTGGCTCGGGTCAACCGAACGAAAAAGCGTCCCAGTCGTGCGGACCGGTCCGTCGCGTTCTACCGGTGGCCGCGACCAACGCTCTCTATTCTGGTTAGCTTCAGGATTTGTCATGGATGATCGTAACCGACAATGGAGTTGAGTTCAGGCTTGCCCGAAATGGCGTGAGCAGCGAGCATGCCAGACATGACAGCAGCCTCGACGCACCCTGTATCGAGACCACAGGCGGTCCAATCCCCGGCGATGGTCATGTTCTCCACTGAGCGATCGAGCGGTGAGATGCGATGGACGATTGAGCCGGGAAGTGAAAGCGTATAGCGATCTGAGCCCTCAAAGTTCGCTTCGACGTGTTTGGCTATCACATCGTTCTTTGCCGTCCTCCCTTCAGAGAACGCGGACGGCCAAATTGGTTTCATGCCCCGCGTAAGCATTAGGTCCAAATTTTCCGCTACTTTGGCCTTTAACAGGCATCGCTCTAGAATTGGCTGCAAGCTCTGTTTCAATTCGCTTGACGATCCGTTCCAGCTGGTGAACGGAAATCGCCTCACAATTTCCTCTAAATCCCCCGGAGGGGTATCAAATGCTCCTTCGCGACCGGTTAGCAACTTTTCTTGTGCAATTGACATTATAAGGTTCGGCGTACTCGTGACTGATGTCGTCGCAGGCGCCCGTTTCCTAACTTCGTCGATAATTTTCGGCAGGGCGCTACGGACACCTTTCCTCACGTTCTCGATGACGGACTCTGGGAGTGTTGCGCAGAAATAGGCAACCGAGCGCGCCTCTTCGAAATCGCTTTGCGTTTTTCCGGTTCTGGTGCGCCAGGCCCGCTCGGTCGCGAGCGCATGCGTCATGTCGGCCCAGGTGTCAAACGAACTGCCCAGCGCACTGAAGATTCCCGATCCGCGATACCAACCGAGATCGTGAAGGTCTCTCTTCATCCATACCTGTGCAGACTGGGTGGCTATCGTTTTAACTTGCGCGGCCATCGTCGCCCATTTGGGCGGCAATTTTGCAAACTCCGCTTCTTTGACGCAGGCTTTGAAGTCCTCAATGCCCAACGCAAAAATCACGCAATCGAAATCATCACCCAAGTGAATTGTTTTGCTGCCAGGATCGGGCTTCAGCGCTTCCCTGAATGCTTGAGCCGCGCGATCCGGCCAACATCCGAACTCGTCAAGCGCATGACTGCTGCAAGCATCAAGCTCGTCCGGATCGCCGCGTGTTGCAAACGTAAGCGAGGAGACATAGCGACTGCCCTTCTTCTCTGCCTTGAGCTCTACTGCTTCCAATCCATGCAGAAAATGAAAATGCACCGGCGACCCAGCCGTGAATTGACCATCCTCACCCCTTACCTTGCGACCGGCCAGCAGGACCCTGTAGAGCGGAGCAAACACCGCATCCCCCATCCCTGACCGGATGCGCCAGAACATGGCACCGCGATAGGTGAACAGCATGCGAAACGCTCCTCGCAGCGCGACGCCAGCTGCCAGCTGTGGTCGACTTCGCTCTCCGTTTCGGTAAGCGAACGCAAAGTCATAGTTTCCGACCAGGTACCTGCTCTCAAGAGATTCGAACGTTGCGCCGTTCTGCAGCAACCACTTCCGATAATCAAAGTGATTTATGGAATCGAGGCCCCTCTCGTCGAACGGTACACGATCACGCAACAAACCGACCAAAGTTGTCAGCACGATATCGATCATCTCGCTTCTGATTCGGACGTGCTCATCAATCGATGTGACGTCATTAAGAAATTTGCGCGTCTGCGCGGCGATCGCTTCCATCAACTTGAGCGGGGACGTTGCCGCTTGTGGCGCAAAATCATCCAGGGTCTGCAACCAGCGTTCAAGGATCGTGACCGATTGCAGGAGTACCGCTGCTCCCGTCAACGAGCTGTTCCGCAGTAGTTTGGTCATGCGATCTATTGCGAGGCTCACCGACGTCGTAGTGTTGATGGAAAAATCAGCATCTACGGCGTCGTCATGCCTTGATCGCGCATCAGGCCGAGGCCGACCGGGAATATCATCTTTTGGGGTTCCAATGACGCTGAGCATTAATGTTTTGAGCAACTCAAAACTGCGCTGCAGGTAGTACGAAAGGGTGAACGGATTCGTCTGCGCGTCGAAGTCCGTACCGGGAAGGCCTTCGCCAGGAGGAAAGTAGCCGGACCACATGACCCAGTCGTTTAGCGGCTCGGGCCGCGCCACGCCGATTAGTGGTTCGGGGAAGAACGCGTCCTCGATGCTATCGTGAACGGTCCGCATTGCGGGACTTCCATTGCCAGCCGCCCGCGACTTGTGCCACTGAGCTTCATCATAGCACTCGCGCATCATGCGGAAGGCATTTTCGTAATAGCCTAACCATACATGGAGACCGTGATCGAGGATGCGCCCATCGGCGTTGCGAACCGATGCGCACTTCCCGCCCAGCCGCCAACTCCGCTCATAAACGTGAATTTCGTACCCCGGTTGTTGTGAGAGGTGCCAAGCCGCAGACATCCCTGCACAGCCGCCACCAATAATTACCACCTGCACAGGTTTATCACGCACCTGCGGTAACTTGCGGGAGCCCATCATGGCTTGCTTGCCTCCCCACGACTGGGCAGACTAGCAATTGTTCCACGGAATGGCGAGCCCCCAGGTTGAATGGTCCGAACGCCCTTTGACCTGGGCCTACAGTATGCTTTCGGCACTATAGATGCAGCGTCACCACAGTAGATGCAGCGTCACCAAAGTGCGACCACCCGACGAGCTTCCTAACCGGGCAAGGTCCAGCTCATTACGCGGCCTGGCCTGTTTCCGGACTATCGACGGGCTTCAACGGGCCGTTGGCGTATAATGACCATCACACTGGTCCCATCGGGCCGCGGCCGATGTGCTTTCGAGCCCAGAGGGGAACGAGCGATGGACAAGCAGAGAATCAGAGTGCTGCGTCACGCTCAGCTATATGGACACCTTATCAACCGAACTGGCAGGCTCTACTACCCCGGCGGCAGCCATCCTGTTTGTAGCGAGCAGACTGCTCATGAGATGGTCAGAGCTGGGTGGCTGGTGCACAGCCGTGACAGATACGAGATTACAGCCGTGGGACTGCAAGTCCTGGAACTGGAACCCACACGGTAGCTTGGCGCGGCCGCGGCCCAAACAAAGCCCCGGAGCCGGCAGGGGTAGGTGACGCATCGCTGCCGGGCTCTGACAGCACGTTCAGCATGCAGAATTGAATCTGGTCAGAGCGAGCGGCCTTTGCGAGTAACGTAAAGCACGCGCTGCACGACTAACGTACCAACGCCGACGTCGAACGGAGCGGAGACTGCACCCGCCAGAACGTATTATAGTCGCCACGGCGCCGCCGCTTTGGATCCGGTTTCCTTAGCCGAAAGAAGAATTCGTCATGCACCGCCGAATCAAAATTCTTGGTTGGATCGCGATGTTCCTTGACACCGGAAGCGCGACCCGGAGGGAAAGCAGCACCGAACGTCTCACGAGCGACTCTTAGTGTTGGAGATGACGGTCGCGCATGCCGGCATCGATCCAAGCGATAGTCGGTACGGGACAGGAGCCCGCCTGTTCGGCAAGCTACCTCGGAATGCAGACCGTTGGCCAACGATATTTCAGCGCAAGTTCGGCTCGGCTCTTTGTGGAAAGGCTGGGCCGCAGGATCGAGGCGAACGATCAAGAGGACCTCGAGATATTTAGCGCTTCGACAATTGAATCGGCGAGAGCTTCCGCGATGCAGTTATAGCTCCAGTCATTTTGATGAAGCATGTTGCCGTCAAAGTTGCAAATCATCTGGTCGAAGGGAATGCTTGCGGCCTTGTTCCAGTATTTCATGATCTCATATCTATTGAAGACGCTAACCTGCGATTCTTTCGCCGCAGCTGCGATCAGTTTCAGCATCTCGTCGGTTGCAGGCATTGTCCCTGCTGTCAGAAGGGCCGGTGCATACTGCAAATTCATGAGTATGACGTCGGCATTGCCATCCGCCAGCCGGCGGAGGCCCTTGATAATCGCTGCCTGCACATCATCAAGAAAGTAATTCTTCCAAGCGGCGTTGGTGCCCACCTGCCAAATCACGAGTGAGGGGCTATTGCCAAACACATCGGTCTTAAACCTTGCCGCCTCATCCGGTGCTTCCTGCCCTCCGATGCCAAGATTGAGAACCTTGATCGACCGCTGTGGGAAGCGATCCGATAAGTGGGCATTCAGTCGCTTTGGATAAGAATCGGCTGGGCCGGCACCATCCCCTGCCGTAGAAGATGATCCGATTGCGACAATATTTATGCCTTCTTGCCGATCCAGAGCATCAGCGAGCTTCGGGAGCGCTCGCCCCAAGCTTCGAATTTCACGCGGTACATTGCAGGACAGCGGCATGCGCGGCTCCTCTAACTCACCTGTTCCCTGGATGTCAGCGTCTAGAGATGACCTTGCTCTGCGCTCGCGCTCCGTCGAACGCGACTACAGATCACGAACGTTTGCCACAAACAAACTGACCGGCAATATGCCTCCAGTTCCTTGATTCTCTGTCTGTCGCGCCCTTCTGGACTGCGTTGGAATACGGCAACGCGAGCCATCAAGAAGGCCTCTTCCTCATCGTCGGCCCCCTTCAATTCTCCTCCGCCGCACGATGCGGCTTGACTTATTCCCCAGCTCGACTTGGGTGCGGCCGACCATCACCAGCTGATGGCCGGCCCTTCTTTTTGGACCAGTCCTGGAGCGGATGAAACTCAATTAAAGCCGGTCATGCTTCCCCAGCCGCCCATGCCGCCGGACTCCGTCTGGGGCAAAGCGGGCGCCGGTTGGAAGGCCGGTTGGATTGGACGGACGCTGATCGGCCCGTTCACCTGATTGTAGGCTCCTCGAAAATGGCTGAGGTGGGCCTTGCTGCGGTGGTGGTAGGGGGAAGCCGCTGCTATTTGGACCGCCAATCCTGAGATCAGCAGCGCACCAAAGATGGTGAGTGCAGTTTTATTCATGGTGGTCTCCGTTGGTTAGACTTGGAGAAAGGCCTCGCGCGCCTCGCTCCGTGGATGGCGTCGAGTCTTGATGCGACACATCAATTGGTTCGAACGTATGCCGCACGTTCACGAGTGACGTGTTGGCCATCCCACATTTCACGAAGTCTTGACAGCCAGCCGACATCAACCTGTGCGCGAAGGGCGGTACACCGTCGCAGGTGATTTGTAGAGGCTTCGAACGAGCCGCATCAGGATAGAATTTGATTCGGGGAGGCTAGCTACGCTTCGTCCACACCGTCGATGCTCATGGCACCCGCGCCGTAGGTCATCACGTAAAGGAAGCCGCCTGCCATCACTAAGTTCTTATAGAAATGGATCATGTTGTTAAAATCCCCGGCAGCCAGGTGCACGCTAAAGCCGGTGCCTAGGCAAAAAACGACGAGCGCTGCAGCCACCCACCGAATCTTGAAACCTACTAGGATGCCCAATCCAGCGAGAAGATGGAAAACGATAGAAATCCAAACCGCCACATCGGGAATTGGCACATGGACGTTCGCAAAATACTTTGCCGTCGCGGTTGGATCGCGCAGCTGGAGGATGCCGTCCCAGATGAAAAGGCTAGACATCAACAAGCGCGCAAGCGGAGGCAAGTAGGCTTTCATGGCGTGCATGGCTCGTCGCTCCCAACTTCTTGTCCGGAAAGGGCATCGTATTGGCTCAAACCAGCACCAGGGAAAAATCGGATTGCGAGAAAAAAACTTCTCGATCCCACAATCGCCGAGCATCGTGGCCACATCGCGCCAATGCTGACATTCGACACCGTATGTTGACAGTCAGCAGACCAGGACTGGAGAGACCAGGCGGAAAAATGGATAAAGCTAGCCCGACAAGCCGAAGCGGGAACTTTTCCAACTTCGCGCACGATGCCCTGGTGGGGCGCGGCGGCGACAGGCCAAGGCGCGGGCGACTGGCGCCTGGTCGAGATCGGGCTGAAAGCCCAGAAATAGTCGGGATGGTTGGCAAGCGAAGACCGGGACGATTTACCCTGAAGAACGAACGCGAAGTGAATGCAATGGCAGCGAACGGAGCAACTGCATCGGAGATCGCCGCCAAAGCTGGGGAAATCTGCTTGCGCGCCCGCTTGTGAATACGCGGGATAAGGCCAAAATCAGAGGCTCGCACTCTGCACATGCCATTGTGCGACTTTCTAGCGATTTCGCAGAATCCGCCGGAGGAAAAACCTTATGGATATTGCCGCAGGCCTCGCACTTCTAAGCCAAGCCCAGCATCGTGAAAAATTCGCGGCAGATTGAAAAAGGTTTCGATGTCGCCGCTCTCAAGGCGCAGATGGCAGAATTGTACGGAACGTTAGCAGACGTGAAGATCGCGAGAATCGATGCACGACAAAGACGAGAAGATCAGGCAACCTGAAGAGAAAATTTCGACGCTAACTTCAGGCGAATCGTGCCCAATCTGTTCTGAGGGCCGAATGAAGATTGTCTTATCACGCGGGCATCCACAACTTGGCCGCTTGGGCGTTCAGGAAAGAACTTTAAAGTGCGATAAGTGCGAGCACACAGAAAAACGAATGTTCGATCCGACTGGTGTGACAAAGCGCAAATAGACCCCGCCTCGCGCATCAGGAACGCACCCTAGCGGCTTCCCCTCCGCCCCGGTCGGTGCAATCATGGGGCATCCGGTCGGGCCAGACTGCTGACGAAGATCGCTACAGCGATTGATCAGCTGGGTTTCAGATGGATTGGTTTGAAAAGCTCACAGGATTTCGCGAAACGAGCTACTACGAAACGCGCGCCAAGCTCAAGGTTGAAGGCCGCCAACTGCAATCCCTCATTAACGGGAAGAGCTACGACATCGGAGACCTCGAATTGGTGTCACTGCAAACAATGTGTGAAAGAGTCAAATCATCAGGCGGTCTGCCTGGGCGGCTAAAGGTAAGTGTGGTGACCGGCGATGTCCGGAATATGCATAAATCACCTGAGAACACTGGAGCTCTGTTTCGGCATCAGCAAAATCAGCTTTGCCGCTTGCGCTTAGATTTGTTCTTTCGATGCTCGTTGAGTCTCACCACAGCACGCTAGGCTTTTCATCTCTCGGGCGTAGCGACGCACTTGCTCGGCCCGCTATTGTATGACATCATAAAACCATGAAGCTGTCAGCAATAAATAGCGCTAAAAAATCAAAACGTGGCAGGCCTACCGTCGAGAGCAAAGCGATCAATGTCCGTATGGCGATCGACGCCATAAAATCCCTTGACGCATGGCGTCGCCAGCAAGAGGACCTTCCCGGCCGCCCCGAAGCCATCCGCCGCCTCATCGCCGCCGGACTAGAGGCGACATCAAAGAAGGGCGGGAAGCGATGAGTGGACCTTCAGACCAACTGCGCGCCATTTCATGGAGGAATACAAGAATGCGGCATGAAGGCTCACTTTCCCTTCCGGCATCGCGGCCTTTCACCGCCACCGGGGTTGCCCCGCAGGCAAATCAGATTTCGTTCTTGCACCTTCCAAGTGTGATGTCATGCGCAAATTGGCCGACCAAACCTCACTCCACATGATCTGGGCCGGCGGTTCGTAGTTGTCGGCTTTGCTCGCCGCACTCGATCCACTTATCGTCGCGCTGGATCTTCCTGATCCAGCTTTAGTGTTGCCAATTGGGAAGAACCGTTGTATGGCTATCTCAAGAAAACCGTACACAACGCATGGATAAGCATATGGTGGCTAAGCAAAAACAGGCCGAAGCAGTCGCCTACATTCGGACCTCATCTGCGGCGAATGTCGGTGCCGACAAAGACAGTGACAAACGTCAGCGAGCCGCGATCGAAAGCTTCGCGAAGCGCGCAGGGTTCAGGCTTGTCGATGAATTTACGGATGCCGCTGTGTCAGGTGCTGACCCGATCGAATCGCGAAAAGGTTTTGCCGCCCTCCTCGATCGAATCGAGGGTAACTCCGTCAGGACCGTCATCGTGGAAGATGCCAGCCGGTTTGCCCGCGAGCTAATGACCCAAGAATTAGGAATACTCACTCTAATCAACCGAGGAGTCCGCGTTCTTACTGCATCGGGAGACGACCTAACCGACAGCAGCGATCCTTCTCGTGTCATGATGCGTCAGATCGCAGGGGCATTTCATCAATATGAAAAGGCACGCCTAGTGGCTAAGCTCCGAGCGGCCAGGCAGCGCAGCAAAGAACGTGAAGGCAAGTGCGAAGGTCGCAAATCCTGGGCAGAGATCAATCCGGAGCTAGTCAGAGAAGCCAGACGGCTGAGACGCCGGTCGCCCAGAGGCTTCCAGCGGTCCCTACGTGAGATCGCGGCAGAGCTTGCGAAGCTTGGATACGTCAATGAACGCGGGGTAAGATTTTCGGCGTCATCCGTACAATCGATGCTGGCCTGAAACAGCTCGCGCGTTTGTCGGCGCCTGTTTCACGACGCCAAAGGGCCAGCCTCGCTTCATTTCGCACGTCATTTATGCACTAGAATAACGACCAAAAATCAGCGTCAGTAGTTTAGTGCACAATTCATGATTTTCGCACGGGGCCGAAGCAATGTCCGCTACACGGGGCTCTGCCAATTCATCGTCACCTCTGAGTTTGACCCGTTCCGGATATCGGTGAACTACACCGACGTTGGAGCTCGGGGCGCAGGGTGGTAACTTCGCCTAGATATGAGAAAATCCGATATCATCTGTCCTAGATGGAGTGCTGGCGGCGACGTCTTTCATTTCGGGTGACAAAGAATGTTAGTTGGCGCGCCAAAAGAAACCAAAGACAACGAATTTCGGGCCGGCTTGACGCCCGCCACGGTTGCCGAGCTCACGCATCGCGGCCACGCGGTTATTATTGAGAAGTCCACCGGCGTCGGGTCGGGCCTGACGGACGATGAATATTGCAATGCCGGGGCTAAAATTGTCGACACACCGCAGGAAATATTTGCTCGCGCTGAAATGGTCGTCAAAGTGAAGGAGCCGCTGGATGG
>Ga0210408_10002371_pt1 | contig 18406 bp, 16 predicted proteins | sample IncBWH4MmetaG_FD_155471 | JGI IMG/M metagenome (GOLD analysis project Ga0210408, IMG submission 155471) | Forest soil microbial communities from Barre Woods Harvard Forest LTER site, Petersham, Massachusetts, United States - Inc-BW-H-4-M | ecosystem: Environmental > Terrestrial > Soil >...
TACACGCGGCAGAAGCGGGTGTTCGCCTCAACCGCGGCGATATATGAACATCAGCATAACTGGTATCCTTCCAGCTACAGGTAGACCTATACCCGTCCTTTCGCGGAAAAGTCTACTAACGATCAGCCAAACCACCATTCTGCCTCATCGAGCTGGTCGGGGATGAAATTCACCAACATTTGAACTACCGGTACCAGCGATTCGATACAGTTCAGATAATGTAGGAGGCTGGAGTCTAGCCCGGCAATCTTGAGTTTTCCTGCGATTCTGGAGGCTGGCGCAGGCCTGAAGTTCCGGGATGCGCGCCGGGCCTCGTTTTCAAGTTTCCTCATCAGAGTAGGATCACCGATTATGGCTGCCGCCACCAATGGCCACCGTTCGGTAAGAGCCACCCAGGCGGCGAGCTGCCTGGCCCGAAGCCAAGGTGTTCTAGAGAAGAGGTCGCGCCCGACGCCGATGTCAAGCAGTAGGTGTGCATGGTTAAACATGCGCTTGGCCCCGCGCGGAGAGAGTGGTAGGACTTCGAGTACGGCATGATCGAGCTCGTCGCGCAGCTCAGTATTGGAAACAATGTACTGCTGCATACGCCTACGGATCATCCATCTCGTGCGTTCATCGGGATCGGGAACGATGCGCTTCCGCATCCGCATGCTGACCTCTGCTTCTCCGGTGTCGACCAGGCGTACCAGTTCTTTAATCACCTCCTCCTCTCGGGCCAAGCTCTTTTCTGTCATATCCAGTACGTTCGACACTGCGTTGTCGATCACCGTGCGGTCTTGCTTCTTCCGGCGCTCCGCGAGAATTTCAATGAAGCGCTCGACCAATGCAGAGGAGATGACGCCCGCCAGACCGCCTAGACCCACCACTGCGTCCGCTCCGGCAGTCACGACGGTCAGACCTGTAATCACGCCAGCCGACCCGGCCACCAGCGGCCAGCGCTTCAAGCGCCAGAATGCGGCGATCTCTTGCCACACTTCCCTGTATCCAGGCGTTAGCTCGCTGGTGTCCTGCGGCTCGTCGCCATTCTTCGGTTTGCTGGCGCCCTGTGGGACTGCCTGCTGCTCGTCGCCCTTAGGCACCAGCATCCTGCGCAAGTTCTGCGGCAGCGGAGGCGGCAGCCGGAGCTGGATCTGAATGAGTTTCTCCAGGTATGCCAGCCCATACGCACCGTTCGCCGGCCCATTGGCTACTCCTCCAGACCATGACACCCCGGTTTTACCGGAAATCGTTTCCAGTGCTGCGTATTTGATCTCCGCAGACAGAGCGATGGTGTCCATGTCGCCGATCAGGACGGAGACGACGCCTGGATGCCCGATGAGTTGGCTCACGACCTCGCACACTTCAACGGCGCGCGGCGGTCGGCAGCGTTCCAGGTTGTCCACGAAGATCATGAGCCTTCGCTTGCCACGGAGGGCCTGCTTGATCAGTCGGCCGAGCTGTCGGTTGACGTCCACCATCGAGCCACGCGCAGCTTCCGATCCCGGATCGTCGATCCAGCGCGCCACTCCGTGGATGCTCGGTGCCAGCCTTTGGGCTAGCAAGATCACTGTCACTGCCAGTACAGGCCAGGCCAAGCGGGTAGCTGCCGTGCCGTGCCCTAAGCCGGAGACCGCCCCCCCTGGATGCAGAAACGGCTTCATCAGAGAGCCCCCGGTCGGCCAAAAGACCGCCACAGCGGCCAGTAGGACCGCGAGGACCGTGTACCACAATCGGCGCCACCACCGTTGCTCAGGTGAAAGCATTGCGGACGGTAGGGGCATTGCCAGACGCACCCACCAATGGCGCTGCTTGTTCGTCGTCTTAGCGACAGCAGCAGCAAATGCGGCGCCTAGATGCGGTGCGTCGTCGTTGGCCCAGGCGTCAAACCAGCAGATAACATGCGGCGCGTCCCAGTCACTGCCTATAGCAAGACGGCCCTCTGTCATCTTGGCCAGCGAGGTCTTACCCGATCCCCATGGCCCGTTGATAGCAATGGTCAGCGGGGTATTAGTGTCCTCTGTGTCCATTAGCAGTGCGAGCGCGTCAGCGTACGCGCCGAAGCGCAAGGCGTCTGGATCTATGGGTTCAACTGGCTTGTCGGCATAGAGCCAACGCTTGGTAGCAGCTTCGGCCGGTCGAGGCGTTGGGTGGCCTGATGGCGCGGAACCTGCTCCCGCTGCCGACGTCTTGCTGTCCTGCCGCTGCCCGTTTTGTGACACACCGGTGGCTTGATCCGCGACCGCCATAGCTGATTTCCTCCCCCAGACGCCACCTGGCCTGGTAGTACTCACCACGGAGCGACGCCTGTACTGCGATTAAATCACCATCTGACTGGCAGTTCCAAGTTACGGCACAGGGAAAGGGGACCCCAGCCCAGCGCCTGCGGCCGCGAGGACCGATGAACACTCCCCACAGCGGAACAGCTGCCTCGTTGACGCAGGGTAAAGCCATATGCGGCTCACTGGCATAGCGGGGGGATGCACGTCCGGGCAAGCCTATTGAGTTGCAGCCCGCTTGCGTTGCCGACCGGCAACGAGCAGCCACAAGCAATAGTTGGGTATTCGCAGTCTTCTAGATGGCCTCTACGATATCGACAAGTCCGCTCTTCCCTGGGAAAATGCGTGGCCTGCAGGCGTGCCGACGGAACAGGCCGATATGAGCTACAACAGCCGCTGTCTTCCTCTCATGAGCGCGAAGCGCCTAATCGGCTTTCGGCGCGCTTCCTGTGCGAATGACAAGCCGAATTGGCGATCGCCGTAACGTTACGGATATACAGGCAGCGCATAAATATACAGATGTAAAACGTCCTCTATTCGGCATGTGCGGTAAACCGGCCGACAGGCGACCGGTGCCGGGAACGCACACGAGACCAGAGGCATGCGGCGAAAAATCTGATCCGTTGCGGTGCTGGGGCGGCGCCGCCGACGAACGTGGCAGCGGCGTAGGGCGGCTACAGGCGGTCAGGCGCGCCGGGCGTTGAGGGCTGCGCCCTAGCGCTATCCATCTTGGCCGCGATTCAGTCGGCGGATATCCGGGTCTCGTTTCGGGGGCCTGTTCTGGCCGCGGGCACGGTCTCGAGGGTCATCTCCTGCCCCGTTAAGGCTTGGCGGTCTGTTGCATGCGGTAGCGCTGGATGCGGATGGTGCGCCGCAGGAGGAGAGCTACGCCCATGACCGCACCACGAGCGCGTTCCCGGCAACCCAAACAGCTGGACGCTGGGATCTTCCAGGCCGAGATCAATTCGTTCGCCCTGCGCCTGGCCGCTGAGGGCAAGGCCGCCAAGACAATTTTCAGAAGGTCTGTCGCGCCCGATGCCACCGGGTGAGTCTTGATCAGTCAGCCCAGCTAGAGCGCATCCATCCTGGTAGTTGGGCTGACACAACAATTTTAACACCCGTGCCAAGGTGTGCCGGGGAATGCCGTTTCGTCCGTGTTGCTCGCGTGTTGGACGCCTCCCGGACCCGGACTTGTGTTGCTCGTGTGTTGGCCGCAGCGGCCCCGGCCAGCCGTCGCGCCTGCACCCCCGACCCGGCCCTGTCACACCGGCATGCGTGCCAGCCCGCGGCTGTCAACGCCGGCCATTTTCACCCGACGCCGGCAGCCGCCCGAAGACCGGCTGCCGCCGGCTACCCACTGGCCTGCCAGCCATCCCCAACCCCCGCGGCCAGCCGGGAATGACCCACCGTGACGAACAAAGCATGCGCCGACGGATCAAAAGCACCCATATCGAGTGATATACGGGTGATCATCTCCGCATATCCTTCCGAAAAATTGAGCGATGATCACCCGTATATCTAACGTTATACGGCCGAAGGGTAGTGATCTGATCTTCGATCACCCGTATGACGCTGCCGAATACGTGCGGACGGCGCCCCATGAGACCGCACATCGAAGCGCAGCGCAGATTATTCGTTCTAGCACCTTGCTCGTGAGCGTGAACGGTGAGTGCGATTTCGTGGTGGCCCGCAGCTACGGGGCTCGCCTTGTGTCCAGATCACGTGATCACGCGATCACCGAAAGTGCCTTGCGTCGCCGTGTCCCCGATCGGCTGTGTGGCGCCGTTTAGGCTCGCCGACTAACCAAGTGCTGACTCCCGCAATCGCGACCGATCAGACGGATCTGGTGGCCCCTGCTGGTCCGGTCGCAGCCCGAGCGACTGCCCCTGCTATTTCGGCGACGCACCACTAGAAATCCCTCCTCGTGGAGACTTCGGATCAGCTGAGAATTCGCGTGGAATGTCCGTGGGAATTCGCGTTTGATGACACGGACGCCCAGGAGCTGGGCAGCAAGCACCCAGCTAGCGCGGCGGGCTACGCACATCGCGCCGTGGCAGCTCGCCAGTAGAGGTCGATGAGGCCTCTGCTGTGGCGCCCCCGGGACGGTGCTCTTCGGTTTAGTAGCCGGGTTTGTTGCCGACGATGATGACGCTGGCGATCTTGTTGCCGTCGAGAGTGAAGTAGTAGGTGAGGATCAGCGGGTCGGGGAGCCCAGTCTTGTCGTACTCGCCGTCGATCGCAGCGGAGATAATCCAGCTCCCGTGGTGCTCCTTTACGTCTGTGAAGTCGGTAGTGATGACGTGATCGCCCACGCTCTCCTTATCGGCCCAGCGCTTGATGGCGGCGGGACCCCAGAACTCCCGTTGGATGTCGTTCAGCAGGCCGTCGTCGGTGAACGGGGCGATCATGCCGTCGCTATCGAAGGCGTTGGCAGCGGCGAAGAAGTCGCTGATGGGCTGGGGCACCGTGGTAGGGAGCGTCTCGGGCATGGTAATGGTCCTTTCGGTTGGGGCTGCTGTTCCGATGGTGGGTGGCTTGGACGGTGACGACCATCTTCCCGACCTCGTACGAGGTGTCGGGCGGGCGGTCTCGAGCGGCGCGTTTCTCCTCGCTGTTGGGGTTGTGCTGCCTTGTTCACGAAGACCGAAGCTCGAGAGCGAGGTCGTCGGCGTAGGTCGCGATGGGAGGCGATGCGGCCGCCGGCACGGCTGCGCGAGCAGCGGAGAGCTACGTGCGCAGATCGCGCGCGATCCTCTCTCCGATCGCCAAGGTCGTCAGCGTCGTGGGGTTGGATGGTGGCGTCGGCATGATCGACGCGTCGGCCACGCTGAGGCCGGCGACGCCTCGCACAGCACCCGTCGCGTCCACGACGGCATGCGGATCGCTTCGCGGGCCCATGCGAACGGTGCCGTTGGCGTGGTTATAGAAGGTCACGCCTGCCTTCAGTACCGCTGTGAGCGCATCCTCGTCGTCGCCGACGGCGTCGCCGCGGGACACCTCGCCCCGGTGTAGCGAGGCGAGCGGCTCGGTGCTGGCCAGCCTGCGGGCCAAGCGGATCCCTTCGACCATCGAAGCCACGTCCCAGGGGTCGGCGAGCAGGTTGACGTCGATCCGCGGCGGAACCTTGGGGTCCCGCGAGACGAGCGTCACTCGCCCCCGTGATCGCGGCTTGAGCAGCCCGACGTTCATTTCGAACGCGACGCCAGAAGGACTCATCTCGCCCGGGGCGAATGTGGTCGGGAATACGTGCAGCCACGCGCGACCCGCGCTGCCGGGTTCGGCGACGGTCAACATCGTCTGCACAGGCGGCGTCCCCTCCGTCAGTTTCGCGGGATCGCCCGCGTAGACCGCGGTGAAGATCGGCTGCTCGACCAGGTGGGCGCCCACGCCTGGGGCATCGGCGACCACGTCGATTCCGAGCGAGGTCAGCTCCTCCGCTGGTCCGATGCCCGAGCGCATCAAGATCGCTGGGCTGCCGTACACGCCGGCGCTGAGAACAACGTGTCCGGCAAGCAGCAGCTCGCCGGACGTGAGCATCACGCCAACCGCCCGTCCTTCTTCGATCACCACGCGATCGACTTCCGCCTCGCCGCGTATCTGAAGGTTCGTGCGCTGGCGGGCCCGCTCGAGATACGCAATCGAGGCGTTCTGACGCACGCCATCGACGACGTTGCGAGCGAGGACGCCAACGCCGACTTGATCGGGGCCGTTCACGTCCTCGACCCGCCGAAAGCCGCTTGCGGTCGCCGTGCGAATGAACGAGCGGTGCAGCAGGCTCAGACGATCCGTGTAGCGGCGGATCGGCACCGGACCTCCCCGACCGTGGTAGCGCGCGTCGCCCTCGGGATCGTCCTCAAGGCGGCGGAAGTCGTCGAGCAGCTGCTCGAAGGACCAGCCCGGGTTCCCCAGCCGGGACCACTCGTCGTAGTCCTCAGGTGTACCGCGCGATGAAACCGCGCCGTTGTGAGCCGTTGAGCCGCCGATCACCTTCGCGCGCGGCACCGGGATCCGGCGCCCGAGGACTCCTGGTTCGCTCTGGTAGCCCCAGTCGTGCGAGCTCGGAAACTGGTTGGCATCGAGCAGGTCCTCGGGCACGTCGCGCGTCGCCGCGTAGTCCGGGCCCGCCTCGAGAAGCAGCACCCGCACCGACGAGTCCTCGCTCAATCGCTCGCCGAGCACGCTTCCCGCTGCCCCGCCCCCGACGATCAGGAAATCTGCGCTGTCGCGAACGCTGTCATTAGCGGTCCGACGCCCGCCGGCGTCAGACCCTTCGGCGCTCACTGACCCGTCCCGCGGTTCGTGTGCTCCATGAGGTGCAGGGCCACCCCGAACGTCGTCTCCGGCGCGGTGAAGATCGAGCGGACCTCGTCGGTCTCGAATCCGCCCTCCAAAACGACCCCTCGGCCGGCCAGATCGGCTTTGGCATCTTCGAGGTCGTCGACTTCAATTCCGAGGTGGCCGATGACGGCAGTCTCGCCATCCTTCAGCTTTGGCATGCCGAAACCCGGAGCGCGAACCTCGATGAGCTCTAGCTGCGTTTCACCGAACAGCAGAACTTGCAAGTCGATGTCGTCGGAGACGAAGCGCTCGCCCACAGCTCTGCCGTCAGCGATGTCCCCCGCTCGAGCGACGGTTTCGTCGATGCTGCGCACGACGAATGCGATGTGATCCAACCCAACAATGTTCATGGAACTGTCCTTTCTGTGTCGCTGTTTTCTTTTGTTGACTGAAAGTGGCGATGCTCTGCGCCGACGCCTGTTCAGGCGTGTAGAAGCGACCCTCCGTCCACCCCGAGGGTCTGGCCGGTGACGTAGCGCGCCTCGTCGGTGGCGAGGAACAGCACGGCCGGTGCGATGTCCAAACGCGGGTCGCCGAGGCGCCCCATGGGTATGGCGGCGATGGCCGCCGCCATAACGTCCGGATTGGCACGCTCGATTTCGTCCGCAGAGTCGGTCCTCGCCGTCGGGGCCACCGCGTTGGCGGTGATGCCATAGCGAGCCCACTCCCGCGCGGCGGTCCGTGTCAGGGCGCGGACTGCTTCCTTGGTGATGTTGTAGCCGACGGTCCCGGCGTTCCCGACCACGCCGTACCCGGACGCGAAGTTGACGATCCGGCCGCCCCGTTCGCGCATGTGCTGGAACGCGGCCTGCATCGCCCAGAACGTTCCGCGGAACCCGGTGTCGAACGTCCAGTCGAGTTCCGCGTCGTCGAACGACTCCAGAGGCGTCGGTACGGGCAGGCCGGTCGGCTGGTCCCGGGTGCCCCAGGACTGCGCGTTGTTGACCAGGATGTCCAGGCCCCCGTAGGTCTCGACGGCGAACTCCACCATGTCGACGACGTCGGACTTGATGCCGATGTTGGTGGGCTTAGCGATCGCGATGCCACCGGCCTCCTCGATCGCTTCCACGGCGGCGGCGCATCCGTGCGCAGAGCGCGAGGCGACTACGACCCGGGCGCCTTCGCGTGCGTACAGCTCAGCGATTGCCCTGCCGAGGCCGCGACCGGCGCCCGTCACGATGGCCGTCCGGCCCGCCAAGCGGCCTGGCCGGCTCAATGTGTCGCTCTCGGTGGCTGTACTCATGGCATCCCCACTTCGGCGTAGAAGGATCTGCCTCGAGCGTCTCTCCTGCCACAGCCGGAGGGTCAAGAGCGGATTTCGCGGTTGACTCTCACACAGGGGGAGGGTGGAGGGTCACACTACGGACAACAGTGAGGGAGGACCTCGATGGCCCGAAGTAAGGCTTCAGCGCCCGGGGCGCTGCCTGCGGCCATCAACGTCCGTGGAGCCCGGCATAACAACCTGCGTCATGTCGACGTCGACGTGCCGCTCAGGAGGACCGTGGCAGTCGTCGGCGTGTCGGGATCGGGCAAGACGTCGCTCGCGATCGGCACGTTGTACGCCGAAGGCGTACAGAGGTTTCTGGAGAGCCTGAGCACGTACAGCCGCCGTCGGCTCCCGCAAGCTCAGCGCCCAGACGTCGACCGTATCGATCACCTCCCGCCCGCACTCGCACTGCGCCAGCGTCCTCCCATACCGGGTCCGCGGAGCACCGTCGGAACCATGTCGGAGGTGCTCAACGTGCTCCGTCTGATGATGTCGCGGCTGGGATCGCACCTGTGCCCGAACGGACACCGGGCCGAGCCGTCGGTGGCGGCAGTCTCTACGTCTTCGACGAGCCGGCCACCGGCCTGCACCCGCTCGACGTGGCCACTCTTGTTGGCGTGTTCGACCGTCTACTGGAAGCCGGGGCCACGATCATCGTGATTGACCACGACTTGGACCTGCTCGCTGCGGCCGATCACCTCATCGACATGGGCCCGGGTGGAGGCCCCGACGGCGGACGCATCCTGGCTGCCGGCACGCCCCAAGACGTCACGCGCACGTCGGACAGCGTGACCGGGCCATGGCTGGCCGAGCAGTTCGGCGTTCCACGTGGGTGACAGGGCGCTTCGGCATTACCACGAGCTCGGCCCGTCGGAGCGGGTGAAGATCGACGCTGACATCGGGTGCCGGGGCGACGCGACGGAGCAGATCGTCACCGCCCAGATCATCCGCCGCCTTCGTGACCTGGACATGCCACTCGAGGAGATCCGCGCCGTGCTCGATGCCAGCGACGTCGAGACCCGCAACCGGGTAATCGCCAACCACCTCGGCCGTCTCGAGACAAACCTGGCCCGCACCGAGACGGCTGCCCGCGAGCTCCGGGATCTCCTAGACGGTCCCCTGGCGAGTCCAGAAATCTAGCGTCGCAATACCTCTGCCATGTCCTCCATGGGCGAAGCTAGGACCCGCTCTGATCCCCTTCCAGACGTTTCTCGCGGTTAGGGCTTCAGCCGGGTTTGGAAGATCGGCCACCCAATTTCGGTCTGCCACAACGACTCGTCTGGGGTGTCGGAGGGGCCGACGAGGTAGTACTCGCGAATCGGCCCGTCGACCGCGAGCGCATGCTTCGTCACATAAGCGGCGAGGGCACCGTACGTCCGGTCCACCTCGGTATTGGAGCCGAGGTGGACCATAATCGCCAGCTCTGCCGGCGGGATAACGTCCGTGCTGACGCGTCCAACAGGCTGCGGCAATGGGTCGCATGGAAGGAAGATCGTGACCCTCCCCTCGCCCTCGTTCAGTAGCTCTGGCTCGAAGATGCCCCCCACGGGCCCGGCCGGGCTGATGCCCTTGGCGGACAGCGTGGCGGCCACTTCGCCCATGGCTCCCCGGAACCACGCCACAACGTGGGCCGTGTCAACAATGTCCGTGATGAGAGCGGCGGGCGTGGCGGCGACATGGCGATGTTCGATCGTGACGCTGCTGTCTTGGGGTCGGTCCAGCAGACTCCGCACGGATGCGACTGTTTGTTGGGTCTGGGCGAGGCTGGACTCAAGACGGGCCAGATGGTTGGCGATCACTCGGTTGCGGGTCTCGACGTCGCTGGCATCGAGCACGGCGCGGATGTCCTCGAGCGGCATGTCAAGGTCGCGGAATCGGCGGATGACCTGCGCCGTTACGATCTGCTCTGGTGCGTAGCGCCGGTATCCGCTGTCGGCATCCACGTCGACCGGCTCCAATAGCCCGAGCTCGTGGTAGTGGCGAAGCATCCTCACGCTCAGGAACGTGGCCCGAGAGAAGTCGCCAATGGCGAGGGTGGAGGTCACACCGAATTCTGGGTCTCCCCCTACGTGAGAGTCAAACGCCAATCCGCTCTTGACCTTCCCTCCGCGAGAGGGAAGAGGATGTCGTTTGGCTGTCAGGAGAATTCCCCCTGGGCAACTGAAAGGAGCCGGCATGGAATCGAACGAGCTACTTCGGGTTCAGCATGAGGTCACGTCCGAGCGGGACCCTGAGAAGCGCCGGGCGGCGATCGACCAGGCGTACGTCGAAGTCCTGAGGTCCTTGGATTCAGAAGCCGACGTCATCGGGCGGCAAGCGTTCAGCGATCGCCTGCAACAAATTCTTGACGGCGCACCACCGGACTTCGTGATAGAGAAGGACGGGCCAGCCTACGTCGGTCCGGACACCGCCGCCCAGCCTTGGCGGTTCGGCCCTCCCGGCAACCCTGTCATCCGCGGCATGGATGTACTCACACTGCGTGAGGGCATGGTGAGCGTTATACGCGGACTTGTCGCGAGTTAGGGCGAATCAGCATGCACGCTCAAAACGCTGGGTCGATCCCGACGAGCCGGCGAACGAGTTACCCGGCAGCGGCCGCGGTCCTGGCCGAGCGCGACACGGTAATGGCCTCCCTAGTCGCGGCGGCGGGCCCGATGCGGCTGCGCAAACCTGTGGAAACGCATTTCGCCACGCTCGTGGAGTCGATCGTGTACCAGCAGCTGGCGGGTCGGGCCGCGGCGGCCATCCACGGGCGGCTGATCTCCGCCCTCGACGGGCGGGTCGAGCCCGAGGCAGTGCTCGCGCTGGCCGACGAGCAGATGCGGGCGGCCGGCCTCTCCGCCAACAAGACGGCATCGCTCCGGGACCTGGCTGCCAAGGTCCTCGACGGAACCGTGATCCTCGAGCCGCACCGGCTGGCGCGCGTGCCTGACGATGAGGTCGTCACCCGCTTGACGGCTGTACGGGGCATCGGGGAGTGGACGGCTCAGATGTTCCTTTTGTTCCAGCTCCGCCGCATGGATGTGTGGCCCACGGGCGATCTGGGAGTCCGGAAGGGCTACGGGTTGGCCTGGGGCGTCCCGACGCCGACGCCCAAGCAGTTGTGGGTTCTGGGCGAGCCCTTTCGCCCGTACCGGTCCGTCGCGGCGTGGTACTGCTGGCGAGCGGTAGAGATCTTCGCCGGGGCGGCCGAAAGCGCCGTGACTCGCTAGCCCGACCCTTCGGCGCGAAGGCCGGCCTTAGGAACCGGGCGACGCTCGTAACCATGCTCCGCCGGGCGCCGGGAGCCGCTTCGCGGGCCGTTCAGTGTGGCTTCGAGCACGAGGATTAGATTTCTCCACTTGTGCCCCTGGCTCCTGCGGGCAGCGGTCACCCCGATCATGCGAGGAGGCCAGGGATGCTCATCACGACGCAGGACAACGAGGAGATCATCGAGCGGGTCGCGGCGCTGGACATCGGCAAGGCGGAGCTGGTGTGCCGCGTCCGGGTCCCCGATGAGGACCATCCGGGGAGGCGACTGCAGGAGGTGCAGGCCTACCCGACGCTGACCCGGTCGGTGCTGAGGCTGGTCGATCACCTCGCCCGCCTGGGCGTTACCCGGGTCGTCATGGAGGCGACCGACGTTATCCGGGGCGCAAAAGGCCCAAGTCGGACATTGCCCAGGTCGTGCCGGTTGCCTCGAACGTTTCCCGTTCTCCCGGTGGGTGCCGAGATCTTGCCGCGTACTTCGGGCCTGGCCTACGCCGCAAGCGCCGCCGGGGCGGCGGAGGTGGCCTCCCGCCACCTGCAGTGCTCCTCGACCAGGTGCCAGATCTCCGGGCGATACACGATCCCGATGCAGCCACCGCCGCCCTCGGGATACTGGTGGCCGCGGGTGTCCTGGAGACCGCAGGGCATGGCAGGCAACCGGAGCCATCGGCGGGGTCTTTGAACAATCAAAGACTAACCAACGTTCTACTAAGCGAGATCGTAGTCGTAGTGGCAGCCGGACAGGCTGACGTGGCTCGACCCATCCGCCACCCACGAAAGGGAGTATTCGGTGACTCGTGTACGTATGTGGCCCCGCGGCGAGCGGGGCGGACCGCCCGGACGGGAACAGGGTCTTTCTCGCCTCGCCGGGCAGCCGCCGCGTCGGCTCTGAGCGTGCTGGCCGCGGCGGCGGCGCTCGCGGCCCCCGGGTTCGCCTCGCCCGCGCACGCCGCCACACCGCAGTACACGCTGACGATCGTCGGCACGCCGGGCACGAATCTGTTCGGGATCAACAAGAACGGAGTAGTCTTCGGCGAAGCCGTCGAGCAGGGGGCCAAGGCGAAGGAGGGCTTCCTGCTGGCTGCTGGCGCCAAGAAGATGGTGTTCCTGGGCTCGCCGGGCGATCAGGCGAACGCCAACTCCCAGTCCGCCCCCGAGGCGATCAACGGCAGCGCCGACATCGTCGGCTCGGCCACGTCGTTCGCCACCGGCAACCAGACGGCGGTCGAGTGGCCCGACAGCGCCACCCCGACCGACCTGGGGGCGCAGCTCGGGCTCCAGAACCTGGTCAGCAGCCCCGCCTTGACCTCCATCAACGACAACGGCCTGATCACCGGGTTCGGCTCCAACCACGGCGACGTCGGCTTCACGATCAGCGGCAGCACCGTCACCAGGCTGCCGGCGCTGCCCAACGGCGGCGTCGACGTCGAGCCGATCGCAGTCAGCAACTCGGGCCTGATCGTCGGCCAGGCCGACACCACGACGACGGGCTTCCAGGCCGCCGAATGGCGGAACGGCACCGCCCAGGCGCTCGGCATGCTGCCCAGCAGCCTCACCTCCGAGGCACTGGCGGTCAACTCCACCGGAGAAGCTGTCGGGGCCGACCTGCTGACGACCGACCGCGACGCCCACGCCGTGCTCTTCGCTAACGGCACGGTCACCGACCTCAACGCCCCGGGCACCGGAGCTCCGGGCGCCGATGCCGAGGCGCGCGCGATCAACGACAACGGCGTGATCGTCGGCCTCGGCGGCAACGGCCACGGATTCGTCTACCAGAACGGCCAGGCCACCGACCTGAACACCCTGATCGCCGCCGGATCCGGGTTCACCCTGGGCACCGCGAACGGGATCAACAGCAACGGCGTGATCGTCGGCAACGCCACGTCAAACAGCACGGGCCAGACGTTCGGCTACGAGCTCACCCCGGCCTAGCGCACGGGCGGCGGCCTCCACCGCCGCTACCGGACCGCTAGTTCTCGGCATGCGGCCCCGGCGAGCCATCGCGCCCGCCGGGGCCGCATGCCGGCACCCGGCAGGACACCGGGTGCCGGAAACAGCAGCTGATACAGGCGGGCTAATGCCCGTTCCCGCTCGGCAAGAACAGCCGGGCACCGGAGCCACTCACGTGACTCTTCATCCAGAGGGCTGCGACCTCTGACGCTCGCTGCGGCAGCACACGCCGCCGGATACATGCCCCCGAGTGTAAGGAGCTCCTGTGACAGTCGCGTCCCTTGGGTAAGACGGGATTGAGATCGGCGGCAAGGACCTGTCGGCTCAGGCCTGACCTCGGGCCACGACACCGACTGGTGCGCCGGAGGTAAGAACGTCGCCGCTGCCGAAGCGAACACATCGACACAGCCAGTCGATGACGCATGGGAGGCCGTGGTGGCTGCTGATGCTGAGGTGATAGTGGTTGGGCTCGGTGTGGGCGGGGAGTTCGTCGCCGGACGCCTCGCCGAAGCGGGCCTGGGGGTGGTGGGCATCGAGTCGGCCCTCGTCGGTGGGGAATGCCCGTACTGGGGATGCGTGCCGAGCAAGATGATCATCCGGGCGGCGAACACCCTCGCCGAGGCCAGACGGGTCGGCAAGCTGGCGGGATACGCCACCGTTCAGCCGGACTGGTCGATTGTGGCCCGGCGGATCCGGGAGGAGGCCACTGACGACTGGGACGACACGGTCGCGGTTCAGCGGTTCACCCGCAAGGGCGGCCGGTTCGTCCGTGGTCGCGCCGCCGTGACCGGCAGCCGCACCGTCGTCGCCGGCGGGCGCGAGTTCCGCGCGTCGCGCGGACTGGTGCTCGCCACCGGGACCCAGCCGGCGGTTCCCCCGGTCGACGGGCTGGCCGGTACTCCCTACTGGACCAATCATGGGGCTCTGGAGGCCATGGAGGCGCCGGCCTCGCTCACCGTCGCCGGCGGCGGCGCGGTCGGGGTGGAGCTGGCCCAGGCGTTCGCCAGATTCGGGACCGCGGTCACGATCGTCGAGGCCGCGGACCGGCTGCTGCCCGGCGAGGAGCCGGAAGCCGGCGAGCTGATCGGCGAGGTATTCCGCAGGGAAGGCATCCGCGTCCTGACCCGGGCGCGGCTGCGGCGGGTCAGCCACGACGGCCGCTATTTCACGGTGCACCTTGACGGCGCGGGTCCCGTTCATAGCGAACGCCTGCTGGTGGCCGCCGGGCGGCGCGCTGACCTGACGGCTCTGGGCGTGGCCGCCGCGGGCATCGACGACACCGGCCCGTTCATTGCCGTGGACGATCACCTGCGCGCCGCCGACGGCGTGTGGTCCGTCGGCGACGTCACCGGCGCGGGGGCGTTCACGCACGTCGCGATGTATCAAGCGCGCATCGCAGCCCGTGACATCCTCGGCCAGGCACACGAGCCGGCCAGCTACCGGGCGCTGCCCCGCGTCACCTTCACCGATCCCGAAGTCGGCGCCGTCGGCCTCACCGAAGCCCAGGCACGCGGCACCGACGTCAGCGTGCGGACTGCGGTCTCCCCGATCCCGTCCTCGTCCCGGGGCTGGATCCACGGCCCGGGCAACGACGGGTTCATTAAGCTGATCGCCGACACCGACGCCGGGACGCTGATCGGAGCCACCTCCGCCGGGCCGGCCGGCGGTGAAGTGCTCGGTGCGCTCGCGGTCGCGGTCCACGCCCGGGTCCCGGTCGCCATGCTGAGCCAGATGATCTACGCTTACCCGACGTTCCACCGAGCCATCGAAGACGCCATCACCCAGCTGTCCTTACGCCGTCCGGATCGAATCACGACCCGCGCTGTAGCGCTACCAGCCAAGATCGTCGAGCGCGGTGAGAATTGCGCCGGGTTCTGTGCAGGTGCTGTAGTCCGGGTGGACTTCGATCCAGCGGACCACCCGGTCGGTGCCGACGGTCGCATTCGTCGTCATCGGCGGCAGGCAGGCAATCTTCTTCATCAACCCGCCGCTTGGCGCGGCCGGCTGGTAGCTGACCGCCTGTTCATCACTCAGCCTGCGCTGACCGCGCCGCCGGCGACTTCAGGCGCTGCGGAGATCGCGAGGTAAGACTGTCCGCCACAACTACGCTAACGAGAGAGCGGCCTGGCATCCCGCTGAAGTCCGTCCGGTGACGTCCAGCGAGACCAGGAGCGCGTCACGGCGCAACCCTGACGTCGGCCCCGGCACGGCCGGTGACGACACGGGCCTCGGGTTTCTGGTACGAAAAGGAGACCACGGTGGTAACTGACCTTGGCGGTAAGACCGCGCTGATCACGGGAGCGGGGCGCGGTATCGGCCGGGCCGTCGCGCTCGGGCTAGCGGACGCCGGTGCCGCGCTGATCCTGATCGCCCGGTCCACCGGCCAGCTGGCGCAGGCGCAGGCGATCCTGCTCGGCCGGGGCGCTGCAGCCGGGCGGATCCGGGTCATTCCCGCCGACCTCGGCGACGAACAGCACCGCGGCCGTGCGGCCGCGGCCGCGGTCGCGGCAGGCCGCGTGGACATCCTGGTCAACAACGCGGCGACCGTCGAGCCGCTCGGCCCGACTGCCGCGGTCCCGGTCGCCGAGCTTCGCCGTGCCTTCGAGCTCAACGTCATCGCACCTGCCGCGCTCTCCGCCGCCGTGCTGCCGGGCATGCTGGACGCCGGCTGGGGCCGCATCGTCAACGTCTCCAGCGCGATCGTCGCGCGGCCGGATTTCATGGTCCGTTTCAACGCGTACGCCGCCACCAAGGCCGCGCTGGAGGCCCACACCGTCAACCTCGCCGCCGAGCTGCGCGGCACCGGGGTGACCGTGAACGCGTACCGGCCGGGCGGTGTGGATACCGCCATGCAGGCCTGGATCCGCCAGCAAGATCCCGAGCGCATCGGGACCGCGGCGTACGAACGGTTCAACCAGAACTTCACCGAAGGCACGCTTATCACGCCCCGGCAGTCCGCCGCAGTCCTCATCGCCCACCTGGCCGGAGGCGATACCGGGGCCATCTGGATGCCAGCACCGTCCCCGTCCGGTCATGAACCCCATAGCCGCGCTGTACGCCGCGCGGGCCGGCGCCCAGCAGAGTGCGCCCTTCCTGCTGATCACTATCAGGCGCGGCGCGGAAAGGAGACTGCCTTGCACCACGATCTGGCCGGGAAGGTGGCCCTTGTCACCGGGGGATCACGGGGCATCGGGGCGGCCGTCGCACGGGCCCTGGCCGGTGCGGGCGCCGACGTGGCGATTACTTACCTGAACTCCAGGCAGGCCGCCGAGAACGTGGCCGCGGAGATGCGCGCCACGGGAGCGCGGACACGGTCTATCCGGGCGGACCAGGCCGATCCGGCCGCAGCAGCTGCCGTCGTCCGCCAGGTGGCCGAGGAGCTCGGACGGCTGGACATCGTGGTCAATAACGCCGCGGTCGCGGTCCTCGGCCCGATCGATGGCCCTGATCCCGGCGACGCCGCCCTTGACCGCCAGATCCGGGTGAACTACACGAGCATCGTCGCCGCGATCCGTGCCGCGGCGCACGTGCTCCCCGATGGGGGCCGCATCATCAACATCGGCTCGGGGATCGCGACACGCACCGGCGCATCGGGGGTCGCCGACCACGCGGGCACGAAGGCGGCGCTCGCCGGGTTCACCCGGGGCGCGGCGCGTGACCTGGCCCCGAGGGGCATCACCGTGAACCTGCTGCAGACGGGCCTGGTGGCCACGCAGCTGACCACCGCCGCGGGCAGCGCAGCGCAACGACTCATCGCGTCCGTGCCGCTGGGGAGGATGGGACGGCCCGAGGAGATCGCCGCCGGGGTCTTGTTCCTGGCCAGCCCTGACGCCTCGTACATCACCGGCGCCACCCTCGACATCGACGGCGGCTACGGCGCGTAGCCATCGATGCTGCCTGCCAGCACCAGTAGTCCATTCCGGTTCGCGAGCAAAGGAGCATGACCTTGAGCGCCACCAGCGACCTGGCCCAGGAACCCGGCTACTTCACCAGGTACAAGAACTTCGCCCTCAGCAGGTCCGCCGGCGGCGTGCTGACCCTGCGCTTCCATACCGGCGGCGGGCCGCACACCTTCGACGGCACCACTCACCATGACTTGCCGCGCCTGCTGGAGGACATCGCGTTCGACAAGGACAACCGGGTCCTGGTCCTCACCGGCACCGGGGACAGCTTCATCGACAGCATCGACGGGCCCAGCCTGGGCGACATCACCAAGCCGATGGGCGCCGACGTGCTGTATGCCGAGGGGCGGCGAGGCGTCCAGCGGCTGGCCGACCTGGAGATCCCGATCATCGCGGCGGTCAACGGCCCGGTGTCGGTGCACAGCGAGTACGCCCTGCTCGCCGACGTGGTGATCGCCGCCGACACCACCGTGTTCTCTGACCTGCCTCACCTCGCGTTCGGCATCGCCCCCGGCGACGGCCTGTTCGTGGTGTGGGAGGAGGTCCTTGGCCTGAACCGGGCCCGCCACCTGGAGATCACCCAGGGATCGTTCACCGCGCAGGAGGCGCTGAGCTGGGGCGCGGTCGCCGAGGTCGTGCCGCTCGGGCAGGTGCTGCCGCGCGCGCAGGAACTCGCCGGGCAGATGACCCGGCGCCCGCACCTGACCAACAAGTACATGGCCGTGGTGTTCCGCCAGCGGATCAGCCGCCGCCTCGCCGAGGGCACCCTGGCCGGGATGGCCCTGGAGAGCCTGACCGCCGCCAACCTCGCCTACCTCCAGCCGGGGTAGCCAGACCCGACCAGGCGTAGCCAGGCAGCCCCCCGGAGGCAGGCTCCAGGCCAGCCACTTACCGGGTCCCGCGACGAAGGGAGGACAACCGATTACTACCGCGATCATCGAGGCCGGGAACATCGGCAGCGCGGTTGCGCGGCACTTGACCGCCGGCGGTGACAGGGTCGTGCTCGCCGCCGGGGACGAAGCGGACGCGGCGGCGCTCGCAGGCACGCTCGGCGGCCTGCCCAGCGCGGCACCGGTCAAAGAGGCGATCCAGGCCGCTGACGTGGTCCTGTTCGCGGCGGCGACTGGACCGCGATTCTCTATGACACGGGCACGTACCAGGCACCCTGGATCCCCTGTCTCCCATCCGTCCGGGCGTGCTGCCGCGTCTGCACCGCTTCAAAGACATGGGGATGGGTCGCGGCGTTCGCTGACGACGGCACGGTCACCCGCGAGTCCGTCCGTGTCACCTGGGACGGCCCCTGACGAACTCCCGGCTACCGGGGAGGACGCTTCGATGGTTGTGATCGGCGAGCGTGACGACCCTCCGGTCGTGCCGGTCGCTGACCCGGCCACCTGCAAAACGTAGGGAGATTGGCATGTCTGACCTGCCCGGGACCGCGGACG